>Ga0185299_10002918_pt1 | contig 24424 bp, 18 predicted proteins | sample PaiPotPPA55metaG_FD_128002 | JGI IMG/M metagenome (GOLD analysis project Ga0185299, IMG submission 128002) | Iron sulfur acid spring bacterial and archeal communities from Banff, Canada, to study Microbial Dark Matter (Phase II) - Paint Pots PPA... ... | reverse complement strand
CGGCGCGTGTAGAGAGTTCGGAAGAGGGCATTCTCAACGCGCTCCGAGGTAAGGCCCCAGCAGTCGTGCCTTAGCAGTTTGCATCTTGCTGTGGATTACCAGGGATGACTGTTTGATGGGTGGGTCACCGCAGCGTTAGTAAGTTTTGGATGCAAGTACCGCATTTGAAATGGGTTATCTCACACAAGCCCTCTAAGTGAGAGGGCGGAGCTGCAAGTGAGACAGTGGGAGTCTGAAATGGCAATCATTAACCACAAAACGATGTCTCAAACGTTCTTCCGGAAGTTCGCTGTTGGACTGGTCGGGCTCACTTTTTGTCAGGCGTTGTATAGTCAGGCGCACCCGCGGCCGACCTACGAACAGAGCGAGCCCAAATCGAATCGCACCCCGGAGCTTTCCGAGCTCGCGAAGGAAAACAATAGTCGAGTTGCCGCATCCCCAGCCCAGATCAAAGCTGTGTTGGCGCTGGATGCTGGTTTGTTGGTGGAACTCAAGCGCTGGGTGGCCAAAGATGCCACCGACAACGGGCAGGTTGTCGAAGATACAAACCTGTCGGACGATGCCATCTTCGGGCGGCTCGACCGCGATGTGGCGTTTCGTTCCGTTGCGACTCGGCTGCTGCAGCGTTACGGTTACTTGATGCCGTCCCCGAATCCGGATTCCAGTTACGCCAAGGAGGAAGACCTTGTTCTGAAAGAGCGGGCGAGGCGCTTAGTGCAGATCGAAGCGCAGGAAGATGCCGAAGCGCTTCAGCCTAAGAAGATTGATGGACAAGACGTGGAACGCACTGCGACCTGCGATCCACGGCAAGATGAAGACTGCGACAAGCAAGGAGCGACGACGAGGCGCCGCGCGAATCGTCCAACACCGAATGAAGCTACTCCCGACGAAAATCCGATTTCTCCCCCGCTTGATGGTGGGCCCTCGTTTTCGTCTCCTTCCCGAACTCTTCGGACTGACCTGACAGAGGGAGAGGAGTCACCGCTCCGGAATCGGATGTCCTCGCCAGAACTCGAATTAGCCAGCGCTGCGATGAAATCCGGTGCTGATCTTCCGGGCCAACTTTCCGGCCAAGCTTCCATTCCTTCGTCACTGGCCGGTTTGCTTGGAGGGCGAGATGGTGCATCCGACAATGCCCTCCTCGAAAACGCCACTGCTGCCGATCGAAGCAGCACACGAGACGCAGCATCCTCTCAGTTGATGGGTCAGAAACGACCCCGAGCGCGCCAATACAAAGACGAAGATGTGACGCCCGTAAAAATGGCTCGCCGGGCCAATCCCTATGCCGACATTCCTTCTCTGTATGACATGTACGTGCAGGCAGCCGCCTGGCAGCGCCCGGCGCAGCGTTTTGGCGTGGACGTGTTCCGCAACACGATTAACCGGCCCGACATAATTCCCATGGACCTTCCGGTTGGGCCCGACTATGTGGTGGGCACTGGCGACAGCTTGGCAATTAACCTTTGGGGCAGCACCTCCCAGCGGCTGGTGCGGGTTGTGGATCGCGCAGGACGCGTTTCGTTACCGGAAATCGGCCCCTTGCTGGTAAGTGGGAAAAATCTGGGCGACGTCCAATTGGCGGTCCAGCGAGCATTGCGAACCCAGTTTGCTGACATCTCAACCGATGTTTCTCTTTCGCGGCTGAGGACCGTGCGGGTTTATGTGGTAGGAGACGTCGCCGAGCCGGGGGCCTATGACATCAGCTCTCTTTCGACACCCCTGAACGCCCTGTTCGCCGCTGGTGGAGTAACCGGCCGCGGCTCTTTGCGTTGCATTAAGCATTATCGCGGCAAGCAACTGGTTCAGGAAGTAGATGCCTATGATTTGCTTTTGCACGGCATCCGCTCCGATCTGGAGCGGCTCGAAAACGGCGATAGCTTGCTTGTGCCGCCGATGGGCCCTGAGCTAACCGTGGAAGGCATGGTACGCCGTCCCGCGGTGTATGAACTGTTGAAGGAAACTTCGCTGGCGGAAGTGCTCGAACTGGCGGGCGGGATTTTGCCGACGGCGGCGCTGCAGCACATTGAGGTCCAACGGCTCGAAGCTCACGAAAAGCACATCATGCTCTCTCTGAATCTCGCGTCAACCGCTGACGACAAGGAGATCAATCGGCAGCTTGACGCTTTCAAAATCCAAGCCGGCGACCAGGTGCACATCTACCCCATCGCCTCCTATAACGAAGACGCAATTTACCTGCAAGGTCACGTTCTGCGTCCGGGACGCTACTCTTATAAATCAGGAATGAAGCTGACAGACCTGATCTCGTATCATGATCTGCTTCCTGAGCCGGCTTCTCACTATGCCGAAATCGTGCGCTTGAATGCGCCTGATTTTCATCCCAGCGTGGAGAGCGTCGATCTCTCAGCTGCGCTTGCCGATCCCGCCTCGGCGCCGGCCTTAAAGCCCCTCGATACGGTGCGCATCTTCAGCCGTTACGATTTTGAGCCCATCCCTGATGTGTGGGTGGGCGGCGAAGTTCGGGCTCCGGGCAAATATCACACCTCGGGTCAGGCGCACTTGCGGGATGCAATCTACCTCGCTGGCGGGGTCTCGCCCGATGCGTCGCTTGATTCGGTGCAGTTGTTTCGCACCGAAAGCGACGGCACGCTGCGGATTCTCAGCGTCGATTTGCGCCAGGCTCTTGATGGCAATCCCGTTGACAATCTTCTTCTGCAATCGCGCGACCGTGTGCTCGTACATCGCAACCCGGCTCAAGTAGAACTACCGACCGTCTATATCAAAGGTGAAGTCGCGAAACCGGGACGGTATCCACTGCCTTCCAATATGCGCGCCGCAGATCTCGTAAGGGTTGCCGGAGGACTCAAGAGAAGCGCCTACTCAGACACTGCTGACTTGACCCGGTTCGCAGCCAGTAGCGCTCCAGGTCAGTCAAGCCAGCACCTCGAAGTTAAATTGGCCGCTCTGTTGTCCGGAGATTCCAGTGAGGACGTTCTGCTACGCAACGGAGACGTCCTCACGGTTCGACAAATCGCTCAATGGAACGATCTTGGCTCCTCGGTCACAGTGCGAGGCGAAGTGCAACACCCCGCGAGCTACGGCATTCAGTCCGGCGAGCGGCTTAGCTCCTTGCTGAAACGTTGTGGCGGTTTCACCCCGCAAGCCTATCCTTACGGAGCCGTCTTGATCCGCCGTGAAGTCCGCGACCTGGAAATGACATCCCATAACGAACTGGTAAACCGCATCAAGAAGGAAGCAACTTATTTGAAGACCCTGCCCGAAAGTGATGCCGACCAGAAGAATGCGAAACTCACGGCCGTCGCACAGACTGAAACCACGCTGCGACAGCTTGAGACCACCCCGCCGATCGGACGCGTCTTGATTCACATTCCTCCGGACATAAAGAGCTGGGACAAGTTGTCAAACACCGCTGCCGATGTCCAACTCCGAGACGGAGACGAGTTGGTCATTCCCAAGAAGCCCAACTACATCCTGGTATCCGGCCAGGTTTTCAATCCCACGGCCGTAAGTTACGTCGCGGGCAGGAGCGCTAAGTGGTATTTGAGTCAGTCCGGAGGATTGACGCAGATTGCGGACAAGAGCGCGGTTTTTGTGATCCGCGCCGATGGGTCCGTGCTCTCGGCGAAGAACAACTCTGGATTCTGGATGGGAGACCCAATGAGCGCCGTCTTGAAACCGGGCGATTCAATTATCGTGCCGGAAAAGGCGCCCAGGATCGGGACCCGCAACTGGCCAGTGATTATGCAGGCGGCGCAGGTCGCTTCGTCGGTGGCTCTCACGGTCGCGTACATACATCCGTAGAATTGGGGACCTAAGGTTGAGAGCGAACACCCAATTCCTAGCTGGGTTCCTGAGTGCGGTCATGACACTTTGCCTGTTACCTGCAGCGTGTTCCCAAGATTCGGCGAAATCTGAATCGGAAGACAGTCAGGCTACCATCACTGCCGGTGATGCGAGAACAATCGGACCGGACCCTGCACCGCTCGCGAGTACAGCTTTCGCAAGCGGACCAAGAAGTTTTTTCGCTCGCCCTATCACCGACTTGGCACAGGACCAGAAACAAATCTGGACTGGTCCGGCACGCATTCGGCTCGCCGATGCGCCCTGGCTGGTGCCTTTCGCGGGAGTTACCGCTGGCCTTTTGGCAACCGATCGAGAATACAGCGCTTCGTTGTCGATGAATCCCTCGACGATTAGCCACTACAAGAATATCTCGAACGCAGGCATTGCCGGCCTGGTGGGCGCCGGCGCGGGTATGTATGTGATGAGCTTTCCCTCTCATAACCAGCACTGGCGCGAAACAGGTTTCCTGGCTGGCGAGGCAGCCCTGAATAGCCTGATACCGATCGAGGTCATGAAGTATTCCTTCAGGCGCGAGCGCCCTTATCAGGGAAACGGGAGCGGGGCGTTTTTCCAGGGAGGCACTTCGTTTCCATCGGAGCACGCCACCGCGGCCTGGGCGATCGCTGGCGTCTTCGCTCACGAGTATCCGGGAACACTCCCCCGCCTGGTGTCCTACGGTCTGGCTTCCGCTGTCAGCTTTTCGCGTGTCCGCGCCGGACAACACTTTCCCTCCGATGTTTTCGTCGGGAGCGCGCTCGGATATCTCATCGCGCAGAGCGTTTATACGCGTCACCATGATCCTGAGTTGAGGGGCAGCTCCTGGGAATCGCCGCGCGAATTTGTGGAAGGTGGAAAGCCCCATCCTCCTGCACATATGGGATCGCCCTACGTCCCGCTGGACAGCTGGATTTATCCAGCGTTGCAACGACTGGCTGCGTTGGGCTATGTGCAGACGGCAATTGTAGGGTTACGTCCGTGGACGCGGTTGGAGTGCGCCCGCCAGGTGAACGAAGCGGCTGAGCTGCAGTCCGACGCAGAGGCCCCTCTCGCGATACAAGAGTTGCAACACGCCCTCACGCAGGAGTTTGCCCCCGAGTTCGAACTGATGAGCGGCGAGACGAATGTCCACGCACAAGTTGAGTCTGTTTACGCAAGGTCGATGGGAATTTCGGGCACGCCATTAACCGATAACCACCATTTTGGCGAAACCGTTCTGAACGATTACGGCAGGCCGTTTCATGAAGGATTCAATAGCGTAGTTGGAACATCCGGATGGACGGTGGCTGGTCCGTTCGTGATGTACGTCCGCGGGGAGTATCAATCGGCGCCTTCTGCTCCCTCGCTCTCCCCGGCCGCGCTAGGTTACATCAGCAGCGTAGATGGGTTGCCTCCGAATCCGCCCGCTATGCCGGTTGGTGCGATCAGCCGTGTTCGTCTTCTGGATGCATATGTGGGAATGAGCGTTGGCAACTGGCAATTCTCTTTCGGCAAGCAAAGCCTTTGGTGGGGCCCCGGAGAAGAGGGCGCGATGCTGATGACGAACAACGCGGAACCGCTTGACAAGATGTTCCGCATCAATCGGGTCAGTCCATTTCGGCTGCCCTCAGTTCTCAGGTATTTCGGTGATATTCGCGTCGAGGCTTTTGTCGGGCAGGTCGCGGGTCAGCAGTTCATCAACAACGCGGCGGGAGGATTAACCTCCTCAAGTCTGATTGGCCAGTATGGAAAAAACCTTGCCCTGCAGCCGTTTCTCAGTGGTGGCAAGATCAGTTTTAAGTTCACACCGAATTTTGAAATCAGCATGTCCAAGACGACGCTCTATGGCGGAGCGGGGAATCCGTTGACCCTTAAGACCCTCCTGCAAAGCTCGCTGGCCTTGCACGTAAATGGTCATTCGTTGGGAGACGGTCGCGCTGCATTGGATTTTACGTACCGTATCCCGAAGTTGCGCGATTGGCTTACCCTCTATGGCGACGCTTTTCAGGAGGACGAGATATCCCCGGTAAACCGTCCCTATAAGGCGGCGTTCCAGAGTGGCCTGTATCTTGTCAGATTTCCGAAGATTCCCAAGCTTGACTTGAGAATCGAGGCCGGCACAACCAGTCCAATCAATTTCCCAACGTGCAATGGCTGCTACTACAACAACGGGCAGTATCTCAACGGATACACCAACAATGGGGAGCTTATGGGTACCTGGGTCGGCCGGGCAGCGCAGGGTGAAGCGATACGCAGCAACTACTGGCTGGGTCCACAGAAGAAAATTGGCATTGAGCTCCGCCACCGGAAAATCGACAGTCAGTTTCTTGCGGGAGGGGGAACTCAGAACGACGCCGGCCTGAATGGAGACTTCCTGCTGAAATCGGGTTTTCGCCTTTCCGGCATGGTGCAGTACGAACGCTGGGAAATTCCCCTGCTGGCGGCGAACCGCCAATCGAATATTGCGGTATCGTTCCAACTCGGCTACTGGCCTAGGGGACATGCCAGATGACTCCAGACACAAGATCAAACCTCTCCAGTTCCTCTAGGGTTGGCTACGCTTCCAATTGGGGTATCGACACTCGAGGCTTGGACAATCTATGACCGGCCAACGCAACACGATGCTTTCGAGCACTGACACCTACGTTGAATTACCGGATCGGGCTCGCCATGCGACAAGCCACGAACAGTCCGCCCTGGTGAACTGCGCTGCTCTGCTATGGCGCGACCGGGCGCTCTTAGGTCGCGTGATAGCGGTAGGCGGTTTGCTGACGCTCTTGATTGCGCTGCTCATACCCAACCGCTATGAATCTTCGACCCGCTTGATGGGGCCGGATATGAAGGCCGGCGCGTCGGAGGCATTACTGACTGGGCTCCTCAGCCGGACGGGAGGCTCCGGTGGCGGTGGTTTGGTTGGGCTCGGTGCCAATCTGCTGGGTATAAGCGACTCCGGAGCCGTGTTTATTGGCGTTTTGAACAGCCGCTCGGTCGCCGACAGCCTGGTCAAGAAATTTGATTTGAAGAAAGTCTACCGCGACCGGTGGGACAAGGACGCCCGCGAAGACCTTGCGGATCGCACCAACATTTCCCAGGATCGGAAGAGCGAGATCATCACAATCACTGTGGAGGATCGAAATCCGGCGCGTGCAGCCGCGATGGCCACCGCCTACGTCGATGAGCTGAACCGTTTGCTGGCGCTAGTGAACACGTCGTCCGCTCATCGCGAGCGCGTTTTCATCGAAGAACGACTTGAGGTTGTGAAACAGGAGCTCGATACAGCATCGAGACAGATGGCTGACTTCTCCACAAAGACGACCACGCTTGATCTCAAGGAGCAGGGCAAGGCGATGGTCGGGGCGGTGGCGAGCCTGCAAGGGGAATTGATCGCCTATGAGACCCAACTGAGCGGGTTGCAGCAGATCTATACCGCCAACAACGTACGCGTTCGGTCGCTTCAGGCGCGGGTTAGCGAACTGCGCCACCAGTTGGAGCAAGTTCGCGGCAGCGGCGAGCAACCCCCGCCCGGTGCAGCGGAAGGCGACGAGGAGATTCCCAGCTTCCGCAGACTTCCCGCCCTGGGCGTAACCTACTCCGATCTTTACCGCGAAGTGAAGATCCGTGAAGCCGTGTTTGAGACTCTGACCCAACAGTACGAGATGGCCAAGATTTCCGAGGCGAAAGAAATTCCCAGCGTCAAAGTGCTGGACCCGGCCAACCTGCCGGAGAAAAAGTCAGCACCGCCTCGCCTGCTGATTACAGCGCTCGGGGTCGTACTCTCATTTGTGTTTGGCGCGATGTTTATCATTGGGAAGGCAACATGGCAGCAGGTGGAGACGGACGATCCCCGGAAGCGCCTCGCGAACGAGGTTTGGGTGGATGCGAGGCCGGCCTACTTCCGGTGGCAGAGCCGCATGCGTCAGATGCGAAACAGGTTTTCTCGAAACCACGCGGATCGTGACTAGAGTGTCGAGTCGAATCATAAAAAATTTAGGTTCCGGGCTGCTTGCCCAAGCCTGGACGGTGCTGCTGGGATTGGTGGCGCTGCCCGTTCTTGTGCGTGGGCTAGGGGCGGAGCACTACGGGCTCCTGGCGCTGAGCCTCGCCTTAATTGGGTTTGCAGCGGTGGCCGATCTTGGGGTCGGGCGGGCGGCGTCGAAGTTCATCGCTGAGGACTACGAGCGGAACGAAACTGGCCGCACGGAGAGGTTCGTCAGGACTTCCCTGACGGTGAGCATAGTTTCGGGGTTGATCGGTACTGTTGTGTTGCTTCTGCTTTCGCCTGTGCTGGCGCGCCGCGTATTCAGCATTCGTCCCGCGATGCAAGCGGAAGCGCAACTAGTATTCGCCCTTACCGCGATCGGCCTGGTCCCAGTACTGTTGCGAATTCTTTTCGACGGCGTTCTGGCCGGGCATCATCGCATCGCATTACTCAACATGACGAATATGATCGCCAACACTTTGAAGGTTGGGCTCAGTATTGGCGCCATCCTGACCGGCTACTCCGTCTTGGCGATTGTGGTGATCAACGTAGCTGTATGTTTCTTGCATGCGATTGGGCTTGGTTGGTACACCTATCGTTTTTTTTCTGGTCGAATCAGGATCGCTTTTGGGTGGGACCAAAGAATTGCCCGCCAGTTATTGGAGCTCGGCTTGATATCGACGTTGAGCTGGGTCCTGGCCAATGTGATCTTTCTTTACGCGGATCGTGTCATTATTGGAATGTTCCTACCCTTGGCGATGGTCGGTTACTACACCATGGCCTTCGACATCGCTTCCAAGCAGTGGTACATCTCCAGCAGCGTCTCACAGACGTTTTTTCCTGTATTCAGTGGTCAATCCGTGACCAATCAAGAGGCACTGGGACAAAGCTACATACATGCCGCGAAGGCGCTCGCGATTCTGGTTACTGGAGCTACCATGCTCCTTGTCGTCTTCAGTAGGGAACTCCTGACTTACTGGATCAGCCCGGAGGCGGCGGCGCACGGCACCGTTCCGCTGATGTTGCTGGGGATGGGAATTCTTCTTTCGTGTTATGTGACCATCCCGTACACCGCGATCATCTCCGCTTCGACTAGGCCGGCAGTGTGCGCCGCGATCTTCGGCGCTGCGATTGTTGTGCACGTCGGCGCCAGCCTCTGGTGGCTGCGCCTTTGGGACATCGTAGGAGTTGCGTTGGCGTTTGCCGTTGCCTACTCATGCGTTTTCATCGCTTCCACATGGTGGGTAAGCCGCAATCTGATCCGGATACCAGTCTCACTCTTGCTGAGGCGATGTTTTGCAGCTCCCTGGATGGCAGCCGGAGCGTGCGGAGCAGCCTGCTGGTTCCTGGTGAGGCCACTGATTCACAATTTGGCCGGAGTGGGTTTGGCATTCATTCTTGCGTACCTGATATATCTCGGTCTTTGTGTCAGGGCTGCCTATAACGAAGAGGAACGGCGGCGAGGTTGGGAGATCGGGCGCGGAATATTCCGTGCGACGCCGAAGTCTTTGGTCGTGGCGAGGCAGGAGCGATGAATCTGTTACTGATTGTTCTGAACTGCCTGGGAGTAGCGGCTTTGGCGTTATTCCGCCTGCGCCGAAATCGGTTTCACTTGCTCGACCCGTCGTGGGCTTTCCTGGGAGGTTATGCAATCAACTATTGCGTGCGCCCCTCGTTATTCGCAATCAACCCCGAGGTAGGCGGGATCTATCAGGACTACATTTATTCGGGAACAATGATACGGCATGGAGCCAACGGCGCATTGTTGTTTGCGATGGTCGGACTGCTTGGGTTTGCCGCAGGCGACATGCTTTTCCCGCATGCTGCGAGGAGACTGTCACTCCGGCTCCCGATCGTCCCACTGCGGGAGTTCGCCGGCCATCGGCTCTATGGATTCATCGCGCTGGTTTTCTTTCTGCTCGGCGGCGTCGGTCTCTATGGTTTTGTGAGAACTGCGGGATGGAGCGGACCAGTACTTGAACTGCTGGCCGGGGGGCAGCGCGATGCTTTCATGCAAGTCATCCTTGGGCACGGCTATTTCACTTTAGCAATGCAGCTCTCCATCGTGGGCTGGGCTCTGATCTGCGCGAAGTGGGTGGGCATGCCCCGCCGCCGGACGGGCATGCGCGGCGTCCTGCACGCTTTCTTGAAATCAATCTGGTTTGCGGGCACACTTCTCATTTGGGTTGCTTTCGGTGAACGCTTATCGATTCTTGCGGTAGTGTTTATCCCTTTAGCGTTCCGCTTTACCATCACGCATTTCGACTCCGCGGCCGCACGATGGCAGAGGCGAAGAGCTGCGGTTTGGACCTTGGCAGGGGTGCTCACCTTCGCGGCGATCGCCGGGCCAATCGGTTTGATGATGAAAGGGAAAGAAGTTGATGCGACTGGAGTTGTGGCCATGGCAATTAGCGCGTGGGATAGCTTCGAGTTTACGGTTGCGGCCCAGCACTCTGTGGGGACTGCTAACCTTGCGTGGGGTGCAACCTATCTAGGTGATTTTGTCTACACCTGGTTGCCACGGGCACTGTTTCCCTGGAAGCCCGAACGCTATGGGGCGGTCGTCGTACAGGATCGGGTCGCTCCAGATCTTAGGGACAACGTTGGTGCGACTTTTCCCAGCGGGTTATTGGTCGAGGCGTACGCGAACTTCTGGTATTTCGGCGTGTTCCTTGTTCCGATGGGTTTGGCTATTGTTTTTCGGGCCATCTATCACCGACTGCTGGCGCAAGATTGGTTTTGGATCGTGCAGATGGCACTGCTTTTTCCGATGTTAGCGAGTTTTCGCAGCGTAGGCTGGGCGGGAGCGGCTCTAACGGCAAACTTGGTGGTGGTTGGTTCGGTCGTTCTGGCCTGTTCATGGGTTTCCGGGTTGCATCGTGCTCTGCGCAACTTGCCAGCATTTCCCGCGCCGGCATAGCCTTGCGGGTTCAAACCGTCCTAGGGTCTGCGTGACCCAACTAATAATGGAAAAATCTCCCACCGATATCGCGAGCGTCAGCCATTGGGAGTCCGTATGGAAGAAGACGGCCTCCGTGCGTGGATTTTCTACGCTGAACTACTTCGATTTCCGTCTGTCGAAGCTTTTTCAATCTCTGATCGCACCAGGATCCAGGGTAATCGAAATCGGATGCGGCGGTTCCCGCTGGATTGGATACTTTGATCGCGTAATGCGCTGTGAGACTTGGGGAATCGATTATTCGGCGGAGGGCCTGGCGATTACCGAGAAGAGTAATTCGGGGAGACCGAGGGTCCGGCTGGTAGCTGGAGATTTCTTCGATCAGTCTGCCTTGCCGAGTGAGTATTTCGACTTTATCTACTCCCTTGGCTTTATCGAGCACTTTACCGATGCCGAACTCGTGACTCGCCGCATGCTCCAGATCTTGCGCCCGGGTGGGAGAGTAATGACTTTGGTGCCGAACTTCTTGAGCGCGTATGGCTGCGTGCAGAAGATCGTGAATCGCGCAACTTTTGATAAGCATGTGATCATGACGACGGCGATGCTGGACGACGCCCATTTAGCCGCCGGCATGAACGCAGTCGCTCCAGCCCGTTTTTTTGGCTGTTTCGGCCCGGGTGTAGTCGACTATGGATCGTGGCAACCGCTGGTTCTGCCACCTATCCGCCTGACGCAGCACCTTGCCTGCTGGTCGCTGCATGGTTTGCATCTCGACCGGGAGTCGCGGTTGCATTCACCGTACATTGTCGGGGTCTACGAAAAACGGAACGAGTCGTGAGTTATCCATGTGCGGCATTGTAGGTAAGATCCATTTCGATCCGGAGCATCCCGTCGATCCTCAACAGATCCGCACTATGGCGGATTCTCTCGTGCACCGGGGGCCCGATGATGATGGCATCTGGACCGAGCGCAACGTTGGGCTAGGACACCGTCGTCTCTCCATCATCGATCTGTCGTCCAGTGGACGCAATCCCATGTGCAATGAAGACGAAACAGTTTGGATTGTCTTCAATGGGGAGATTTACAACTTCCAGGAGTTGCGGCCGGGTTTGGAAGCTGCCGGCCACAATTTCCGCTCGCGGACCGATACCGAAGTGATTCTGCACCTATATGAAGAACTCGGCCCCATGTGCGTGAAAGAATTGCGCGGCATGTTTGCATTCGCCATTTGGGACCGCCGAATCCAGCGCTTGTTGTTGGCGCGAGACCGGATGGGCGTAAAGCCGCTGCACTACGCAATTACCTCTTTCGGATTGTTGTTTGGCTCCGAGATTAAGGCTGTGCTCGCCAGCGGGGAGATTGATCCTGAACCGGACTTGGCCAGCCTTCATCAATTCCTGTTGTGGCAGTGCATTCCCAGCCCGCGAACGGGATTTCGCGGAATCCAGAAGTTGCCGCCGGCTTCGGTTTTGACATGGCAGGCCGGGGGAGAAATCTGCATTCAGAAATATTGGGACCTGGATTACCGGGAACCGATGCCTGCGAAGGCGAGCGCCTTAGCCGAACAGGTCCGCGATCTCGTGCAGGAAGCGACTCGATTGCGCTTGACCGCAGACGTTCCAATAGGGCTGTTCCTCAGCGGCGGAATCGACTCCGCGTGTGTGCTAGCCGCGACCCGTCGAGAAACCTCAGGTAAGATCCGAACTTTTTCCGTTACGTTTGCAGACCAGAAATACGATGAATCCGCGTATGCTCGCCTTCTCGCGGCGCGCTTTGAGACCGAGCACCACGAGTTTCGCGTCACTCCGAACGTGATGGAAATGTTGCCTGAAATGGCCGCGCTGTTCGACGAACCCTTTGCCGACGAGTCGGCGATACCCACGTACTATCTTGCCAAACTTACCAGCGAACATGTGAAAGTCGCTCTCAGCGGCGATGGTGGGGACGAGGCTTTTGCTGGGTACCAGCGATATCTCGCCCTCAAAGTGTTGGGCTGGCTGTTGAGAGTACCGGGAGGCGCACAACTGAGCGCACTGCGCAAACTGCTGCCGTATAGCTCCACCTTGCGCAGCAAGCTGCGTTATGGGAAGGAATTGCTATCGCTTGTCGGCCGCGCGCCCGCACAACAATACCGCGCCATGTTTCTGGGGATGCTCGATGAGCAACGGTGGATTGCGTGTTATACCGACAGCTTCCGGGAGTCTGTCGAGAAAAACGCAGAAGCGGAGAGCTTTCTGCAAGGGTGGGACCTGCCTTCTGTGCCTGACGACCTGGCTCGGGCGACGGCCAGCGATACCCTGGGCTACATTCCTGAGTGCCTTAACGTGAAAGTCGATATCGCCAGTATGGCTTGCGGCTTGGAGGTACGCTCGCCGTTTCTGGACCACAAGCTTGTCGAGTTCTGTGCCCGAGTACCTTCCGGGCTCAAGATAAGAAATACGGAGCAGAAATATATTCTAAAGCAGGCATTCCGCGATGAATTGCCGGTGGAGGTTCTCAAGCGAGAAAAAACAGGCTTTGGACTGCCGTTGGCAGAATGGCTCCGCCATGACTTGCGGACTTTGGCGCGAGACACTCTTCTGTCGCCGAACAGTTGCATCAGTAGTTTGTTTCGGACGGAAAAGGTTCGAATGATGCTGGACGATCACGCTAACAGGAAACACAACTGGCAGGTTCAAGTATGGCGTTTGCTGGTTCTGGAGAGCTGGATGAAAGCAAATTCGACTCGCGGAAGGTCGTCGAACTTAGACCATTCCTTCTTTTGCCCGGTGTGATCTTCATGCCGATTAATTACTTGCACAGCTTATTTCACCGGGTAGAGGACGGCTGGGATCCCATCACCAGCGGTTATGCATCCTCCTACACCGAACTTGCGTGGAATGAACGTAGTCCCAAACTCATGGATGACCTTGAGTTTCGTCTGGGAGGGTTTGCCGGCAAGCGCGTCCTCGATCTGGGCGGGGGGCCTGGCCAGTACAGCGTGCTCTTTGCGCAAAGGGGAGCGGATGTAACCTGGCACGACATAAGCCGGGAGTACGAGGGTATCACTCGGCAACGCGCTGCGGCAGCGGGAGTCACTCTTCGCTTCTCCCTGGGATACCTGGAGGATGCGCAACATCTTCAGGAGCAGTTTGATCTTCTTTTCTGCCGAGTTTGCTGGTATTACGCCCGCAGTGATCGTGCCTTTGGCAGACTTCTTTACTCACTTACCAAGCCGGGTGGGGTCGGTTATGTCGAGTGCAACACGCCGGTATTTTCCCAGCCCCAGGGCTGGCGAAAGTTGCAGTATTGGCTGAACAGTTATTTCTGGTTCAAGATTGGCCATCCCCTGCCGCCACACGGGCGAATTGCAGAACTGCTTCAACGCCATCGTGTTACTCACATGACCTTGGACTATTCCTCTCCGTTGCGCGACATTGTGGTTTTTACCAAGGCTCTAAATCAGCGCTAGTCTACTTCGAACAATATCGAAAGACCATGCGAGCGCATTATCTAGTCCGCTTCGATGACATCTGTCCGACGATGAATTGGGAGATGTGGTTCAGGATTGAAGAAGTCCTGCTCGACCACACGATCAAGCCACTTCTCGCGGTGATACCGGACAACCATGATGAAAGTCTGCGCGTGGCGCCCTCGCGGTCGTATTTCTGGGAGGAAGTCGGGAAGTGGCAAGGTCGTGGATGGACCATCGGGCTTCACGGTTATCAGCACAGGTTCGTTACACAGCAAGCAGGCATTGTCGGGATCCAGCACCGCAGCGAATTTGCCGGCCTGCCTCGCTCCGAGCAGGAAAACAAGTTACAACGAGCGGTCGATGTCTTTCGGAGCAACGGTGTGCAGCCCGAAGTCTGGATCGCTCCGGCCCACTCTTTCGATTGGAACACGGTTGCCGTTTTGCAAAAGTTAGGGGTTACAACCATCAGTGACGGTTTGGCGATTGCTCCACATAGAGATTCTCGCGGTCTGTTGTGGGTTCCGCAGCAACTCTGGAAGTTTCGCTGGAGACCATTTGGCGTTTGGACGGTCTGCTATCACCACAACTGCTGGAGTGAGTTGCAGTTTGCCCAGTTTCGCCGCGACCTTTCGACATACGGCGGCGCGATCGAAGATTTGACGGCCGTCTCCGCGAGGTACAACTGGCGGCGGCATACGTTGTTAGACAGCGCTTACGCGTTAGCCCATTCCGCGGTGTTGTCCTGGCGAACCCCGTTACGGGTGTCGCCGTGATGACTGATATTCTTACAGAGGCTCTTGCCGATCCTGCCCCTGCCGTTACTTCCAGGAAGTCTACTTTGAAGATCACGTATGTGTTGGGTTCGCTCCGAGACGGAGGCACCGAACGGCAAGTTCTGGAGTTGCTCCGCCACCTCGACCGCAGCAGTTTTGAGCCGTCCCTCATCCTGATGGAAGACGCGAACGTTGAGAAGGCTCGGGGGTTGATAGAGCACTGTTTTGTGCTTGGGGTTCCACAAGGTGAAAACTCCCGGTGGTTTTTCCGAAGTGCGTCAATGGCAAAGGCAGTCATGCGCGCGCAAGCCCATATGAAGCATCTCCACAGCGATATTGTGCACGCCTTCCTGCCCGGCCCGTGCATCCTTGGAGGAATGGCCGCGCGCGTGGCGCGTGTTCCGTTGATCATCGGCAGCAGGCGCTCTTTGCCGAGCCAATATCGCGCAGGTCGCTGGACAGCAGGTTGGGCTGATGCTGCAGCCTTCAGTTTCGCCCATTTCAACTTAGGAAACAGCAAAGCGGTAAGTCGGGAGATGGTTCGCGTCGCGGGGTGCCCTGCAAGCAAGTGTGGGACGCTGCGCAATGGGGTCGACCTGCAACGCTTCCGCCCGGATCTTCCCTCGCCCATCCGGCAACAGTTGGGTTGGACAAAAGATGAGGTTGTATTGGGTCAGGTGGCGAACTTTCGTCTTGGCAAACGACATTCCGACTTCGTAAAAATGGCCGCTGCGCTGGCGCAACGGCGTCCTCAGGCGCGATTCATCCTGGCTGGCGCCGATTATGGAGCCAAACCGTCCGTGCTGCACCAGATCGACGCGTTGGGTCTCGGAGCAAGAATCAAAGTGCTGGATGAGTGTCCATCGCCGGAAGAAATCTTTGCAGCATTGGATGTCTATGTCTGCACCTCCGAAGCGGAAGGCTTTTCTAATGCGATCCTCGAAGCGATGGCCTGTGCGAGACCGGTCATTGCGACTGATGTAGGAGGAAACCAGGAGGCGGTCCGGCATGATCAGTCAGGGTTTCTGGTTCCTGTCGGCGACGTGCCCTGCTTCGCGCACCGAGCCGAGACTCTTATTGCGGACGCGCGTTTAAGAAGAACGATGGGAATGAACGGTCGCAGATTGGCGGAAACGGAGTTTTCGCTTGCAGCCATGGTCAAGGCCCACCAAGAGATTTATTTCAACCTTTTCGAAGGGCGCGTGCGGAGAGTGCCATGAATCCCGCAAAAGGCCTCACCATCGCTCGCTTAATCGCCCGCCTCAACGTAGGAGGTCCAGCGACGCAAGCGATTCTGATGACGGAGGCTTTCCGAAAGAAGGGATATCGGGCGCTGCTGCTCACCGGGGAAGTCCCTCCGGGGGAAGGCAGCATGGAATATCTAGCTCACGAACGCGGCGTACGGCCCATCAAAATCAGTAAGCTGTCCCGCAAAATCTCCGCAGCGGCGGATGTGAAATCATTTTGGCGATTGATACGGCTCTTTCGTCGGGAGCGGCCGACGATCTTGCACACGCACACAGCGAAAGCAGGGACACTCGGACGTTTGGCTGCAATAGTGACTGGAGTGCCAGTTCGCGTGCACACATTTCATGGTCACGTATTCAGCGGATATTTTTCGTCGGCCTTAACACGAATATTTCTCGCTATCGAGCGTTTTCTCGGGCGTCATACCGACTGCATCGTGGCCATTAGCCCGTCGCAGCAGAGGGAGCTGGTGGAGACCTACAGAATCGCTCCGCCCGATAAAGTGGTTACCATTCCCCTGGGTTTTGACCTCGACCGGTTCCTACGGCTCGACGGGCCTGGAGGCTCCATACGGGCTGCGGCCGGATGTAATCGAGAGGCGATTCTGGTCGGATGGGTCGGCCGGATGACCGCGATCAAGGATCCATCTTTATTTCTGGAATCTGCCCTCCGAATATGCGCGGCATTGCCCTCGGTGCAATTTATCATGGCCGGTGACGGTGAGCTTCGCGAGGATTGCGCGGCACGCATTCGCCAAGCGGGCCTCCATGGCAAGGTAGTTCTTACAGGGTGGAAACGGGATCTAACCGTGGTCTACGCCGACTTAGACCTGCTGTTACTGACATCGATCAATGAAGGAACACCTCTAGCGCTACTGGAAGCGATGGCTTCCGGCATGCCGTTTATTGCCACCGATGTTGGAGGTGTTCGCGACCTCATGATCGGAACTGCGCGCACGGAAGAGGGTTGGAAGAGATTCGATAATGGCATTCTAGTGGCCCGCGACTCACGCCGGATTGCAGAAGCTGCTCAGTACTTGCTGCTGCGGCCAGACCTTCGTCGAGAAATGGGCTGCGCCGGAAGAGAGTTTGTACGTAACCGTTATTCCTGCAATCGCCTTGCTGACGACTTGGAGAACCTTTATCTAAAGCTCGCGCGCAAGAAAAAGTGCCTTGAAGAAGATCTCGACGTGACTTCCCCCTCTGAACCAGTAATCGTATAAGAAAAGGCTTTGTCGCTCTTGTAACGTCTCTGGATCCACACCAATTTCCCGTAAATCCAAGGAGGGTTTTGATGCGCGCTTTGATTACTGGGGGCGCCGGTTTTATTGGGTCCCATTTAGCGGGTAAGCTTCTCGGTTCAGGTTGGGAGGTGTCGGTAATTGACGACCTTTCAACCGGTTCAATGACGAATATTCATCACTTGAAGCGTGAGCCGGGGTTTCAATACGTCATTGATAGCGTGATGAATCGCCGCTTGCTTGCGGAGATGGTAGACGAATGCGACATTGTGTTTCATCTTGCCGCAGCTGTCGGCGTGCGACTCATCGTGGAGTCGCCGATACGGACTTTGCATACGAATGTGCATGCTACTGAACTGGTCTTGGAAGCGGCGAGCAAGAAAAAAAAGAAGGTTCTGATCACCTCCACATCCGAGGTGTATGGAAAATCGGAAGACATACCTTTCCGGGAGAGTGGCGACCTGGTCATTGGACCGCCCAGTTGCGGGCGATGGAGTTACGCCTGCTCCAAGGCCCTCGATGAATTCCTCGCGGTTGCCTATAACCGAGAGCGTCAAGTGCCGGTGGTCATCGTTCGCCTTTTCAATACAGTCGGGCCTCGTCAAACCGGCATGTATGGGATGGTTCTGCCCCGCTTCGTTACGCAGGCGTTGCGAAACCAACCGATCACCATTTATGGAGACGGCAGTCAGACCCGCTGCTTCGGCTGGGTCGGCGACGTTGTGAGTGCTCTGATCAAGTTGACACAGCTTCCAGCCGCCGAAAACATGCTGTTTAATATTGGGTCCGATGAAGAAGTCTCTATCAACGAACTTGCTCAAGTCGTGAAGGCGGTAACTGGCTCAAGTTCACGCCTCCAATACGTCCCCTATGAGCAAGCCTATAGCAAGGATTTCGAAGATATGCCCCGGCGGGTGCCTGACTTGAGTCGCATCCGCGCCGCGATCGGCTATGCGCCGACCAAGAAGCTTCGCGAAATAGTGGAGGCTGTCGCTAGTAGTGTGACGAACTCTAGCGATCGCATGGAACACTTGAAAGCATTTGACGTGGCTCTAGTCGCTCCGGCCTCGTAGCTGCTTCGCTATCGCCCATGTACTTAGAGAACATCATCCCTGTCGTCTGCCTTGGCTCATTTGTCTTCAGCGGGGCGTTAGTCGCGCTCACGGTCTGGATCTGTCGCAAGCGAGGATGGGTTGCAAGACCGCGCTCCGATCGTTGGCATACGGGGACACCCTGTCTCTTTGGAGGAGTGCCCATCTGGCTAACTTGCCTGGGATCGTGTTTTGCAGTTGTGCCTTTCTCGGACAGAATCGTATGGAAGCTGCTCGGCGCGTCCAGCCTGGTATTTCTTCTTGGCCTTGCCGACGATATTCTGCATGTTCGCCCCCGGACCAAATTAGTGGGACAGGTCTTGGCAGCTTCGTTGGTAGTGGGCTCGGGCATCGTTTATCCATTAACACAGAACCCGATCATCAATTCCGTGATCTCCGTGGTGTGGATCGTGGGTATCACCAACGCCTTCAACCTGTTGGACAACATGGATGGCTTGACTGGAGGCGTAGCACTCATTTCCGCGGTTTATTTGGCCATTTTTTACGGCGGCAACGGATCATGGGACCACACCTTGATCGCGGTTGTAGTCGCCGGTGCAGCGGCCGGGTTTCTACTGTTCAATTTCAATCCTGCGCGCATTTTCATGGGGGATTGCGGCAGCCTGTTCTTAGGTTTCCTGCTGGGCTCCGCGTCGTTACTTGAAGTAACCCATGTTTCAGGAGTTCCGCCTTTGGTTCTGGCACCCGTTGTCGTGCTGGCAATTCCTGTCTTCGATACCCTGTTCGTTTCTGTGACTCGCCGCCTTCGGGGACAAGCTATCTCGCAAGGGGGAACCGACCATAGCTCACATCGTCTAGTGCAGTTGGGCTTAAACGAGCGCAGCGCCGTCTTATTGCTATGCACACTCTCCATTGCCTCCGGAGCTGTCGCTCTGGTGGCACGGCATATACTTTATTCGCGCGCGATCGGTCTCATAGGATTCTGGTTTCTCTTTCTGCTTCTTTTTGGAATCCATCTTTTCAGATCGGAGACGATTGATTCCGCGCACAGCCCGCATAGCGCGAAAACTCTATTGCGGCGCCTCCTGACGCGTGATGCACTAGCTTTCCTGCTGGATCCTGTCGCACTTACCTTGGCGTATTACTTGGCATATGTGTTGCGCTTTCGTGCCGACGTGCCTCGCTCCGACATGGATCTATTTTTCCAGACCTTGCCGATTGTCCTGGCATTGAAGTTTATTTTTCTTTGGGGATTCAAGGTATATAGACATTCTTGGTGGCGCGGATCCAAAACCGATCCCTACCGTCTGGCGCAGGCCACGCTGGCGGGAGAAGCCACAGTCCTCCTTGTCGTGATCGCGATCTATCGTTTTTCAGGTTTTTCTCGCCTCGTCTTTGTCCTGGATGCGGCTTTCTCGTGGGCTCTCCTTATGACCATTCGCAAGTCATTTTCTCTCTTTCGCAACTCTCTGGACGCCTGGAGTTTGGGCAATGGCGACGAGCGGCGAGTTTTCGTGCTCGGTACGTCGGAGCGCACCGAACTGGCATTGCGCTTCCTGCGCGATCAGAGAATTGCATGCGCCGGTCTGATTGATACAAATGGAGGAGCCGACTGTGGCCGTTGGGTATGGGGAACACAGGTGATTGGGGGACTCACCGACCTGTCGCGGTTAGGTTCCAACCACGGCGTATCTGAGATTGTGTTACCGGAAAATGAATCTCTGCCTTGTTCCGACATTGAATTTCGGGTGCATTGTCAGAATGCGCGCTTACGCCTGATCAAGCTCGGCTTGTACTCGGTGGAGGCAGACTCGAAGAACGACAGCAGCGATGGACGGACCGGACGACACCCCCAACCGCAGCCTATGCGGTAGCCTCCAGCCAATAAACGCACTAACGCAGAGGTCTCTCGTCGCAGATGAATCGAGCTGAACCGCAGCAACTCCCGCGCGGCTCGCTCTCCTGACCGGTCAGTTTACCTCTCCGCCCCCCTGCGTAAACTGCTCTCTTGGCGGTGCACGGGCTTTGTGCAACCGGGTCTCACCGGGTTGCGACAATTGAACTCCTACTCGTCCTTCCTGGCTCAAACTCCCTTGGTCCGGCCCAATTCCTTCGGCCCCCGCCTCGCCTGTGCCAACATGAGTATGCGAACCATGACATGGTTTTTTGTGATGCTGGTGTGCCTCACTCAACCCGCAAGGTTCCTCGCCCAGGAATCAAAGAGCCAACCTTCAGAGGACCCGGTACAGAATTCTGAACCAGCAGATTTCAACAGAAGTATCTATTACAAGAACAAGCTCGAATTCTCCCTGGAGACGGGATGGCTTACCATCAACATCCCTTTTGTTTTCGACGTTTTCCTAGGCGATGCCTATACCGAAACCCCGCTCAAGTACACACTGGTGCCCGTCATCGCTTCTCTTCGGTGGCAAATGGGCGACGTAAAAGGTCCGAAGATTCTGCGCGGTAATTGGGACCTGGAATTCAGCGGCTCCGTCACCGCGATTCCGAGAGGGCCTGAAACACGCTATTTCTCATACATCATGGGCATTCGAAGGAATCTCGTCCCGCGTAATTGGAGGATCATACCCTACTTTGACGGACGCGCGGGCCTCGGGAATATTGACGCTAAGGGACCCAAAGGCGTCCAGTATGCACAGGGCCAGAACTTCACGTTCACCCTTAACATGGGCAGTGGGGTGCGCTATAACTTCAATCCTAGGTATTCAATTACGGCGGGTTTGAATTGGATGCATATATCAAATCTCTATCTCTCCGAACCAAGATATGCGAACTATGGGATTAATGTGTACGGTCCCATGGTCGGGATCGATATCGGGTTGGGAAAGCATCAACGAAAAGCAGCGCAATGACTCTGTTTCGAGGGCGATTGTCCCGCAAATGAAGTAACCGAGTCAACTGATTGTCGTTGCCGACCAGGTGCGGGCCGGACCAGGAGCAACTGCAAACGGTTCTCTGGCTTAAGGTCGGAACCCCACAGGACAATCGAATACGGCCATTCACCGAACGAGAGCAGCAGCTCGTTTTCGAGGGCTCGCCGACAAAGAGATTGCGGCGCGAATCGAAGTGTCGGAGATTTCGGTCAACGGCATTTCTCGGCAGGCTTCCTCGAAGACCGGCGTCCGAACGCGCAGGCAATCCATCCACGCAGGACTAAGGATCACCACTTGTAATGATTCGAAATTGGGACTAGCCTTTCATCCATCAGATCGCTCCTAAGAAATTCGCCCCTGACTTCTCTGTACTGGAATAGAAGTCAGGGCATTTTTTCGTTTCAACTGACCTGCCGCCGATGCCCATTCCGTCATAAACCTCCACCCCTACCGTTGAACGGTGAGAAACGGCAAATGGCGAGGTGTTGAACGATGTCGAAACGGTGCTCGGCGAAGAATCGAAACGGTCAACGGTGCGGTGCGTGGTTAGATCCTCAGGTTCCGGTAAATAAGAGCCAAGTCCCGTCGTGCGATAGCGTCTCGACGACGGACTGCTCAAGAGCCTACAGACGCGGGTGTGTAGTTGTGTTTACCAGCCATCAGGAGTTCGCCTGCATGGCGCCAGTCCATACAGATGAAGTATACCGAGCCACGCTTGCTGTTTCGTTCCAAAAGCCCGAGCGCTCTACTCAAGAAGGCAGAAACTCTGCCTCCGTCATTTCGCCGGACGCCATGGCGAATTCGCGATGTCGAATCGCTCCTTTGCCGCAGACATTTCCATCGATCTTCACGTTATAGGGCGGGTCAGCGAACGCGACGTCTGCACTCTGGCCATTCATGAGTGCGGAATAGGATGATTCATCGAGAGACTGACGGAACGTTATGTCGGCAAGGTCTTCGGGTGCGCATTCCTCGCGCCGGACATCATCGAATCGATTCTGGAAGGACGGCAGCCCCACGATCTGAACTTTGAGAAACTGTGTGAGCACGTTCCGCTGAGTTGGGCCGAGCAGCGTGAGCATTTTGGCTTCCCTCCAGTCTCGTCGCAACGGAGTAAATCCCTCCTGCAATAGGTCCCTGATCAGGGAAATAAATTCCCTGATACCTCCCTGTTAATTCCCTGTTCCGATTTGTGCCTCGTACCCCGCTTCTCACACAGAATCGGCAGTTTAGAGAATAGTTGCGATTTTTGGGGTCAAAATCTCGCAAATTCCCTGTTAGCAGGGAATTTGGCCGGAGAAGAGTTGGCGCCAGACTGCGCGCTCCGCCAGTTCCTACAATCCCAACCACTTAGCGTCTACTGAACCGTGGAAGGCTCCCCGGGCCTCAGACGCCCGCTTCCGGCGGATTGGCCAGCGGCTGGATGATGTGCAGGCCACACTCGGTTTTCGAGGACCCGGACCAGCGGCCTGCCCTTGGATCCTCCCCAGGGCGCACAGCCCGCGTGCAATGCGTGCAGCCGATACTGGGGTAATTGCGTTCGTGCAGTTGGTTGTAGAGCACGTCATGTTCGCGGATATATTGCCATACCTGCCTTGAACTCCAGTCGGCGAGCGGATTGATCTTCACCAGACCGAATTTCGCATCCCACTCGATTTTGCCGGCAGCGGCCCGATCCGCAGTCTGATCCCGGCGGATGCTTGTGATCCACGCCTGCAGTTCGCTCAGCTTGCGGCGTAGCGGCTCGACCTTCCGCAGATTGCAGCATTGATCAGGATTGCGTTGCCAGAGTGCCGGGCCATACACCTTCTCCTGTTCTTCGGGTGAGGTCAGCGGATATACGCGTTCGATCCCGATGTCATATCGTTGCTCCACCTGGTCCATCAGGTTGTAGGTTTCGGGAAACAAGAATTCGGTATCCAAGGTGAAGACGCGAAAAATCGGACGCACTCGAGAGGCCATGTCGATCAGCGCCATGCCTTCCGCGCCGAAAGCGGAAGAAATCGCCACGGTCTCCCCGAAAGTATCGAATGCCCATGCGAGGATTCGCTCGGGACTCCACGTTTCCACGGTGGCTTGCAGTTTCCTAATTACTTCTTTCACACTAGAAACTCCTTATTGCGTTTTAAGTCCTTCCACCGCAGGGGACACAGGGTCATACCGGATGAACCGAGCCAATTGCACGCCCAATTTCGGTCCGGGCTTCAAGGACTGCTTCCTCGACCAAGCTGCGATCGGAAAATCTAACGACCTCGCCGACAACCAGCAGCGTCGGAGAGGCGAGGCTCGAGGCGCGCGGGAGATCAGACAATGTGGTGCGGTGGATCTGCTGCTCGGGAGTCGTTGCCCGGGAAATAATCGCGCAAGGTGTTTCTGGGGCGAAACCGGTGTCGGTGAACCTGCTGGAAATCTCGCCGTAGTTCGAGCCCGGCATGTAGATCACCAGCGTCGATCCCGTTCCAGCAAGCCCACTCCAACCCTCGGCGGAATCCTCAGAAGCGCGATGACCAGCGGTCAGCACGAGAGTCGACGATGCCCGGCGATGGGTTAGCGGGATGCGTGCGGCGGCTGCGGCCCCCAGGGCTGAGGTCACGCCTGGAACAATCTCGTATTCAATATTCGACCGGCGCAGTGCTTCCATCTCTTCCCCGGCCCGGCCGAAGATAAGCGGGTCGCCGCTCTTCAGGCGCACCACTTGCCGTCCTGAAGCGGCCAGCGCCACCATCAGGAAATTAATTTCCTCCTGCCGGATGGTCTTGCTTCCGGACCGCTTGCCCACGTTCCGCACTTCGGCGGTGGCTGGAATCAGCTTTAGGATTTCGGGCGTGACCAGGTCGTCGTGAAGCACAACGTCGGCGCTGCGCAGCAACCGCAGAGCCTTCACAGTCAGCAACTCGGGATCGCCCGGTCCGGCGCCCACCAGATGTACTTTGCCGTTCATGTCGTCACCCTCCGTTCGATTTCCATTAATTCATTCTTCGCGGACTCTTCGGCCAATGCCGCCTTCAAAGCCTCACGACTTGCCAGCGAGTGCAGCAGTTCGCGCTTGCGCTCCGGGTCAAGATCGCTGGCCAGGACGAGCCTTCG
>Ga0185299_10002917_pt1 | contig 24431 bp, 22 predicted proteins | sample PaiPotPPA55metaG_FD_128002 | JGI IMG/M metagenome (GOLD analysis project Ga0185299, IMG submission 128002) | Iron sulfur acid spring bacterial and archeal communities from Banff, Canada, to study Microbial Dark Matter (Phase II) - Paint Pots PPA... ... | reverse complement strand
AATCACCAATCGCCGATCGCCAATCACCAATCACCAATCACCAATCACCAATCACCAATCACCAATCACCAATCACCAATCACCAATCACCAATCACCAATCACCAATCACCAATCACCAATCACCAATCACCAATCACAGTTGTGGCGTTCCCAATTGCGGTTTAAGTCAAGCGCGATGGAAGAGAACGAGCTTTTGGCGATTCGTCGCCAAAAACTGCAACAGTTAATAGAAAAGAATTGGTCGCCGTTCGGAGGGCGGTTCGATGTCTCCGGTACGATCGAGGAGATCCGGCAGGGCTTTGCCGAGGGCAAGAAAGCGACTTTAGCCGGACGAATCACTGCCCATAGGAACATGGGCAAGAGCCAGTTCTTGGACCTGAGCGATTTAAGCGGGCGGATGCAGGTCTATTTAAACCTGAAAGAGTTACCCGCCGAACAAGCCGAGCTATTCGGGTTGGTTGATATCGGGGACTTTATCGGAATTACCGGGGAAACCTTTGTTACCAAGACCGGTGAACCGACCGTCCGCGCTGAATCATTTCAGTTGCTGTCCAAAACGTTACGTCCGTTACCGGACAAATGGCATGGCGTCACCGATGTGGAGATTCGGTACCGCCAACGTTATCTCGACCTGATCGCAAACCCGGAATCGCGCCGGACATTCTTGATCCGCAGCCGTGTCCTTCGGGAGATTCGGCAATTTTTCTATGAACGTGGCTTTATCGAGGTGGAAACCCCGATGATGCAGGCGGTAGCCGGAGGCGCTGCAGCTCAGCCGTTTCAGACTCATCACAACGCGCTGGGAGTCGATCTTTTCTTGCGGATCGCACCGGAGCTTTATCTAAAGCGGTTATTAGTGGGCGGCTTTACCAAAGTCTTCGAGTTGAACCGAAACTTTCGTAACGAAGGGATCTCGCGCCGGCATAACCCGGAGTTCACCATGCTGGAAGCTTATTGGGCTTACGCGGACTTCGAGTTGATCGCGGATTTGGTGGAAGAATTGATCTGCCATTTAGCTGAGCTGGTCACCGGCGGCTTGACCATTGAACATAAGGACGACGAAGGCAATGTCCGGCGAACGGTCCAGCTCCAACGACCCTGGCGCCGAGCGCCTTATCACGATCTGATTCGAGAAATTGATCCCAACTGGTTCGAACTGACCATCGACCAAAAACGCTTTCGTTGTCAGGAGTTAGGCGTGGAAGTCTCGCCAGGGATGGCCGAATTCGAGATCACGCAACAGGTATTCGAGAAGTTGGTGGAAGAAAAAACGATTGATCCCTTGTTCGTAACGCATCTGCCGGCCGAACTGGTGCCATTAGCGAAACAAAACGCGACGGACCCCAGCAAAGTAGATGTTTACGAGCTGATTATTAACGGGCAGGAATTTTCGCCTGGCTATTCCGAGTTGAATGACCCGATTACCCAACGGCAAAGATTGGTGGAACAGGCTGGGGAAGAAACCCAAAAGGTCGACGAAGATTTTCTTTTGGCGTTGGAGTATGGAATGCCGCCAGCCGGTGGGTTTGGTTTGGGTATTGACCGTTTGATAATGCTTTTGGCGGGCGCTGAATCGATTCGGGATGTTATTCTTTTTCCGCATTTGAAACCGAAACCACGAGAATGAGTGTTGCGGTTTCCGATCAGGTCAAAAGGGACTCAGGTTATGCCCATCAGTTCAGCTTATACAACCAGCTGAATTTCCAGATCACATTAGGGACCCCGATGATCCTGTACGCGAAGTTGCTCGGAGCAAGTTCGACGACGATCGGTATTGTAGCAGCTCTGGCACCGTTACTGACCGTGCTGCAACTGCCCACGGCCTATTTCATTCCCAAGATCGGTTACAAACGGTTTGTTCTGCTTGGCTGGTTTTCGCGGACTCTGACCGTCTTCAGTCTTGCCTTGTTGCCGTTAGTCACCGCCTTCGATAACGCGACCAAGACGAGCCTGATGTTAATGGCTTTGTTCATCTTCAACGTGCTGCGCGGAATCTCGACCGGCGCTTGGCTGCCTTGGTTAACTACACTGATTCCGGAAGAACGCCGGGGGCATTTTCTGCGCAAAGATCAAACGTATGTGCAGTTAGGCGGGCTATTGGCGATGGCGCTCGCGACCGTCGTCCTTTGGAGCAGCGGTAAATCATGGCGGTTTTCGCTTCTCTTTTTCTTGAGCGCCTGCGCCGCCACTTTGAGTTTGTACTTTATTCGCCGGGTTCCGGATGTAGAGGTTGGCGACCAAGTGAGAACCTCGGGCCAACCGGTGCCCTGGGCAGCCATGCTGAAGTATCCGCCCTTTACCAAACTGCTGATTTTCACCGTGGTGTACAACTGGGTGATCGGCGGGTTAGCCGCATTCATTGTCGGGTTCCTCCAGAATGTGGGCGGGTTTAGCGATGGGATGATCTTAGGGTGCAATATATTTGCATTCATTGGAGCGGCCATTAGCATCCCGCTGGTAGCCGGTATTATGAATCGGACCGGGACCAAACCCGTACTGCGGATGGCGCTCGTCTGTTATTTCTGGGCGGTGATCTGTTGGCTCCTGATCTCCAGCAATCTGTTGACGACGACCCCGCTCATGGTGGTCCTGATTTACCTCATCCTGGGTGTTGCCGGCGGGTTGTTTGGGATCGCTAACACGCGTATTGCCATGGACACCATGCCCTTAATGGGGAGAAACCATTTCTTTGCTCTTTTTACTGTGTTTACCTCAATCAGCCTGGGACTGGCGCCGATCTGTTGGGGGATTTTTCTGGATAGCGTGGGACACGCCCAATTTCAGTTGGGGTTATTCCACGTGAACCGGTACAGCCTCTACTTCCTGATGTTGACTATACTGATCGCGGTCACCTTTGTCCTGGCAAACCCGCTAGTGGAAAAGAAAGGCGAACCGCTATCGCTCGCCCTGCGCGACTCAGTTATCTACGCTCGGCTCCGTCTGTTTAACAGGCTGCTGAACCGATGATGGCAGGACGAAATGTGGAGCGACGATTGTCCGGTAGGGCACGGCGTGATCGGCCTGATGCCCCGAAGGGGCAAAAGAACTTAGCCCAGGGTTTTAACCCTGGGTCTGCCGTTTTAACGAAATGTGCCCTGAAAGCGGCACCAGATTTTGGCGCTCCGGGTCGTATTAGCGATTTACCAAGATGTCGCTGGATTCACAACCTTCTTGCGCCACTTTCAGGGCGCGGCTCCTTTGCGACTAACCCAGGGCTAAAGCCCGGGGCTATTCTGTTTTGCCCCTTCGGGGCATTCTCACCCGCTACGCAGATGCAATTCGGCTTTGGCGCCGTATTCCAACACTTCAATACTCCATCACTCTGCGTGGCCGGATTCGAGGACGAGGACGAAAACGAAGCGCTTTGTGAGCATTCTCACTTCACGTAATGTCGGCCTCACCGATGAAATCGCTCTAAGAACCTTTCCATAGTGAAAAAACCATTACTCCCGTTCAGCTATTTTATCGCGCTGCGCTATCTCAGACCGAAACGGACCTTCTTGTCGGTCATTACTCTTATTTCGATTATTGGGGTAGTGCTGGGCATTAGCGTCCTCATCATTGTTATTTCCGTAATGACCGGTTTCGAACGCGAGTTCGAACGCAAAGCCATCGGTTTTGAAGCGCATATTACGATCAGCCCTGACCCGAATAGCTATATCAGCAATTGGCGCGAAGCGATGAAGATAGCCGAGAAAGTGCCGGGAGTGATCGCAGTAACACCGACGACTCTCGAACCCGTAATTGTCGAGTTCAAACAAAGCCGGATGACGCTGCTGGTTCGTGGCCTTGACCCGGATCAAGGCAGCAACAGGGTAGTCGACTTTAAATCGGTAATGGTAGCAGGTAAATTTGATTTGGAGGGCAGTGACAAATGTGTGGTTGGCAGTGAGCTAGCTTCCACGCTGGGGCTCGAAATCGGGGACAAGCTGACTATCTATTCAGGTGGCAATCCTGGCCATATCATCGATCTGCTGAAAGCGGCCCAAGAGCATCCGGACGATAAAGGATCCATCCAGAAAGCGATGGATCTAGTTGTCCCGACCGAATTGGAAGTAACCGGAATTTTTAGTACCGGCCGTTATCTGTACGACTCGAACTACGTGGTCGCACCCCTCAACGTGGGCCAGGAATTATATGGTCTCGGTGATGCCGTTCACGGTGTCCTGGTGGAGACTTCGAACCCCTTCAACGTGGAAGGGATCACGGCGCAGTTAAACCGGGAATTGAGTCAGTTAAACCCGCCATTGCACGCCGTTTCCTGGCAGGACCAAAACCGTGAATATCTCGATGCGTTACGGGTGGAGCGCAGCACGATGTTTTTTATCCTCACGTTTGTAGTCATTGTGGCGGCGTTTGGCATTATGAGCACGCTCATCACGACGACGGTACAAAAGACGCGCGAAATTGGCGTGATGAAGGCGTTGGGCGCTACCATGGGACAGATGCTCTGGGCATTTCTCGCCCAAGGGACCGTGGTCGGATTTTTCGGTACTTTGATCGGCCTGGGTACCGGGGTATTTCTAGTGCAGTACCGGAACGAGGCGCGCGACTTTCTTTCCCATACGTTCCATGTGCAGTTGTTTCCCGCATCGGTCTATCAGTTCTCCGCGATCCCGGCGGAGATCGTTCCCCATGATGTCGCCGTAATCTGTATCAGTGGGTTCCTGATCTGCACCGTCGCGGCCCTGATCCCGGCGTTTTTTGCCGCCCGGCTCGACCCGGTTAAGGCTCTCCGTTACGAATAATGTGCTGGAGTCGGCAGTTGTCAGTATTTAGTATTGCGGCATTTAGCGGTTACGTAGAAGTTCCACTACAAAGACACAGAGAACACGAAGCAGTGAGCGACGGGAGCTGACTTGTAAGAGGGGGCTACCTCATTTTGGCTGTAATCGACTTCGACCTCTTGGTGCCCTTTGTGTCTTTGTGGTGAATTTCGATCCGGGCCGGCAACTATGATCGCAGATTGGGAAACGTTCGTGGCGCGGCACAGCGGACGAGCTGAGTTCGACCTCGATTCAGTTCGGCCAGGGGACACGCTTCGAGTGGTGACCGATCATACGGATTACGTGTTTGAGATTGTGGAGGGCACCGAGGCTCAACTTTGGTGTTCCCGCCCTGATCGCCCCACTGGCCGGGTCCGGATCTCAGGCTGTGGATTCGCTTTTTCCACGACGTTTAAGCCCGGACGACTGTTCTGTGGCGGCCGGCTTGAGTTCACCTTCGTGCGTAACGACATCCCGGCTCGCTACCGGACGACGTCGATCAATGCCATCGTGCATAGTCATCGGGATGAGCGGGTCGGGGACGGGGACCGGTTTTAGGACCGCGGCGTTTGCGGGCTGGTGCGAATGGGACTCATGTGACCTATGTGACTTATACGTCGGTCGCCCCGTGCGTGATTCCATACTCGATCACTCCACTATTCCGGAGTTGCTTTCACTTTCGGTCGGCGGCGCCTCTTGGCGTCCGAACCACCGCTCAGCAACCGCATATAGAAACGTGATCATCGTGGCCAGAGTCAGGAGAAGCGCCGGAACGTAACCTGTCCGGTACCGGTCCAAGTCCAGTGTGTGCACAATGCCGACGGTTAGCATGTTCCCGTAAACGGCGGTGCTGATCATGACGACGGCCAGGGCCGGGAGGCGCAGCTCGGAAAATCTTCGACTCAAGAATACTGGAAATAGAGCAATGAAAAATGCGATTTGAATGATGTCGGCGAGTTTCGCTAAGACGATGGCGGCGTAACGTAGCCAATTGAGGCAGTCGACCTGCCAGCCGTTAGCGTCGACTTGCTTCAGGTTGTCGAGATAGGCGAGGTAAGCCGGCTGATTCTTCAAGTAGTCTTTTGATTCAGCTTCTGTCAGAAGCGCCTCTGGTGAAGGGCTGAAGCGGGCCGCGATGTCCAATGCTCGCCGTCGGCTCACGGAATGAGCAGCGAAATCACGGCTGGGCGCGGACAAAAAGATGAGCATCTCTTTGCCGATCTTAGTTAACATAGGCCCGGGCGATTCGACCCAGGTCTTGAAATAGACTGAGTAACAAAGATTGATCAGTTCGGGATCGTTCAATTTTTGCTCGGCAGCGAATACCCGGAAGAAGTCCTTCGTATACATGATGTAGTCGGGGGCGAATCCGAGGGTAGGACAACCGAGCGGTACTTTGCGGGCTTCGAGCCAGGCTTGTTTTAGTTCTTGATAGAATCGCCCTTCGTCGCCGGCGGCCGGAGGATTAGCTGTCTCGATCAGATGATGCGTCTCGGCGTTTTGCAAGATCTGGGCCGCGTGGATTGAGACCAGGGTGAAAGGTAGAAATGTTCGCGAACCGGCATCCGCTTTAAATCCGAGCAGACGCGGCAACCCGAAGAGACCGCCAGTCACGAGGACAGCAAGTAGCGCTGGGGCGATTCGCAAGGAGAGAGCGCCGGCGCCAAAAATGCCGGCGATTACCAGGACGATACTTGGGACCAACGCAAATCCCCAACTCGGTTTTAGCAGTAGAACGCAATAGGAGGTAAGCAAGGAGGTCGTTCCGAAAACTATGGCGGGCCCAGTCTGATGCGAGACCCAACGCGCCCGGATATAAGCGAGCGCGAAAACAAGGTAAGCCAGAGCGAAGAACGCGAGCATTCCTTCCGGTTGGATCGTTAGCTCGAAACGGACTTGGGTAGTGTTCAACAAATAGATCGCAGCCATCGCTGCTCCCAGAAAAACGGCGAGTCCGTGGCATACAGCCGACCGCTTCGGGAAAAGAGATAACCAGATCCGCAGACTCAACCAGAGAAGCGGTGCGCCGGCCAAACCGAGGAATTGTTGAACGCGGACGATCCAGGAGAAATCGTTTCCTAGTCGTAGAATGAGAGCGACGATCGCAGGATAAAGCCAGTCTCGCCCTTCGGTTTGTTGAAACCCGGCGCCACCTAGCCAGGAGAGCGCCGGATGCAAATAACCCCAGGAATCCGGGGTGAGAAGCGGGACAGCCGGTAAACCGCTACGCTGTTTGATGCCCCAAACGATTCCTGCAAAGACGAGGATCAGGGCGGCGATATCGATCTTGAGAAAGGAAGAGCGGAAATTGATGATGCGGCAAAGATAAAGGAGTTAGGAGCTAGAATCTAGGAGCTAGGAGGCGCGGTTGCCACACCGATCCTCTTCGTCCTCGTCCTCGAAAACGGTTTGTCCGCGCCTAGCGTTTCTGAAGTAGTCTGGGCGCACGCTCTGGGTCATTTTGCACGCAAAGGCCCAACACGCGCTCAATTTCGAGGACGAGGACGAGAACGATTACGAGAGCCGTGGCACCCGCCTCCTAGCTCCTAGATTCTAGCTCCTGGCTCGTTCACCGGAGCCCGCTTCGTACCACCTCAATCGTCCGATCCAGATCTGCCGCGGTATGAGCCAGGCAGAGAAATCCGGACTCGAATTGCGACGGCGCAAAATAAACGCCGGAGGTCAAACAATGATGGAAGAACGACTTAAAGGCAGCCAGATCCGCGCGCTTGGCGTCGGTGAGGTTATTTACCGGTGGTTCGCAGAAATAGAGGCAGAACATGGAACCTATCCGGTGAAAAGTATAGTTACGCCCGGTTTCAATCAGCGTTTGCCGGACGGCGGTTTCCATTTCCTGACCGAGCTTTTCTAAGCGGTTGTAACCGTCGGTGCGCTCCAGTTCTTGAAGTTGGGCTAGGCCGGCCGCCATCGCCAGTGGGTTCCCGGACAAGGTCCCCGCTTGGTACACCGGGCCGTCCGGAGACAATTGATCCATGATGTCGGCTCGACCGCCAAAAGCGCCAACCGGTAGACCGCCTCCGATTACTTTGCCGAGTGCGGTCAAATCCGGAACGATGCCAACCAATTCCTGGTAACCGCCTTTGGCCAACCGAAACCCGGTCATCACTTCGTCAAAGATCAACAACGAACCATGAGCGGAACAGAGCTGGCGTAGCTGCTCCAGAAAACCGGGCAGCGGCAAATAAAGACCGGCATTACCCGGGACCGGTTCAATAATTACGCTGGCGATGCGATCACCTTGCGCGGCGAAGACTGCGCTCAATTTTTCCGAGTCGTTAAACGGCAACGCGATAGTGAGTGCTGCTAACTCTTTAGGGACACCGGCGCTATCGGGTGAACCATGAGTCAAAGCACCGCTGCCGGCTTTTACCAGAAGAGAATCGACATGGCCGTGATAACATCCCTCAAATTTGATGATCAAATCTCGCCCGGTAACGCCCCGAGCCAGCCGGATGCAAGACATGGTGGCTTCAGTGCCGCTGTTCACCAGCCGCACCTTCTCTACCGATGGCACCCAATTGCAGATGAGCCGGGCTAACTCTACTTCTAAAGGATTCGGAATTCCAAAACTCAGGCCATTGGCTGCCGCCTTTTGCACCGCTTCCACCACCACATCCGGCGCATGCCCTAGGATGGCTGGTCCCCAGGTCCCGACATAGTCGATATATTCGCGCCCATCGACATCCCAGAGGTGCGAGCCTTTGGCTTTAGCTACAAAAAATGGTTCTCCACCGACATTGCGAAACGCTCGTACCGGAGAGTTAACGCCGCCGGGAATGTACCGGCGTGCTTCCGAAAACAAAGACGCGCTGCTGTTTAGAGTCATTTTGAGTTTGTTCAATTGTGAGCCAGCTGGATTATGGGCGATAACCTGCCTAATGCCTGAATGCATTGGTCCCGGCCGATGATCGCTTGAGTGTTGGCTGGTTTGGATACAGAAGGGCGTTGCGCAAATACGTAGCTTCGAACCCCTCCTTGCGGATCGATTAAGATACGATGGACCATGGTAAGTTGTCCGCTGCCTACTGAAGACGCCACCGAGTACGCAAGATAACAGTCCGAACCGAATCGTAATACCGAGGCGCCGGTTCCCGGTCTCTGCGTGTTGATCGCGGCGCAAAGATTATTCGCGAACGTCGTGATATCCGTCGCGGTCGGAAACCGGGTTAGGACCAACTTTTGCGACCAATTCGTTTCGGTCTCTCCGTTGGGAAGATAGTCATTTTCGATCTTCTCCACGTCGGCCTCCTTGCCGGAAAGAGTAAAACTTTCGTCGCCAAACTTGAGGATCTGGGCTTTTAGCGTCGCCGTGGTGAGAAGGGCCAAAATGGCAGCTAAAATTAAGGGAGGAAGGGTCCGCATGCGCTTCAACATAAGCAGAGCTATTCATTTGTCCTGTAGATTACCGGACTCGCCTGAGGCTCGTCCGGAAAGGGAGCCAGGAGCCAGGAGCCAGGAGCCGGAATCCAGGAGTCAGGAGGGCGCGGCGGCATGGTGGATTGGAAGGCCCGAAAAGCGCGTGACAGGCGAACCAATGGGACTCATGGGACCGATGGGACTAATGCGATCTCCAATCTGCGTGCCCAGCCGATGCCCTTACGCAGCCAGCGCCTCCTGGCTCCTTCCCTAGGATGTCTCCAGATTCCCCGCGCCGGCAAAAACAAACCGCCCTTTCCTGCCGGGACCGGTCAGCGTGTTCAATCGCCAGGTGAGCAACGTCGCTGCAACGAACAAGCCGGCAGCGAGTCCGATCCAGACTCCCGTCGGACCAGTGTGAACGTGGAACGCAAAAATATAACCAGTCGGAATCGCGACAGCCCAATAACAGAAAATGCCGATCAACATCGGCAGCCGGATATCGGCCAATCCTCGTAGGCAGCCGGCCGACGTAACCTGTATCCCATCGGCTATCTGGAATATGCCGGCAATGATCATTAAACGCCCGGCCAGATCGGCAACTTCTGTCTCATTGGTAAACAAGAGGGCGGTTTGGTGCCCGAGTGTTAAATAGATGACGGCAAAGCCGCCGGAGATCAGGACCGAAATCATGATTGCTCCGAGAGCGATCCTGCGTAGCGCCGAATAGGTCTGTGAACCAACCGCGTGACCTAGACGTACCGCGGCAGCGATCGAAATCCCAAGTGGAAACATGAATGTCGTTGCGGCGCAGGTTAAGACGATCTGATGCGCCGCGAGCGAGATCGTCCCGATCCATCCCATCATGATCGCCCCGAAATTGAACGCACCGGCCTCGGCGATATATTGGCAGCCGATCGGTAGACCAGTTCGGAAAAGGCTGCCCATCTTTTGCCAACTCACGCCCGAAAGCGTCAATGCCTGCCATCGCAAGCGGGTTAGAAAGAGGGCGTACCCGATCGTGCCGATCAAAACGAAAATGCGAGCACAGAGCGTGGCGATGGCCGATCCGACCAATCCGAGCGCCGGAAGGCCAAACCAGCCGAACACCAACGGTAGGTTCAAAGCGACGTTCAAGATCACGCCCGCGTATAGGATTACGGTCGGGGTCACCGGTTTACCTAGCGCCTCGCAGAAGGTCTTGGCGCTCATTGAGGCAAGAGCTGGAATCAACGAAATACCAACAATCGTCAGATACGGGCGCGCGGCGATTTCGACGGGAACCGGTACACCGAAAATGCTCAGCATCGGTACCAGAACCATCACCACGACGGCGGCTGCTGCTCCGACGAAAAGTGATAACCAAAACGCGGACCTAAACACTTCGATTTTGGCGCTATCCAGTTTTGCCCCGTGGGCCTGGGCGGCAAAAATGCCGACCGATGCTAAGACCCCGATGCCGCCGACGTAGAGGGTTCCCAGAAGAGTGTTAGAAAAACCGATGGCGGCGAGTGGAACCACCCCGACTCTGCCGAGCACCAGCGTGTCCGTTATGCCCATCAACATCTGGCCGAACTGCCCAACCATCATGGGGATGGCCAGTGACAGAGTTGCTCTCAACTCCGCAAGAAAAAGCTTGGCTGGACCGGGCATAAGAATCAGCAGCAAACAAGCAAACGCTAGTTCGCGCAAGGGGCGACGCGGGGACGCCATTCGCCTTTTCGGCCACTCGCGTATTCGCCGACACGCTACCCCAGGAGTCCGCGCTTCTCGATGAAACGCACCACCTCATCGAGCCCCGTCCCCGTCTTCAAGTCCGTCATCACAAACGGTCGTTCGCCTCGCATCTTCCGAGTATCTGCAGCCATGACTTCCAACGAAGCACCGACGTGCGGAGCCAGATCGATCTTATTTATTGCTAACAAATCCGATCGCGTGATCCCCGGGCCTCCTTTGCGCGGGATCTTTTCGCCCCCGGCTACATCGATTACGTAGATGGTCAGATCGGACAACTCCGGACTAAAAGTGGCCGCAAGGTTATCGCCACCGGACTCGATAAAAACGATATCGGCGTCCGGGAAGCGTTTCAGCATTTGATCTATAGCTGCGAGGTTGATCGATGCATCCTCGCGGATGGCGGTATGCGGGCAACCGCCGGTTTCAACCCCGATGATCCGTTCCGCCGGCAACGCGCCGGCGACGGTCAAAAGCCTTTGATCTTCTTTAGTATAAATATCGTTGGTGATGACCACGAGATCGTAACGGTCACGCATCTGTTTGCATAGCATCTCAACCAGCGTGGTTTTACCGCTGCCGACTGGGCCGCCAACACCGATTCGTAATGGAGGAGTTTTTTTGGTACGCATCACGAAAGATTGTTCTCACTAAGATCGAAACAGACGTGAGTACTGGCTCTCATGTCTTCCGGAAAGAACGCCGAGCATCGGAGCCCAGGAAGAGATGTCCTCCGGCTTGAGGTTTGCAGCGGAGGTAACGGTCTCCGAAACTTTGGTTCGGCATTGAGCCAGAATCGTGTGACCGGCGACTTGTCCGAGCGGAACCACCTTCATAGCGGCCGCGACTTGAGATTCGAGCCAGCTAAAGCAAAACGCAGTGAGCGTCGTCGGTTCCGAAAGAGCCAGCGCCGCCGCGGATGCGGCGAATGCAGTCGGGAATGCAACTGGGTCAAGCTTGCTTAATTGGTTCTTTGAGTCGATCCAATTTAGAGAGTTAGCCAGCCGGAGCAAAGACCAGCCCATCTGCTCTGTTTCCCGGCGCAGTTCAAGCGATTCACGGGTGGCCAGGAACCAGGAGTTCCAATCAGCGATCTCTGAGACGGAATCGGCAGAACGATCCGAACGACAGGCTCGGTAAACAAAAGCAACCAACGGGGCGTCACACCGGCCGACAATTTCAGTTAAACCGTTGACGATCCATCTCAATGCGTCTGGTTCATTGGTCACAAGTCCGAGTTCAACCGCAGTCTCGAGTCCTTGTGAATAGCTAAAAGAGCCGATCGGTAAAGCCGGTGACGCCAGATGCAATGCGCGCGACAGTTCGTCCGGGTCGGTCATGGCCGTTTAAAGCGCCTTACCCACGGCAATCGTCCTCGTCCTCGATAGGGACGCGTTGTGTGCCGAATAATGTGTTTGGTTGCGTTGTCTCGCTAGCGAGTCCGGGGCGATTGGAAATCGGGGGCAAGCCCTGATCGAGGACGAGGACGAGAACGATTGGTTTGAGGCGTTGTACGTATTGTATTTCTGCATCCTGAAGCGCTCTGACTCCGCTTTGCTAGCTCTCATTATGTTCATGAAACGCGCGCTGAGCCAGAGCGTAATCTTCGGCAAAGGTCTCGTCGTGACCATGTTTGTGCCCGCCGCCGTACGCACCAGTTTCCGGAGTAAATGTTTCTGAGACGAGCTCGACTTTAAGCCCGAGTCCGACCAGCATTTCTTTTAGAACCGGGTCGGGTTCCAGCAGAATGCAATCCGGCCGAAGTTCGATTGATGCATGCCGGTTCCCCAAATGATACCCGGCGCGCAGCAACAGAAAGAGGTCGCGGGCGGTGACCACCATCAACTCTTCCTGGGCGGCTTTAATCTTGATCCGGGAACCGTCCTCGCTCTCGAGGAGATCGCCATCGCGCAAAATCGTGCCGGGTGGCAGCAGCAGGCCAACTTCTTCGCCGCTATCCAATTTTACGACCTGCCTGCTCTTTCTACGCGAGGCAAAAGTGAGTACCAGGTTAGAGACGTCTGACGTGGACGCGACGATCTCGCCAGCGGGTGTCGCGAGTTTAGTGAACTTTCGCATCAGAAAAGGAAGTAACGTTGTGCCATGGGTAAAACCTTGGCCGGTTCACAGGTCAGCAACTGACCGTCAGCCGTAACTTCGTAAGTCTCCGGATCAACGGTGACCTTTGGTTGCCAGGTGTTATGAATCATATTTTCTTTTTTGAGGTCCCGTACACCGTAAATGGGCACTAGCCGGCGTCTTAGTCCATACTGATCGGCGATTCCGGCCGCCTTTTGCGAAACAAAGGTCAGACAGGTCTTGGCCAGCGCGGTTCCTCGGGTCGCAAACATTTCCCGGTAGTGCACCGGTTGCGGCGTTGGAATTGAAGCATTCGGATCACCCATTTGCGCGATTGCGATCATGCCTCCCTTTAGAATCATGAACGGTTTGACTCCGAAGAATGCCGGCGACCATAGAACCAGGTCCGCCCATTTCCCTACCTCTACGGAACCGACTTCGTGAGCGATTCCATGCGTGATTGCGGGATTGATCGTGTACTTGGCCACGTAACGTTTCGCTCGGAAATTATCGTGACGCGAGCTGTCGCCCGGTAAAGCGCCACGCTGGACCTTCATCTTATGGGCAGTCTGCCAGGTGCGAATGATAACTTCACCGATCCGGCCCATGGCTTGGGAATCACTCGACATCATTGAGATCGCACCCAGATCATGGAGGATATCTTCAGCGGCAATCGTTTCCCGGCGGATACGAGACTCGGCAAAGGCGAGGTCTTCTGCGATGGCGGAATCGAGATGATGGCAAACCATCAACATGTCCAGATGTTCGTCCAGCGTGTTGATCGTAAACGGTCTGGTCGGATTCGTGGACGATGGCAGGACATTTGGTTCGCCGCAGATCTTGATAATATCGGGAGCATGGCCGCCGCCGGCGCCTTCAGTATGGAAGGCATGAATGGTTCGGCCTTTTAAAGCGGCGATCGTCACCTCAACGAACCCGGACTCATTCAAAGTGTCGGTATGAAGCGCCACTTGAGTATCGGTCTCATCCGCAACCGTTAAGCTCGTATCGATCGCGGCCGGAGTAGTCCCCCAATCTTCGTGGAGCTTCAAGCCGATGGCTCCGGCGGCGATCTGCTCGCGCAATGGTTCTGGCTGACTGGCGTTACCTTTGCCCAAGAAGCCGAGATTAATAGGGTACCCTTCTGCTGCCTGCAACATGCGTTCGATGTGCCAAGGTCCCGGAGTGCAGGTCGTGGCGAACGTCCCGGTGGCCGGCCCGGTCCCGCCACCAATCATGGTGGTTAATCCCGAGGCGACCGCTTCGTCAATCTGTTGCGGGCAAATGAAATGGACATGCGTATCAATCCCGCCTGCGGTCACAATCATATGTTCGCCTGCAATAATTTCTGTACTCGGCCCGATTATAATGGTGATGCCGGGCTGAATATCCGGATTTCCGGCTTTGCCAATTCCAGAGATGCGGCCGTCTTTAATACCGATGTCGGCCTTAACGATGCCGGTATGATCCAGAATGATGGCGTTCGTGATGACGGTGTCGACCGAGTCTTTCGTCGTCCGTTGGGATTGACCCATCCCATCTCGGATTACCTTGCCACCGCCAAACTTTACCTCTTCGCCATAGACGGTGAAGTCTTTTTCGATCTCGATAACCAGGTCGGTATCGGCCAGCCGGATCCGGTCCCCCAGGGTCGGACCGAACATTTCTGCATACGCCTGTCGGGAGATCTTCATAGGAGAACGCTGGTAGGGCGAGGCTCCAAAAATGTGATCAACTCCGCGCGTATTAGTTTCCTGGATGGCACTGACCTAGAAATGAAGCAGCCTGGCCGAGCCGCGGGGTGGCGTGGATTCATGTTCACAGTGCCCCCATTACCTTCGCATTAAAACCGTAAATGATCCGATCACCAGCGACCGGCACCAATTCTACAGTCCTTTCCTGACCTGGCTCAAAGCGGATGGCGGTGCCGGCGGCAATGTTAAGGCGGTAGCCGCGAGTCGATTCGCGTTCAAATTTGAGCGCCTCGTTGGTTTCGAAAAAGTGATAGTGCGAGCCAACTTGGATCGGCCGATCACCGCTGTTGGCAACGTTAATCTTTAGCACAGGGCGACCGGCATTAAGCTCGATCTCGCCAGGCTCCACAAAAATTTCACCGGGTATCATGATAAGGTTTCCACTAAAGAATCGTATCTTCTTCGGCGTTAAGGGATCGGATTATGAACGGTTACCAACTTGGTGCCGTCGGGGAAAGTGGCTTCGACTTGGATCTCCGGGATCATCTCAGGCACACCCTCCAGGACTTGATCTCGCGTTAGTAAGGTGGCGCCGAACTGCATCAGCTCAGCGACGGTTTTACCATCACGAGCGCCTTCCAGGAGAGCGGCTGTGATTAGGGCGGTGGCTTCGGGATGATTTAATTTCAAGCCGCGCTGTAACCGGCGTTCAGCCAATAAAGCGGCAGTAAAGATTAGCAGCTTATCCTTTTCTCGGGGGGTTAGGTTCATTGGAAGGTAGAATGGTAGGGCGAGGCTCCTATCAGGCCTAAGAGTTTTCGCGGAACAATTTCACACGGCAAGCCGATTGATTTGTTGGGCCTAACCTGGCACGATGCGTCCTTAATTCGACGCCGAGCGCTTCGCTAGCGCCGCGGGTGATGCGGGAGCCTCGCCCTACCAGACTTGGGCTTCGGACTGTGCGCGTCAAACACTCCATAAGCGTAAAGGACTGGACTGCCTTCCGTGGATGGCCGGCCGCAAGAAGGTCCAACAACGGATCATCAGCTCGCGCAGCGGCTCGATCTTTTGGGCAACCGCTCGAACCACCAGTACGCCGCTGTTAGGGCAGGTCACACCGGCGCGCAGGGTAGCGGTGAAAGGGAGCGATAAAGCCAATGTTTCCGCCAGCATTTCCGTGCAGTTCTGGCCGGTTGCCCAGACCATTCCGGCAACAGGAAAACCACCTAATCCTTGAGTAGCCGTTCGTAAACCTGATGTGGCGGTTATATTAGTTTTCTCAGCCCAAAAAAGTCGCTTCTCACCAATGAATTGAGAATCAATTCGGAGAGCACCGGCGTTCCAGGCCTCTCCCATTGCGCTTCGGCCGAAAACGAAACTCTCCCAGCCGATGGCGCTAGCGCCCGGACTTAGTTCGAGTCGAAAGCGAAGGTTAGCGTGCGCGTTTTCGAAGAGAATGTTCTCCGGAGGCAGCCAATCGAGTTGTGCTCCTTCGCCTAAGCAGATGCTGACTTCCTGGGAGGCAAAGTTTCCGCTCGATTTATACCACTTTGCCGCGGCGGAGCTGGTCAGCACCGTTTTCGAATCGGGTCCTTGGCTTACATTAATCCTGACGGTATCACCCTCTGCCATCCCTCCTGGCGGATGGAGAATTACCGTATGACAAATCGACCGGCCTTCCGGATAGAGCGGCTTCTGGACCTGTAAGGGGCCGGTGTGTCGGCGCTCCGTCATCACCGTACGATCTTCTTGATGGACAAATCGTAACTGCAAATCTGCGGTCCAGTTAGGGAGGGAAGTTAGCAAAGTCAGAAGCAAATCTCACGCAAAGACGCAAAGGCGCAAAGGAAAGACAAGATCGGTTTTGGCCGCCCAATGGCCATCTGCAATCCCTGTGACGAGAATGCATTCTTTTTCGAATACTCTGAATCAATCTCTGACTGTACACGGTGATCATTGAAACTCGATTGAGGGCTGAGATCGCGCGCTGGAGCATTTTCCCATCCTCTCTTACCTTTGCGCCTTTGCGGCTTTGCGTGAGATTTTCTGTTTTTCTTATGCGGAACAGCCACACGCTAGCGCGCCGATCCTTGTCTGAAACGGATGATCGGCGCGCACTCAGTTGATGCCGCGTGATTGGGAGGACTTCTACTGACCGTTGGCTGCGATCTGGGAGGCGGGAGCTGCCGGCGTTATCGCCGCGCTCTTCTTTTCCAGTTGTTCATCGAGACCCTTCAATAGGAAGGGCTCCGCCTTAATCTGTGGGAACGTGCTCAGGATCTTGAATTGTCCGTTCGCAGTCGTTTCGCCGATATAGACATTCTTCGTGGTGTGATGGTTGGCCTGCATCGTGTTCTTGCCGCCCGGACCATCAAAGCTGATCCCATCTTTCTCCAGCACCTCGCGCACCTTATCTACATCGAAAGTACCCGCTTTTTCGACGGCCTTTTTCCAGAGGTAAACGCCATCGTATGAAAGCACCATCGGGCTGTCTACCGCCCGCTTGTCCTTGACTACACCCCCATAACTCTCGGTTTTGAGCCAGGCGTTCCAGCGTTCGAGGAAATCCTTATTCTCAGGCGTTTTTAACGACATGAAATAAGTCCAGCAGCCTAGTTCGCCAACCAGATCCTTCGTCGGTAAGCTGCGCAGCTCATCTTCGGCCAGACTAAAGGAAACGATGGGGCAGTCTGCAGGACTGAGGCCCGCTGAGGCGATCTCTTTGAAGAACGGCACGTTGGAATCCCCGTTGATCGTGTTGATAACGCAAGCGTCGCCGCCGGCGGCGAACTGCTTAATTTCCGAAACGATCTGCTGAAAATCGGTATGCCCGAAGGGTACATATTTTCCGGCCGAGATCACTTTTCCGGAACCGTCTTTACGAAGCCCGCCGCCAATATTTTCGACCGGAACACCTTTGGTCTCGAGATATTTGAAAAGGATCAGGTTCGTGGTCTGCGGGTAAACGTAGTCGCTGCCCACCAGATAAAACTTCTTCTTCCCTTGGGCCAACAGATAGTCGACTGCCGGAGTGGCTTGCTGGTTCACGGCTTCAGCGGTGTAGAAGATGTTTTTCGACAACTCTTCACCTTCGTATTGTACTGGATAAAACAGCATACCGTTGTCCTGTTCGAAGACCGGGAGTACCGACTTCCGGCTCACTGAGGTCCAACAGCCGAACACCACGGCTACCTTGTCCTGCTGCAACAACTGTTTTGCTTTTTCTGCGAACAACGGCCAGTTAGAAGCGCCATCGACCACGACCGGCTCGATCTGTTTGCCGAGGACGCCGCCGTTTTTGTTTACTTCATCGAATGCGAATAGCAACGCGTCCCGCAGCGACGTTTCGCTGATCGCCATGGTGCCGGACAGCGAGTGCAATACACCAACCTTAACTTTCCCGCTGCTGAGATCGACTTCGTTAGCTTTTACGCTGGCGGTCCAGGCGAGAGATAGTGCCACCGCTGCCACCCAAGCAGTTCCGAGAGGTGAACGGTGAAAAGTGAAAGGTGAAAGGCGATCGTCGACGGCCCTATCGGCGATCACGGCGTTGTCGGCGTTCTTGGACAGTGAATGGCGGGATATACGGGATTTGTTGCTCCCTGCGACGAGAGCAGCCAGAGCAAGTCTGGTATTACGAGAGAATTTCATCTTCTTTCTTGGGTACTCTAATTATTTGCGTTTTGATCTTCGCGCCGTGGAGGGGAGGGAAGCTTGAGCCCAAAGCCGGACAACGGGCGTCGAGATCAGTGGGGCATGGGAGCAGAAGTTGTGCCCTGGGTGGGCGAACCAAATCGTCCTCGTCCTTCGTCGTCGTCCTCGTCCTCGGAAGGGTGTCTATTGCCGCGATTCGTGACACGCTGCTGACGAACTTCCAAAAGCATCACAACAGGGGCGCAATTGAGCCTCCTCTTCGAGGACGAGGACGAGGACGACGCCGAAGGGCCTCAACTGTCGCGTTTTTGGCAAGAATACTGCTTATCGACAGACTGAATGCACCGACTGAAGCTTTTTTGCCTTGTGTCGATATTTGCGCCTCTCCTCCTCCAGGCGGAAACCGATAACAAGGCCTCGCTCCGGCAGTCCATTGCGCAGGCTGTTACCAGCTCTGCGGCCGACCAGGACGCGATCCTCGACCAGATTGTCCGCTCAGGCGTGGGCTTGAAGGCGGAGCACGATCTCCTCATTTCTTGGAGCAACGGGGAGATCTATCTCTATGATGATCCCTCGGGGAAGAGCATCCCCATCGTTCTCGAACAGCAAGATACCAGCGATAAAACCCGCGCGTTTCGGGTGGACACGGGCGAACTATTGCAGGATGCGAAAGGCGCGGCGGTGATGATCGATCCCACCACTGCGACCGCATCGGACGTAAACGCCGGGCTGCGAAAAAAAATACAGCGGACGCTGGATCTTTTAAGCCTGTCGGATCCGAATCCGGACGCGCGACGGGCAATCGCTTTCAAGCTGGGATCTTCCCAGAAAGCCGAGAATCTGCCGGTCCTGGAGACGCGGCTGAATGCGGAAACGGATCCTGGGGTGAAAAAGGTAATACTTCAAGCTAAGGCCTTGATCGAGCTCGCGGATACAGCCCACCCTGATCGGCAGGTTGCGGCGGCGGAGGCGTTGGCTCAGTTGAACTGCATCGGCGGGCTTGACGCGCTGGCGGCGGTAATAGGAAACAACAGCGCTCCACCTGAGGTGAAGCAAGCTGCCACCAAGGCGACCCAGTCCATCCGGACTTATCTCTCGGTCGTAAATTTCTTCGGCACAATTTTCCGCGGCTTCAGCCTGGGATCGATTCTCTTGATTTCTGCGCTTGGGTTAGCCATCACGTTCGGCCTGATGGGCGTGATTAACATGGCCCATGGCGAAATGATCGCGGTTGGCGCGTACACGACGTACGTCGTAGAAAATGTTTTTCGGGATGGTCTCCCGCTATCTCCTTTAGGCATTCCTATCAGTTTGCCGGGCCTGCATTTGAGTGGCTGGATTTTTCAGACCTATTTTATTTTCGCGATACCTCTGTCTTTCCTGACGGCAGCTCTGGCTGGACTCGCTCTCGAGCGTCTGGTGATCCGGTTTCTTTACCGGCGGGTATTGGAGTCGTTGCTCGCGACCTGGGGCGTGTCTCTTATCATGCAACAACTGTTCCGTCTGGTTTTCGGAGCGAACAACGTGCAGGTAAATTCGCCTTCCTGGCTCTTGGGCAATTTCACGGTTAGCGATGTCATTCTGGGTTACAACCGGATCTTTGTGATCGCGTTTGCCATCCTGATCGTGGTTGGCACCTGGATGTTGTTAACGAAGACTCCGCTTGGTTTGTTCATCCGAGCGGTAATTCAGGATCGAGACATGGCTGCGTGTATGGGAGTACCTACGCAACGAGTTAACATGCTCACCTTTGCTTTCGGATCCGGTCTGGCTGGACTAGCCGGGGCGTTCCTCTCCCAGATAGGGAACGTCGGACCCAGCCTGGGGCAAAGTTATATTATCGATAGCTTCATGACCGTTGTCGTCGGCGGAGTCGGGAGCATTGCCGGCACCGTGGTGTCAGCGGTTGGCATCGGCTGTTCTGATCAGGTTCTCCAGCAGGTGCTTGGTTCTCCTGTGCTGGGCAAAATCATGGTCCTGGCGATGATCATTCTCTTTCTTCAATGGAAGCCAGGAGGGTTCTTCCCAACCCGTAGCCGCAGCTTGGACTAATGAGAATGACAAATAACAAGTCCCAGATGATAGATGGCCGATTGGTTTCACAACGCGTTCGAGGCGGTCTTTCAATCTGTCTTTTGTCATGTGTCATTTGCCATTCCCGCTCGCACTTCGGTCACTCGCTACCGTATGCCGAATAAGTTTCGTCTGGCCGAATCCTTGGGCATCGCCATTGGCGCGTTGGTCATCCTCGTCGTTTTACCGGCGCTCAACGTTTTTGTGCCCGAGAACAGCGCTTTCCACGTCAGTGATTTCACCATCAACTTGTACGGCAAATATCTATGCTATGCCGTGCTCGCCATCAGTGTGGACCTGCTATGGGGTTACACTGGATTGTTGAGTCTGGGGCAATGTCTTTTCTTTGCGTTGGGCGGTTATGCTTTCGGCATGCACCTCATGTTGATGATCGGAAAGCTCGGGCAATACCACAGCGATCTCCCCGATTTCATGGTGTTTCTGGGCTACGCGAAACTACCGCTTCATTGGGAGCCGTTCCGAAATTTCTGGTTCGCTGTAGCCGGTGTGGTTCTGGCGCCGGGCCTTCTAGCCCTCGTTTTCGGGTTCCTGGCCTTTCGTTCCCGGATCCGTGGGGTCTACTTTTCAATTCTGACCCAGGCGCTGACCTATGGTGCTTGTCTGATGTTTTTCCGTAATGACTTCACTTTCGGCGGGAACAACGGACTCACCGACTTCAAATTTCTACTCGGTTACGATGTCCGAAGCGCGGCCACCCAGAGAGGTTTGTTCATTGCCACGGGTGTTCTGCTCGTTCTAACCTATGTCTTTTGCCGCTGGTTGACGCTGACGAGATTCGGAAAAATTCAAAGAGCGGTCCGTGATAGCGAGAATCGGGTATTATTTTCGGGCTATGCGGCGGCGAACTTCAAACTGTTTGTGTTTGTGGTCAGCGCCATTATTGCGGGTTTAGCCGGGGCGCTCTATGTCCCTCAAGTCGGGATCATTAATCCAAGTGAGATGGCGCCCGACAAGTCTCTGGAAGCGGTGGTATGGGTGGCGGTCGGGGGACGGGGAACGTTGATCGGGCCGATCATCGGCGCGATCGTAGTCAACGCGCTAAAGAGTTGGGCTACCCGCGCTTTTCCTGATCTGTGGCTGATCATCCTCGGAGCCATGTTTGTGGTCGTCGTGCTGTTTCTGCCGAAGGGTATTGTGGGTTTGCCCGCGCAGCTGTTTGCCTTGATCAAACGTGGTGGCGCGTTTGTGAAGAAGAGCTCTGGGCAGGGTGTAATCGCGGCCGAGTTGCCCATGAAAGAATCATCAACGGCGCAGTCGCCGGGAGCACCAAGCTCCCTAAAGTAACCCATGAGAAAACAGTTCATTCTCGCAGCCGAGGGGGTATCGAAAAGTTTCGATGGCTTCAAGGCGATCAATGATTTGAATTTTTACCTCGATGAAGGTGAGCTGCGCACGATCATTGGACCGAATGGGGCCGGCAAAAGCACTTTTCTCGATTTGATCACAGGCAGGACCAGGCCGGACGCAGGAGAAATTGAATTCAAAGGGACGCCGGTCATCAAAAAGTCTGAGTACCAGATTTATCGAATGGGGATCGGGCGTAAGTTTCAAACTCCCAGTGTGTACTCAGATCACACCGTCTATGAGAACATACTCTTAGGCCTGAAGGGTAGCCGAGGGGTGTGGAGTGCGATCTTTGCTAAGGTAACTCCGGCTCAGAACGACCACATCTATCATGTGCTCGAGGTTATTAATCTCAAGGACAAGGCTCACGCCAGGGCGGGTTCTTTAGCGCACGGCCAAAAGCAATGGCTCGAGATCGGGATGCTGATTGCGCAGGATCCTGAGCTGATGCTGGTGGATGAGCCGGCCGCTGGTATGACCGACGAAGAAACAGCGCGGACTGGTGAACTGCTTCTAAGTCTGGCTGGCAAGCACACAATCATCGTCATCGAGCACGACATGGTTTTTGTTCGTCAGCTCGCCAGTAAAGTGACGGTGCTTCATCAGGGCAGCGTATTATGTGAAGGGTCGCTTGATGAGATCCAGAACAACGAACGGGTGATCGAGGTCTATTTAGGAAAGAAGAAGAAACATGACGCAATCCATCCTGAGCATTGATAAGCTCAGCATCTCGATCGGCGGTTCCCGGATTCTGCGCGAGGTGAGCCTGGACCTCAGCGCGCACCATGTATTTTGTTTGATGGGGCGAAACGGCGTAGGAAAAACCACCACTTTAAAAAGTGTGATCGGCCTCTATAAACCGAGTAGCGGTCGTGTCGTTTTCGAAGGACGCGATATTTCCCGAATGCCGCCGGAGGATCGCGCTCGGGCCGGAATAGGTTACGTTCCTCAGGGCCGAGGAATCTTTCCGCATCTCACCGTCGCGGAAAATCTCCTGATTGGCGCCGTAGCCAAGGGCAAAAAAGCAAAAGAGGCGCTTGATCGCGTGTATTCACTGTTCCCGATAATTAAAGATTTTTTGTCGCGGAAAGGCGGGATGCTTTCCGGTGGCCAGCAACAACAGCTGGCGATTGGTCGTGCGCTGCTTACCGAACCGAAGCTGCTGATTCTTGATGAACCAACGGAGGGAATCCAGCCGAACATTATCGACCAGATCGGCGACGCGATTAAGCTTCTGAGAAAGGAAGCCATGACGATCCTTCTGGTGGAGCAGTATTTGGAATTCTGTAAGGAGCTGGCTGACAATTTCGCGATCTTGGATCGGGGCAGCGTCGTCGCCCAAGGCTCGGTCGGAGAGCTAACCGACATCGTTGTGAAGCAGCATCTGACGGTGTGACGTTTGCTCAGAGAAAAGGAGCTAGGAGGGCGCTGCTCGGATCGTGAGTCGAATTTTCTTCAAATCTGCGTAGTCTGCGGCTCATTACATCTTCAGAAGCTGGATTAAGTGAGAGAAGGACAGGAGTCGGACGGCTAGCCCTCGTTTTCTTTGGGTTGCTAATGCTCTTGATGGCCGCTTTAGCCGGTCTCGATCTTTTTGCGGGGCTTTTTAGATTCAATCTGCCGGTTGCGCTGGTCCTCTCAATGTGGATCCCGGGGATGGCAGGACTGATTGCAGCCCGTTATGCAAAAATCAGCGTCTTTGGTCCAATGCTGCCTCGAATCCGGTTCCTGGCTTTGGCGGTGATTGCTCCGGTTGGTGTGTGCGGGATCGTCTACTGCGCGCTCTGGTTCTCAGGTTTAGCGATTTTGCAAAATGATCTGAACGACGCTGGTTCAACCTGGCAGTTCGCCCTGGGTTTGTTGCTTGCGGTTGTTGGCGCGCTTGGTGAGGAGATCGGTTGGCGTGGCTTTCTGGCTCCGCTGCTGGCGCGCCGGCTTGGGTTCGCTGCAGTGGTTTGGTGTAGCTGGTTGCCCTGGTTTCTCTTTTATCTTTGGTTGTTTTTTCTGGCTGGGTCGTACTCGAAGACCGCATTCGGGCTACAGATAGCAACCATCGGCACGTTGCTGTTTGGTCTGACTGTGTTGCTCGTATGGCTGCGGCTTAAAGCCGGCAGTTTATGGCCTCCGGTGTTGTTTCACGCCATGCATAATGTCTTCGCCTTTAATCCGGCGACGTTGGCATCATCGCATCGGCCTTGGCTCAGCGGAAAGTTTGGGCTAGCTCTCGCCTGCGGTTATCTGGCGATATGCGTTGGTTCGCTCTGGGACGGTAGTCGCGAGCGTGTTGCGCCTACGCGGGAATGAAGGCGACCAGGCAGAATGCAGCGGAATTGACTTTGAGGGGAGGTGGAGCATTTGGTTTCTGCCCCGAAGGGGCAATAGGACTAAGCCTGGGGTTTTAGCCCCAGGAACACGATCATACGATGACCCGCCCTGAAAGGGCGGAAGATGTTTGGGACGGACATCCCGTCCATCGGTAGATCGATTTTTGCCAAGGCGAACTTCGACGCCCCTTCAGGGCGGGCGGTTTTTTGAACCCGTACCTGGGGTTAAAACCCCAGGCTGAGTCCTATTGCCCCTTCGGAGGGTGTTACGATATTCGGCGCAAGTTGTTGGCAGATAGAGGATTATGAATAAAAAATGGGGTTCTTGGGTTTTTCGCTCGCGGTGCGCGGCTTTTCGGTGCG
>Ga0185299_10002916_pt1 | contig 24445 bp, 17 predicted proteins | sample PaiPotPPA55metaG_FD_128002 | JGI IMG/M metagenome (GOLD analysis project Ga0185299, IMG submission 128002) | Iron sulfur acid spring bacterial and archeal communities from Banff, Canada, to study Microbial Dark Matter (Phase II) - Paint Pots PPA... ... | reverse complement strand
CTACGGAACGTGATCGCCAGCCCGATCGTGAAGATCACCACCAGCAGATAGATGCGGCATGACCAGATCATCTTCGGTTTTTCGGTAGCGGGGAGGAACGCGTCGGTAGCGGCATCCACGCGACCGAACGCATGCCGGACGATTTTTCGGATCTCGAGTGAACTACCCAGCAGTCCGAAGAAATCGACGATGATCGGAAAAACCTGGGTCGGCCGCGCGACCTGGATTTCCGGATCGCGTCCTTGAAAGTAAGTATGCGTGTGATGCCGCGCGTGGCTCCAGCGCCACCAGTAGCCTTCGCGGATCGTCATGAAGGAAGACAGGTGATAGAAGGCGTCGTTGAGCCAGCGGGTCTTGAACGGCGTGCCGTGGGCGAGTTCATGCCAGCGGGCGTCGCTGGACGAATAGATCGTGCCGTAGACGAAGAAGGCCGGTACCGCCCACCACGTGCCCCAGCTCAACGCCGCTACTACACTCGACGCGACCAGCAGCAACAGCCACGGCACGAAGTTGCGAAGGCCTTCGGCGTCGCTGCGTTTCATCAATTCCTTCAGCACGGCGCGCGGGATCCGCGGCTGATACCACTGCTGGCCGATACGCTCGTCGAGGGTCGGGTCGGTGAGGCCGGGCTTGGCCGCATCGCTGCCGCTGGCGTCGGGAGTCGAGGACATAAGAGTTGTCTCCTGCTGAATGATGTTTGAGCGCTTCCCGTCAGTACAACGTGGCGGGTGGCCTTCTTGTTGAGACAACGATAGATGAGGGAAGCCCACCTCTCACTCAAAAAAATGATGGATTTCCATCAAGCGGGCTGCGGGCCGCATCGGCTATGGTTTGTTGAAATAGAAATTAAATTCCACCGATTTAACTCGTGAAATTTTCTTTGCATTGGTGCAAACGGTCTTCTATGCTTGTGTGCACTAGCGGCCGGAGTGCTGCGTGGATGGTCAAGGAGACAGCTGTGAACAGTATTGAAGCCGATGCGGTAACGCCGGAGGGGGTAGTCGAGGCATTGTTGCGCGGGCCGGGCGCGGTGCGCATTCGCGGCTTGTTCAGCGCGGCGCAGGTTGCCGAGGCGCGTCGAGTAGTGATGGCGCATTCGCAGGACCGTGCGCAGACGGTCACGCATTTCCAGGGGCAGGCGGCCGAAGATCAGCGCCTGCATTTACAGCGGCGTGTGTGGAACCTGCTTGCCAAAGGCGACGTGTTTTCGGAGATGGCGGAGCATCCCGCCATCGTCGCGGCGATGCGGCTTTTTCTCGGTGAAGACTTCATCATGGGATCGATCGCCGCAAACCGCATCTTGCCGGACGGTCCCGGACAGGAGCCGCATATCGATTACCCGTACTGGGATTTTCATGCGCCGTGCACGTTCCCGGTCGGCATCAACGCGAGCTTTCCGCTCAACGCGCAAGTGACCATTCCGCTCGATCCCTTCACGCCACAAACCGGCGCGACGGCTTTTGTTCCGCACACGCAGCATGAATTGCGTTATCCCGGCGAGGGCGATGCCTTCTTCGAGCGTTGTGAGCGCATGGAAGCGGACCCCGGCGACGCTATTGTTTTCTTCGGCGCGACCTGGCATTGCGCGATGCCTAACCACAGCACGCAGGATCGCAGCGCCGTGCTGATCCAGTACCTGCCGAAATTCGTCAAGCCGATGGAAGACCTGCGTGCGATGGTTGGCGAGGCGTTCGTGAAAAACGCCAGCCCGACGATGCGGCAGTTGCTTGGCTTGAACTTCCCGTATCCGCAGAATCTCGATGCGGTCGCTGTTGCGACGAACGCCGAGGGTAGAAAGAACGCCATGCGCTGAATGTAAAACTAAAACGCGCCCGACAGGACGCGATGCAAGCGACGCAAACGGCCGCGGCATTGCCCGCGCGACGGCGCCGTCGTCACCGATTAGCGGGCCTGACTCCTTGCGCAGTCATCGCGAGCAGGTCCGCACCCCCACTCCCTCCATTGTCCTCATTCGTGAAATCCCTTACGGACGGCTCCAAATGATAGCGTTACCATTCGCTCATTCAAGAGCGCCTGACAGCGCTGCAAAGGAGAATAAGTTTGTCCTCGAACCCCAAGGCCCTTCGCAAGACCCCTGAGCAATTACGTAGTTATCGCTGGTACGGCGTGAACGACCTGCGCTCGTTCGGACACCGTTCGCGCACGGCGCAAATGGGCTATCACCCGTCCGACTACATGGGCAAGCCGGTCATCGCCATCGTCAATACGTGGAGCGAGATCAACTCGTGCCACACGCACTTCAAGCAGCGCGTGGAAGAGGTCAAGCGCGGCGTCTGGCAGGCAGGCGGCTTCCCCGTCGAGATGCCCGTCATGACGCTCGCTGAGCCGTTCCAGAAACCTACCACCATGCTCTACCGGAACTTCCTCGCGATGGAAACCGAGGAGCTGCTGAAGTCGTATCAGTTCGATGGCTGCGTGCTGATGGGCGGCTGCGACAAGACCACGCCCGGCCTGCTGATGGGCGCGATCAGCATGGACCTGCCGAGTATCTTTCTGCCGGCCGGGCCGATGCTGCGCGGCAACTGGAACGGCCGCACGCTCGGCAGCGGTTCGGACACGTGGAAATACTGGGCTGAACTGCGCGCCGGCAAGATCACGGAAGAGGAATGGAAGGGCATCGAGAGCGGCATTGCGCGCTCGCCGGGCCACTGCATGACCATGGGCACGGCGTCGACCATGACCACCGCCACCGAATCGCTCGGCCTGACGCTGCCCGGATTTTCATCGATACCCGCAGTGGATTCACGTCACGCGCAGTTCGCCTCGCTGAGCGGCCAGCGGATTGTGGAGATGGTCTGGACCGACCAGAAACCCTCGGACATCCTGACCGCGAAATCCTTCGATAACGCCGTCACCACCGTGCTCTCCATGTCGGGTTCCACGAACGCCATCGTGCATCTGGTGGCGGTCGCGCGCCGCGCGGGTATCGACCTGACGACCGCGCGCTTCGATGAACTCGCGCGCATCACGCCCGTGCTCGCCAACCTGCGCCCGGCCGGTAAATACCTGATGGAAGATTTCTTCTATGCAGGCGGTTTGCGCGCGTTGCTTGTGGAGTTGGGCGAGTTGATCGACGGTACGCAGATGACGGTGAGCGGGTCGACACTCGGCGAGAACATCGCGGGCGCGGAGATCTTCGACACAGACGTCATCCGCAAGCTCTCCAACCCGCTGGTGGAGCGCGACGGTCTCGCAGTACTGACCGGCAACCTCGCACCGGATGGCGCCGTCATCAAGCCTGCTGCAATGGAACAGCATCTGCTGAAGGCGCGCGGTCCGGCCGTCGTATTCAAGGATTACGCCGATATGGCGGCGCGCATCGACAGCGAGGAACTTGACGTCACCGCAGAGTCCGTGATCGTGCTGCAGCACGCGGGTCCGGTGGGTGCGCCCGGCATGCCCGAGTGGGGCCAGTTGCCGATCCCGCAGAAGCTGCTGAAACAAGGCGTACGCGACATGGTGCGTATCTCCGACGCCCGCATGAGCGGCACGAGCTACGGCGCGTGCGTGCTGCACGTGGCGCCGGAATCGTTTGTCGGCGGGCCGCTTGCGCTGGTGAAGGACGGCGACATGATCGAACTCGATGTGCCCGGCCGGCGCCTTCATCTCGATGTCAGCGATCAGGAGCTCGCTGTTCGCAGGGAAGCGTGGAAGCCGCCGAAGCGTCCGTTCGAACGCGGCTTTGGTGTGATGCATCAGCTTCATGTCACGCAGGCAAACAAGGGCTGCGACTTCGATTTCCTGGAAGAACCGGTGGCGGCGTCGTCAAGCGTAAATCGCGACGAACCCGAGATTCATTAACCTTATTCAAAGCACAGCTCCATGAACCCATCCGATACTCCTGTCAGCAACGCCGCGCTGGAACTGTTGCGCCACGTCAGCACGGCTACGCTCACCACGCAGTTGTTCAAGCGCGGCTTGCGCAACGTGTTCCTGCAAGGCGTCGCGCCGCTAGTCAAACCCGCGCCGGGCGCACCAAACCTCGTTGGACCGGCATTCACGCTGCGCAATATTCCGGCGCGTGAAGACCTCGATCACGTGGGCGTGTTCCAGGACCCCGATCATCCGCAGCGCAAAGCGGTGGAGAGTGCGCCGCCGGGCAGCGTGCTGGTTCAGGATTGCCGCGGCGACCGCTCGGTGGCATCGGTGGGATCGATTCTCGCGCTCCGGCTGGCGAAGCGCGGCGTGGCGGGCATGGTCTCCGACGGCGCCGTGCGCGACAGCGGCACGATCTCCGGCCTCGGCCTGCCGCTGTGGTGTGCAGGCGCGAGCGCGCCGCTGAACCTCGCCAAACATCACGCCGTGGATATGAACGTGCCGATCGCGTGCGGCGGCGTGGCGGTGTATCCGGGCGATATCGTCGTCGCCGATGTGGACGGCGTCGTGATCGTGCCGCGCGAAATGGCCGAAGAAGTTGCGCGCGATGCGACCGAGCAGGAGCAACTGGAAATCTTCATCTCGCAACGTATAGAGGAAGGCAGGCCGTTGCGCGGTACCTATCCGCCGAACGAAGAAACGCTCGCAGCCTACGCGCAATGGCGCGCACAAAAACAATAACGCGCTGACGTTGGACATATAACGGCACGCTGGTAGCCAGCGGGCGCAGGAGACCTCGTGAATACTGCTGTTAATCCCATCGCACATGCTATTGATGAAACACCGCTGATCAACCGGCTGGCGTTTAGGCTGATGCCGCTTCTGGGTCTGCTGTACCTGATCGCGTATATCGACCGCTCGAATATCAGCTTCGCCAAGCTGCAGATGCTGGGCAGTCTCGGTTTGAGCGAGGTAGCGTACGGGCTTGGCGCGTCCCTGTTTTTCATCGGCTATCTGATATTCGAGGTGCCGAGCAACGTGCTGCTGCACAAGTACGGCGCGCCACGATGGATCGCACGGATCATGCTGACGTGGGGCATTGTCACCGTGCTGCTCGCGTTCACGAAAAATGCCACGACGTTCTACGTGCTGCGTTTCCTGCTAGGTGCTTCCGAAGCAGGGCTTTATCCGGGCGTGATCTATTACCTGACCTTGTGGTTTCCATCGCGGCATCGCGTGCGGATGCTGGGCTATTTCACCGTCGGCAGCAGCCTCGGCAACATGGTCGGCGCGCCTATCTGCGGCTGGCTGCTCGACAAGGGAGGACTCTTCGGTCTGCAAGGCTGGCAGCTTGTATTTATTGTGACGGGCATACCGTCGATTCTTCTGACCGCTGTGGTGCTGCTGTATCTGCCGGAGTCTCCGCTCAAAGCGAAATTTATGACGGATACCGAGAAGAAATGGCTCGCCGATACCCTCGACAATGAACGCGCACTCGCGGCGCAAACCGAAGCGGGCAAGACAAACTTCCTGAGCGTGTTGACCGAGCCGCGTGTGATCGGCATGGCGCTGTATTACATGATGCTGTCCATGTCGGTGTATGGCGTGAGCTACTGGCTGCCGACGCTGGTCAAGGGATTTGGTGTCAGCAACACCGTCAACGGTCTGATCAACATCGTGCCGTGGCTGCTCGCGACTATCGTGCTGGTGTGGTTGCCATCGAAGTTGCGCGCGAGCGACCGCACCATGACCGCGATGCTCTGCGCGTCTGTACTGGGCGTGATGTTCTTTCTCGGCAGCGTCTTTCTGCCTACCAACACGTTGCGTTTTATTGCGTTGAGTCTTGGCGCGCCATGCATGTATTTGCTGCTCCCCTGTTTCTGGACGTTGCCGCCGAAGTTCCTGACAGGCGCCCGCGCCGCAGCGGGTATTGCCGCGATCAATTCGCTGGGTAACGTGGGCGGTTTCATCGCGCAGAACCTGGTGCCATGGGTCCGGCAGGTGAGCGGCAGCACGAAGGCGCCCATGCTGATTCCTGCCGCGTGTCTCTTTACGTTCGGCGTCGTTACGCTGATCCTGATTCGACGCAAGCGCCATGACGGTATGCAAGAGGCGGACAATGGGTGTCGGGTGGAAGCGGCGTAGGGCGCAGCGCTATCGCGCTTATGACAAGGCAAGCTCCGCCGCGTTGACTACAATAGCTCCGTCAAGCCCTCACGCATCCAAGTTAACCATGCCGAACGACAAGCCGACCGCCTATCCCGCCGACTCGCAGGACGAGGCTCCGCCCGTGCCCGTCAAGCGCTCGCGTGGCGGTCCGAAAGGGCTGCGCATTACCGATGTCGCGGCTGTTGCGGGCGTCTCGCCCATCACGGTTTCGCGCGTCTTCAACAATCCGGAATCGGTCGCGCCGGAAACGCTTGAACGCGTGCGCCAGGTCGTGCACAAGCTCGGCTACGTGCCGAACCGGCTGGCAGGCGGATTGTCGTCGTCGAAATCGCGGCTGATCGCGGCCATTGTCCCGACCATCGCGCACTCGCTGTTCTCCGAAACTATTCAGGTGTTCAGCGAGACCATGTCGAAGGCGGGTTATCAGGTGTTGCTCGCGCTGAGCGGCTACAGCGATTCCAGCGAAGAAACGCTGCTCGACGCGGTCCTGAGCCGCCGTCCCGAAGGCGTGTTGCTGACGGGCGTCGCGCATACGGATTCGTTACGCGAACGGCTGCGCAATGTGGGCATTCCGATCGTGGAAACGTGGGACATGACGGATACGCCGATCGATATGCTCGTCGGGTTCTCGCATTATCGGGTGGGTGAAGCGGTGGCTGAGCGGTTCCTGGCGCGTGGCGTTTTGAACCCGGGTCTGGTGTCGGCCAACGACGACCGCGCGATCGCACGTATCACCGGCTTTCGCGAGCGGCTGGCACGCGCAGGGATTCACGACGTAGCCAAGGTGATTGTCGCGCCGCCCAGTTCGGTATCCATCGGCAAGACCGCGTTGTCGCAACTCCTGGAACAGACGCCGCAACTCGACGCCGTATTCTGCGGCTCGGATCTGCTTGCCATCGGTGTGCTTGGTGAGGCGAAACGCCGGGGTATCGATGTGCCGTCGCAACTGGCCATCTGCGGCTTTGGCGATCTGGAATTCGCGTCGGAAACGAGCCCGCAATTGACCACTGTGGGCGTGGACGGCACGCGTATAGGCGTGAGCGCTGCGCGCTGTTTGCTGGAGCGCCTGAAAGGCGTGAAGGAATCGAACGTGATCGATGTGGGGTTTCATATCGTAGAACGTCAGACGGTTTGACGACGGCTAGCAGTGCGGCCACAGCCGCGCGGGGCGAGGGCCTGCTATCCCTCCCTTTGCCGGGCTCCCTCTCCCCTCCCAAAATGCTTCGCTTATCCCCCATCTGCATGGTTTCGGCCGCGCCGGCTGCCGGCGACACTACAGTCATCGATCGGTGACCTTCCTTCGCAAAGACAATGACGGAAGCCAGCTCTGAACTTCCAACCATTATTCCTGATTGTTTTCATCGGTCGAGTGTTTGACTTAAGCGTGTGTAGCGGGCGCTTCATCCGGCTAAGTGGTTGGGCGGTTAAAGCGCGTGGTTGACGGGAAGGGCGCACGGTCCCGCGTACGCATGCTTGTGTCGGCGTTACATGGCATTTAAGAAACGTTATTAATCGTGTGTAACACCGACGATTACTTTTTATCAAACCGGGGATATACCTGCGAATCTGGTTCTCAGGCGCAGGACAACACTTTCTGGAGGTAAATATGAAATCGTCGATCTATGCGGTCCTCGCTGTCTCTGTCTCGGCCCTGACCGCGCCGATCATTTCGTTCGCTCAACAGAGCGGACCGATCACTCGCGAGCAAGTGCGCGCTGAACTCGTCCAGCTTCGGGCAGCCGGATATGACGGAAGCGCCGGCGACACGACGTACCCCACTGACCTGCAAACCGCGTTAGCGAAAGTGGCCGAGCAGAATCAGGCGATGGCAAAAGCCGCTCCGCAAAACAGCGACTACGGGACGTCATCCAGCGGCAGCTCGCAAGCAGGCGCCCCACAGGTCCCGGTGGATACAACATCTCTCTACAGGGGACAGTAAGGGCACCGGCTGCTCTGTGCTTTGTTATCGAGCCCGACCCTGCCGCGCAGATGTGCTGCGGGTCATGGAGTATCAAGCCGGCTTGCATGGCTCATCCACCATTGTGGGCTCGTCTGCAAAGACGAGCGCAGCGGCTTCGCCAAGACCGCCGCTGCGGCAGTACTCGCTACTGCTCTCAACGCTCAGATCCAGGTCGTCACGGACGTAGCGAAATAATTTGCGAGAGTCGACGGTACATAGGGACACGGATCGATCGACGGATCGCCTTGTACCGGACCTGCCGCAAGCCTGTCACGAATCGAGTGATGAACACCGAGTGGCAGGCACTTAGAAAAATCGCGCGGACCACGCGGAAGATTGGCGAACACCCCGCTATTCCATGGTTGGTGAGCGACCCCCAGGGCGCTTGGCGCCATCGGCAGAAAAGGATTCCGAAATAAAATTCCACTGAGCGTTCCGCTGAGACAACTCGTCATCCATGCGAGCGCCCCGTCGGACAAGCCATTCTGGTTGTCGGTTGGGGGATAGCCGCCGCCGACATCGGCGTGTGCGCCAGGAAAGAGTACCTGGGTGACGTTCTCGCGCGGGTCCCAAAGCGTTGGCGTGAAATCGCTACGCTGCTCGTCCACGCTCACGGCATGAAAGCCGTTCAACACAGCGGGGCTAAGCGCAGTGTCGGCAAAGCGGAACACGTCCACACGGGCGTCTCCCGATTCCACGTAGAGCGGAATACCCATCGAGCCGACCGTGTCCCATACGCCGATTGCCTGGATCTGAATGCCCGGGACAAGGTCCTTCGGATCGATGGATGGCAAGAGTGTCAGGAAACCCTCCACGTCTCTGAACAGCGAGAAAATCGAAGCGTTCCAGGTTTGGGCAATAGCTGAAACACGGTTTGCGCGATGGGCACGCCAGGCGGCAATGCCGTTGCGATACGCCACCAGCGGATCAGTAAGATCAAGCGTGTTTGCGTTGAGCAAGCCTTGATCCGCAATCAGCCCGCCTAGCGCGCGTGCAGTGTAGGACCCGCGACTAAAGCCGACGATGAATATCAGGTCGCCCGCCTCATAGTTGCGCGAGATGAACGTGTAGCCGCGAACGATGCGCGCGATCAGACCCCAGCCGAAGACACCTCCGAGCATCTTGATGATCGGATTGCGCGAGTCTCCTACCCCATGCAGGTACTTGGCCACCTGAACACACTGCCCGCCGAGGCTCAGGGACACCTCCTGCTCGTTCGCGTAGAGAACGGAGCTGTTGTGCGGGTCGCCCGCGATATTGAGGAACAGCTTCCACACATTCGTGGTCTCGGGAACGTCGTCCTGATCGTCCTCGTTCGGGCCGTTCCAGGTGCCGTCGGCACAGAAGACAATATTCTTGGGCATGACGTCTCCTTTCGATTTATGCGGGAGTGCGTTGTGGCGCGAATCAGGACTGGGCGTCGCCGGTGGAATAGCCCGACTTGAGGCCATCCAGTGAGATACCGGCCGCTGTTGCCGCGCTCTCCGGCTTAGGCTGTGCTTCGGTGGTTTTGAAACCGATGTAAGTCGCGCCACTGATCCCGAGCAGCGCGAGCGTGTTCGCGTCGAACGTCGGCATAGAGCAGGTAGTGAATACCTGATAGAGAAACATCAGCCCGACTACAACGGTGAAGATAAGCATCTGCAGCCGATGCACGGCGACGCCGCCTTCGTCGCTGGTCAGGTCCGCGAAAAAGTGCGGGGTCGTTGCGGGAAACGCGGTTCGCCGCGACAAATCCACGCCCCGTGACGCCACCCCGAGCACGCTGTAGATACCCATGAGAACGAGCGCTTGCCCCGACAACGAGGGGATCGCTCCTAGCGCCACCCACTCGAACACATAGGACACGACAATGACTGCTGTCCACCACGCCATCTGCGTGCGGGCGAGGCTGAAGGTGCGGCTTCTGAAGGGCACCGTGGTCTCTGCGCCGACATCACGCAGCAAGGCTGTAGTCGCACCCAGATAGATGAAAAGTGCCACGGTCGCGATGGCCACGAGGGCGGCCACCGCAATTCTCCATACCGGCGACCAGAGGAATTTCAGCGTGGCGTTCGGCGCTCCGACAGCGTTGCCGTTTGCATCGGCCACGCCGACCGGCAGTTCCCGGACGAGCGACGAACCGTTGCCTTGCCACGGAAAGCCGGTCAGCCTGTGCCACGCCGCTGTATTCGCCGACGGTGGCGCGTCGGTTGTCCTGCTCAGGAGAAACGACACGGTGTTGGGGTCCCCGGAGCATCCCTGCGCCGTTATACCGGTGTTATCGCCATCCACCATCAGCGTGTATTTCTGGACGACGGACTGCGCGGGGCAGGGCGTTGTAATAGGAACTTTGATGACATCGCCGAGCGAGCCGTTGATGCCGCCATTGGTTTGCGCGCCAGCCTGCGCGGCGGCGCATAGCAGTATCGACACAAGCAGCGCCGCGGCGCCGTGACAAGGTAGCTGCATATAACCTCCAGCTTCGTGGAGTAGTCCGGGTGGGCCGCGCGAACGCGCTCGCCTACCCGGCGTGGTCGGCAACAATGGCGGGTTGAGCTTGCAAATTGCCTTGCTGAATGGGCAAGGCGGGCGGTGGGGAAGGCGCTTGAAGAAACAGGCTTCGCTCGGCGGTTCTGCGTTTTAGCAGACCGGGAAGCACGGAACCGTTTGCGCGGCACCAGCGAAGAAACTGGTCTGCGGCACCCGCAAAATTCCCCGCGTTAAGTTCGGTGAGCAAGGTGGACGAGCGAAGATTGCCCAGGCCGAGGTTAAAGGTGAAGCTGGTCAGCGCGCCATACTGATTGTCATTGAGCGCTACCGAGACGGATGCCAGGACACCCGCACCGGCCTGCATGAGATCGCTTTGCAAGAGCGTTTCTGCCTGTGCGCCAGTAATTCCACCGGGATACAGCGCCTTGACTTCGGAAAGCGCTCCACTTCCCCTGAGAAAGTGTCCGCCGCTTTCAATGGCATGTCCCCAGCCAATGGTCCAGATTCCGACGGGGTCAAGGTACGGGCGAATTGTCCCACTGCCATCGCCGAATCCTGGAATGCCCTCGTATTGCTTTACAAGGCTCACTGCGGCATCACATACGGTGCGAGGGGCCATGACGTCCTCCTGATACTTAGCACGGCCCTGCAGCGAGACGCGCGAGGCCACCACTTGCCGGGACATGCGTCGCTCAGAGCCAGCCTAGAAAATCAACTCTTTGCGTCAAGGCGTATGTGCGTCATCACACCTTGTATGGATGACGAACTAATAGTTTGATTTTGAAAAGTACTTTGAATTCGATTGATTTACAAGCAAATAGTCATCCTGTGTCCGATACCTATTTATGTGTATACATCAAAGATCAGCTATCTCCGGGACCCGGGGACTGTGCGCTAAGCCGCATAATCAAGGGCAAGGTGGCTGCGTGTTTTTAAACATATTCTAATGTTGAGGATGACGATAGAATGCTTTGGATTCAGGAATCGTGACACTTTTTTAAAGCTGTCTTGATCCCCTGAACTGATGACGGCCAGACCGAAGACTGTATTCGGCGAATCGAAAAATCGGCCGTCGGGCGGTTCGTCTTTTTTGACTCGCTACCTGGCTTGCCCATTCAGCCCGACACGGCTGGATCAAGGAAGGTGTAGCGAGCTTTCCGATGCACAGGCTCAACGAAGGTGGGCCAGCAATCCATAAAGCATGGGTCATGCAACGCGCAGACCGGCGGTCGGCTTGTCCTCACGGCGTCGCCCTCCGGTTGAGGTAGAGGGGTTCCGCTCGGATCTCCAGCAGTCAGACGCTGGCAGCATGACTGCGCGTGCCGACATACCGGTCTTTTTAAAAAGAAATCGAGGTCAGCGATGACGTCTTTGAATTCGAACAACATCCCGGGCACGTTCGACGAATTGATCTTCAGGCGCGAACTGAACGAAGTGCATTTACTGCTCGACTTTATTTCCGGCCGCCCGAACGCGCATATATGGGACCTCGACGGCAAAATCCCAAAGTCGGCTGCCGACGCACCGAAGCCCGGGTCGGCAATACAAACACTGATCAAGACACTTTGGTCGCCCGCCGTAGTTACGTCGACGCTCGATACCGGTAAAAATACCCTCGATGCCTTCGACACGATCAAGTGGGTATGCAAGCTCCGCTACCCGCCGACCGTGCCTTCAACAGACAAGGCATACGACGCCACGCTGCTCTTTTACGTCAAGGACAGGCTGAACAGCCTTGCGTATCCAGCGACGGGATTGACGATCGCGTATACGTACATTTTTGTCGAAGAGCAACGCCCGCTGCAACACGCGACCAAGGACGAGAGGGACAGCCAGACCCGTGCGTCCGTTGCGAGAGAGGCTTACCCGGGGCTGGTCGGAAGTGCCAAGCGGTTTCGCTGGGTTCACAAACTGTATACCGGTGTTGGCGTATTCGTTACGCTGCTCGCCGCCATCTTGCTATGGCTCGTGACTTACGGTGTGCAGATCACTTCGCGTTTCGAGGAAGACGGAAAACGTGCAACCGAAATAACGCGAACAATCTATGCGGAGATCGACAAGGAGAATGCGGCGGTGCCGCTCGAGGGCAAAAATGGTTTAAGCCACAAAACAGTGCCGGAGCGGTGCGACGCCAAGGAAATCGAAAACGAGACCAACTCGATCCGGCTGCTATGCAACGACTGGTCCTACATTCAGGCGCGTTATGACATGTCCATTGCTGACGCCACGACCTTCGCCAACAGCTTCCCTTCAAGCGTCCTCATGCTGTTTTTTCCGACCGCTGTGGGAAGGGGTGAGTGGCAGAGCCAGGCTACACAGGCGAACGCGTCGCTTGGGGACGCTAAAGCGCGGCAGCGCGATAGCAGCCGGCAGGAGGCTATTCAGTCCATCACCCTGGTGTTGTCAGCTTATGCGAGCTACGTCTTGCCGATCCTCTTTGCGTTAGTGGGGACTATTGCCTCAATGCTGCGCGACATCGGCAACAAGATCACGGATAACTTGCTGGCACCCAGGGACGAGGCCCTCGCATTGATGCGCGTCCCGCTAGGGTTGATGGCGGGAGTCGCGGTCGGTTTGTTCTTCAGCCCTTCGTCGGTCGCGTCACAGGTGAGCTCGGGGGGCGGGGTCATTACTCTCACCGCTTCTGGGCTTGCTTTTCTTGCGGGCTATGCGGCCGATGGCTTTTTCCGGATGCTCGACACATTGACCACGCGTGTCTTCAATTTGAATAGTGAGGGCAAGAAGCCGACCGCCCAGTAGCAGGCGTTCACCGCCCGTCGTCCTCGACGCGCAGATCGCTGTTCCGATTCATTACAGTTCTTTGCACGGGTGTTCCGAAACGGAACGCTTGCACCAATCCGCGCTTAGCCGTTAAACCCGCGCAAAGCACGCGTATCCTCGCGACCGGTTCGTTGGCACGCATCTCGCAAGCATGCTCCCACCGGTCGCGGCAATCATAGTCGCGGCGGTCACTCTCACCGACATGCGAGGAGCACGCACATGAATCACGCCGAGATGCAATTTTTGAACACCGAATTCCCGTACAAGAAGCAGTATGGCAACTTCATCGGTGGTCAATGGGTCAAGCCGGCAGGCGGCGAATATTTCGATAATATTTCGCCCATCACCGGCGAAGCGTTCACCTCCATCCCGCGCTCGCGCGAAGCCGATATCGAACTGGCGCTAGACGCAGCGCACAAGGCCAAGACCGCCTGGGGCAAGACCTCGTCCACCGACCGAGCCAACATCCTGAACAAGATCGCCGACCGGATGGAAGCGAATCTGGTGCGCATTGCGGTGGCTGAGACCATCGACAACGGCAAGCCGCTGCGCGAAACCATGGCAGCGGATATCCCGCTGGCCATCGATCATTTCCGCTATTTCGCCGGTTGTGCGCGGGCCCAGGAAGGCTCGATTTCTCAGATCGATGAAGACACGGTCGCGTACCATTTTCACGAGCCACTAGGTGTGGTCGGGCAGATCATTCCGTGGAATTTCCCGATCCTGATGGCGGTGTGGAAACTCGCTCCGGCTCTGGCCGCTGGCAATTGCGTGGTGCTGAAGCCCGCTGAACAAACGCCCGCTTCAATACTAGTGCTGCTCGAGTTGATCGAAGACCTGCTGCCGGCCGGCGTGCTGAACGTGGTCAATGGTTTCGGATTGGAAGCAGGCAAACCGCTCGCATCGAACAAGCGGATTGCGAAGATTGCGTTCACCGGCGAGACCACGACCGGCCGGCTGATCATGCAATACGCCAGCCAGAACCTGATTCCGGTGACGCTTGAACTTGGCGGCAAGAGCCCGAACATTTTCTTCGCCGATGTCATGAACGCAGACGACGGCTACTTCGACAAGGCACTCGAAGGCTTCGCCATGTTCGCGCTGAATCAGGGCGAGGTTTGCACGTGCCCGTCGCGGGTGTTGATCGAAGAGAGCATCTATGACCGCTTCATGGAACGCGCGCTCAAGCGTGTGGCGGCGATCAGCCAGGGGCATCCGCTCGACTCGAAGACGATGATCGGCGCGCAAGCTTCGCAGGAGCAACTCGAAAAGATCCTGTCGTATATCGATCTCGGCAAGCAAGAGGGCGCTGAATGCCTGATCGGTGGCGAACGCAATACGCTCGACGGCGAGTTGAAGAACGGTTATTACGTGAAGCCGACCGTCTTCCGCGGTCACAACAAGATGCGCATCTTCCAGGAGGAAATCTTCGGGCCGGTGGTGTCGGTGACAACCTTCAAGGACGAAGCCCAGGCGCTGGAAATCGCCAACGACACCCTTTATGGCCTCGGCGCGGGCGTGTGGACGCGCGATGGTACACGAGCCTACCGGTTCGGCCGTGACATCCAGGCTGGCCGCGTGTGGACCAACTGCTATCACGCGTATCCGGCGCATGCGGCATTCGGCGGTTACAAGCAATCGGGGATTGGCCGGGAAAATCACAAGATGATGCTCGACCACTATCAGCAGACGAAAAACCTGTTGGTGAGTTATAGCCAGAAGCCGCTCGGTTTCTTCTGATCGAAGCGGTCATTTGATCGAAATGGCGGGCCGCTTAGCGGCTCGCCATATTGCGTATTCAGTGGCTCAGTGGAAACCCTTATGACCGAAGAAGAAGTTTCGCGCGTGACCGCGACACCGGCGGCGATCGAGTTGATCGAGAAGCTGAAGGCCGAACACGGGCAGGTGTTGTTCCATCAGTCCGGTGGTTGCTGCGACGGCAGCGCGCCCATGTGTTTCCCCGTTGCTGAATTCATGGTCGGTTCATCGGATGTCAAACTCGGCGAGCTTGCCGGCGTGCCGTTCTATATGAGCGAATCGCAATTCGAGTACTGGCAGCACACCCAATTGATCATCGATTGCGTGCCGGGTAATGGCGGCATGTTTTCGCTGGAACGTCCCAGCGGTTTGCGTTTTCTCACGCGATCGCGCCTTTTCGACGACGCCGAATCCGCCTGGCTCGAACGCCATCCGGTCGAGCACGTCGCAGGTTGAAAACCGGTGCAGTGGTACATTGTCTCGATCGACCACGCGACGGACGGAGCTGACGACCGACTCCTTCCGCGAATGCTGGCGGAGGAGACAATGGTTATGGACCCGGTTTCTATCGACCGTTCAAGTGGATCAAGCCGATCCGCGATGTTGGCCAGCGACCCTGCCGGCCGTATAGAAGGGCTGGATATCATCAGGCTATCGCATGAGCGTTCCCGCAGCTTCGGCCTGTCGGACACCATGCGGCCGGACTACGGCGTGCTCGGTGAAGCCGATCTCCTGGTCAAGCGCGAGCAGAACCGCGCACTCTGTACGCATGCGCTGCCCGTCATAGAAACGCTCTACGGGCAGATCGCCAATACTCACAGCATGGTCGTACTGACCGACTCTCAAGGGCTGATCCTGCATTCGCTCGGCGATGACGATTTCCTCGCCCGTGCCGACCGCGTCGCGCTGCGACCCGGTGCGTTGTGGAGCGAGCAGCAGCAAGGCACTAACGCTATCGGCACCGCCATTGCCGCGGGCGATGCCACCATGGTGCTCGGCGACCAGCATTACTTGCGCGCGAACCGGTTCCTCGCGTGTTCGAGCGTGCCGATTCTCGATCCATTCGGTGAGCTGCTAGGCGTCCTCGATGTGACCGGCGATTGCCGCGGTCATAGCCGCCACACGATGGCGCTCGCCAAGATGTCGGCGCAGATGATCGAGAACCATTTGTTCACCAGCGCCTTTCCTGAAGCATTACGAATTCATTTCCATGGACGGCCCGAGTTTATCGGCACGTTGATGGAAGGCATCGCTGCGTTCAGGGCCGATGGCCGGTTTCTATCGGCTAATCGCAGCGCGCAATTTCAGTTCGGCTTGCCGCTTGCATCCTTGCGCGCGCATACCTTGTCGTCGTTGTTCAACGTCTCGTGCGGCGAGTTGATCGACCGGATGCGCAGCGGCACGAACGCGCCCGTCGACCGCACGATTTCGCTGCGCCTGCACAGCGGCGTCAACGTGTTTGCGAGCGTGGAGATGAGGCGCTCGACGGCCGTTGCGCTTTCGGCAGAGACCCGCGATGTCACCGATGTCGTCGCGCGCAAACACGTACCGGAGCCGCAGCCGAAACTCTCGGGTTTACGTTACCTGATGACTGGCGATGCCCAGGTCGCCGCGCTCGTCGAGCGGGTGCGCAAGGTGATCGGTAAAAACATTCCGATCCTGATCGGCGGCGAGACGGGAACCGGCAAGGATGTCCTGGCGAGCGCGGTGCATCGTGATTCGCCGCGCAGCAGCGGGCCGTTTGTTGCGGTGAATTGCGCGTCAATCCCGGACACGCTGATAGAAGCCGAGTTGTTCGGCTATGAGGAGGGCGCGTTTACCGGCGCGTCGAAGCGCGGTGCGTGCGGCAAGATTCTGCAAGCCGATGGCGGGACCTTATTCCTCGATGAAATCGGCGACATGCCGTTCTCATTGCAAAGCCGCTTACTGCGTGTGCTGCAAGAGCGCACGGTGACGCCGCTTGGCAGCACGCGCGCCGTGCCCGTCGATTTCGCCCTGATTTGCGCGACCAATCGCAACCTGCGCGAGCGCGTCACACGCGGCGAATTTCGCGAGGATCTCTATTACCGGATCAACGGTCTGCTGGTGACGCTGCCGCCGTTGCGCCAGCGCAGCGATCTTGCAGTGACGGTCGAAAAGATCTTGCGCGCCGAGCGCACGAGCGGTGCGCCCATCAGGGTTTCACCCGAGGTCCTGGCGGCGTTCATGCGGCATCAATGGCCTGGAAATTTCCGGCAACTCGCTAACGTGCTAAGGACCGCATGCGCGATGCTCGACGACGATGAAACGTGCATCGGCCTTGATCATCTACCGCAAGATTTCTTCGATGACGACTGTGCGGCCGAGAGTGTGCAAGCGGTCGCGGCGTCGCCTGTCAAGGACAGCGCACGGCTCGATGATCTCGCGTTGTCTGCCGTCGCAGCGGCGCTCGAAACGCATGCCGGCAACATCTCGGCGGCGGCGCGGATGCTTGGGGTATCGCGTAATACGCTGTACCGGAAGATGGCCGCGCTCGACGAAACGCGGCGTCGGTAACATCGTTGTTGTTGAGACAGACGTCTCAACAACAACGATGGTGCACTGCGGTGTGATCTCCCGGAACACGCATGTTAAAACGTCACCATGCGCTTAAGTTTTCGGGTTGCAACGTGTCATGAGTGGCGCGAGCGCACCGAATCCGCCGGAGACTCTTCATGCCCTATGTTTCGCAGACCAGACACATCGATCGCGTGCGCAACGTGATCGAAGGGCGCATGAGCAGTCCGGGTGCCGATGCGTCGCGGCTGGCGTCATCGTATAGAAGGTCGCTGGAGCAATATCATCTCGATCCGGGCGCGACCGTCGGCCCGCGCATTCTGACCGTCCCCGAATTACGCGATGTCCAGCAACGCGAAGAAACCGTGCTGCGTGCATCGGGTCAATGTCTGTCGCGTTTGCATGAGACCGTTCGCGAGGCCGACTACTGCGTGATGCTGACCGATGCGGAGGGCGTGACCATCGACTATCGGGTGGATCGCGATCGTCGTCATGAGTTCAAGCGCGCGGGTTTGTATCCTGGCTCGTGCTGGTCGGAGCGTGAAGAAGGGACATGCGGCGTTGCGTCGGTGCTGCTCGACGCCGAGCCAATAACCGTTCACAAGACCGATCATTTTCGCGCGGCATTCACTACGCTGACCTGTAGCGCATCGCCTATCTTCGGCGCGCAAGGCGAGTTGATCGGTGTGCTCGATGCGTCCGCGGTGCGTTCGCCCGAAGAGCGCGAGAGTCAGCGGTTGGTCAATCATATCGTGCGTCAAAGCGCGCTGCTGATCGAGGATGGTTTCTTTCTCAACGCAACAACACACTGCTGGGTCTTGCTCGCGCATCGCAGCCGGCACTACGTGGAAGCGCAGCCGGAAATACTCATAGCATTCGATGCCCGCGGTTATGCGATTGCTGCGAACCGGCGCGCGAAGGAATGTGTGCCGGGACTGGAGCAGTTGCCGCGCCACGTCTCCGAACTCTTCGATATCCGCGCCGAACGTCTGCTCGATGCACGCCCCGGACGTGATCTCATCTCGTTCAGATTGATAGGCTCAGGCGCGCCGCTGCATGCGCGCGTGAGGCCACCTGTTCTACGCGCGTCCCGAAGCACGCTGGTGCCTCCGCGCGAAGCCAATACCCCAGCGACGCAACCCGCGTTGTCTGAAAGCGAAACACTCGAACGCAGCCGCATTGTTGCCGCGATGACCGATGCGAAATGGCGGCCGGTCCTCGCTGCGCAGGTGCTGGGAATATCGCGGGCGACGTTGTATAGACGTATTGCGAAGTTTGCAATAGTGGCGCCGCACAGGCGTTAGCAGCAGCTTGGTGTTTTCCTTTTAACGGGCACAGAACCCGTATTTTTTAATCGATATCAATCGATATTCAGTAATCCGTATCTCATGGAGGAGCAACCATGCCTGAACGTAATCCGAACGAAACCATCTCCAACATTCTGGAGACATTCGAAGCTGCGCTGAAAAGCGGCGACACGGCGGCTGCCGTTGCGCTATTCCAGCCCGATGGTTATTGGCGCGACCTGGTCGCGTTCACCTGGAACATCAAGACGATGGAGGGCCGCGAGCAGATTGCCGCGATGCTCGATGCGCAGTTGAACACGGTCAAGCCATCGAAACTGAAGATCGCGGATAACGAAACAGCAACCGAAGCGGACGGCGTGACGCAAGCGTGGATCGCGTTCGAAACCGGCGTCGCGCGTGGCACGGGTTTTATTCGCGTGAAGGACGGCAAGATCTGGACGCTGCTCACCACGATGACCGAACTCAAAGGCCATGAAGAACCCAAAGGCTTCAAGCGGCCGATGGGCGCCGAGCACGGCGCGCGTACGGACCGGACGAGCTGGAAAGAGGATCGCGAGGCGGAGATCGAGGCGCTGGGTTATGAGAAGCAGCCGTATTGTCTGGTCGTCGGTGGCGGGCAGGGTGGCATTGCGTTAGGCGCGCGGCTGCGGCAACTTGGTGTGCCGGCGATTATCGTCGATAAGAACGAGCGGCCCGGCGATGCATGGCGCGCCCGCTATAAAACACTGTGCCTGCACGATCCGGTTTGGTACGACCACATGCCGTATCTGCCGTTTCCCGACAACTGGCCGGTGTTTTCGCCGAAGGACAAGATCGGCGACTGGCTCGAGATGTACACGAAGGTGATGGAGTTGAACTACTGGGGGTCGACCGCGTGCACGTCTGCACGATACGACGAGGCCGCGGGCGAATGGATCGTGGAAGTCGAGCGCGGCGGCGAAAAGCTGACGCTAAGGCCGAAGCAACTTGTGCTTGCGACCGGCATGTCGGGCAAACCGAATCTGCCGAAGTTCAAGGGTATGGATGTATTCAAGGGCGAGCAACATCATTCATCGAAACATCCGGGACCGGATGCTTACCGTGGGAAGAAGGTTGTTGTGATCGGCGCGAATAATTCTTCGCACGATATTTGCGCGGCGCTGTGGGAAGCGGGCGTGGATGTGACGATGGTGCAACGGTCATCAACGCACATAGTCAAGTCGAATTCGTTGATGGAGTTGGCGCTGGGTGATCTTTACTCGGAGCGCGCGGTGGCGGCGGGCATGACCACGATGAAGGCCGATCTGACATTTGCATCGATTCCGTACAAGATCATGCACGAGTTTCAGATACCGGTTTATAACGCGATTAGGGAGCGTGACGCGGAGTTTTATGATCGGCTGGATAAGAGAGGTTTCATGCTCGATTTCGGCGACGACGACTCGGGACTGTTCATGAAGTATTTGCGGCGTGGGTCGGGTTATTACATCGATGTGGGCGCTTCCGAGCTAGTTGCGGATGGCAAGATCAAGCTGAAGAGCGGCGTGGATGTGGTCGAGTTGAAAGAACAGTCGGTAGTGCTTAGTGACGGCAGCGAGCTTGAGGCGGATCTGGTCGTTTATGCAACGGGGTATGGGTCGATGAACGGCTGGGCCGCGGATCTGATTTCGCGCGAGGTGGCGGACAAGGTCGGGAAGGTGTGGGGGCTGGGATCGGATACGACTAAAGACCCGGGGCCGTGGGAAGGCGAGCAGCGCAACATGTGGAAACCCACGCAGCAAGAGGCGTTGTGGTTCCATGGCGGGAACCTGCATCAGTCGCGGCATTACTCGCAGTATTTATCGCTGCAGTTAAAGGCGAGGATGGAGGGGATTCCGACGCCGGTGTTTGGCTTGCAGGAGGTGCATCACTTGTCGTGATGGCAGGTTGTAACTGACGCTTTGCAACGAAGTGTCAGACGTGCCCGGCGGTGGTCGATTCTTTGTCGATTGCTGCCGGGCACGCGCGTTTCAGTCGTCGGCTCGCCCGCATGGCCACCCATCGGAGCCGCCTCGGCGTGGGGCGCGACCAAAATGCGACCCCGATTGGGCTTTCCGGAGCGCAATGACACTTGACCGGCTCTCGATTCTTTCAAGTTTCGGAACGCCGAGTCGTTATAACAAATGCGTGTGCCGTTGCCATGAGCACGACCATCGCGACTTTCGCACACGGGTCCACCAGCATTTTGTGGAATTGTTTGCCGTAACCAATTGCTCGGGCTCTCATGGACGCTTCTTTTTTTGCGTCCCAGGCATCTGTTTTACGTGGGAGGCTAACGCTCGACAATCATCTTATGCTCACGCTGTCGTGCGCGGGCGCGGCGGGAGAGATCCACGTAGTTTGGATCAACACTTATGGAATACCCCATGCTTGCAGGTAGCTACAACAGTTTGCTCGTCTTGTTCTCGCTGCTCGTAGCGATTCTGGCCTCGTATACCGGGTTGGACATGGCGGGACGCATTTCTACCTCACAGGGATGTGCTGCCTTTGGCTGGCTGGCGGGCGGCGCATGCGCCATGGGCACGGGCATCTGGTCGATGCATTTTGTCGGCATGCTTGCCTTCAGCTTGCCGATTTCGCTAGGCTATGACCTCTCGATCACCGTGCTCTCGCTTCTGATCGCGATCGCATCCTCAGCGTTCGCGCTGTGGCTTGTGGGCCAGAACGAGTTGCCTGTGTCGCGATTGATCTGTGGCGCTGTATTAATGGGTGCCGGGGTCGCTGGTATGCACTATACGGGCATGGCTGCGTTGCGCATGACACCCGGAATCCGCTACATCCCGTCCCTTTTTATCCTGTCTGTCATCATCGCGATTCTCGCGTCGGGCGCGGCGCTGTGGATTGCATTCCGTCTGCGCCGCCATTCACCTCTTGTCCGGCCGATGCGTGCAGGCGCTGCGGTGGTGATGGGCTTGGCCATTATCGCGATGCATTACACCGGGATGGCGGCAGCGCAGTTTCCGCTTGGGAGCGTTTGCGGTGCTGTGCATGAGGGAGTGAACGCGGGATGGCTTGCGCTTGTGATCATCGTTGCCACGCTGGCGGTACTCGGCATCGCACTGATCATTTCAGTACTTGACCTGCGGCTGGAGGCACGCACCGCCATATTGGCGGTCTCACTCGCTGAGGCCAACCGGGAATTGACCTATCTGGCGTTACATGATGCCCTCACCAAGCTTCCCAATCGCGTGCTGCTGGAAGACCGGCTTGATCGGGCGATCCAGAGCGCTGATCGCGAACATGGCCGCTTTGCCCTGATGTTCATGGACCTGGACGGCTTCAAGGCGGTCAACGACGCCTGTGGTCATCACGTCGGCGACCTGTTGCTAGTCGCAGTCGCGCAACGCATCGGGGTGAACGTTCGATCACAGGACACTATCGCCCGTGTGGGCGGAGACGAATTCGTGCTGCTTGCAGAGGTAGCCGAACCAGCGGATGCGGCGACGCTCGCCGACAAAGTATTGGCTGTTATGCGAGAGCCCTTTCAGCTTGCCGGCCGCGAGTTGCGCGTGTCGACAAGCATTGGTATTGCGATGTACCCCGGCAACGGCTTTCATCGGGCTGACCTGCTAATCAATGCGGACGCCGCGATGTATCACGCGAAGGCGCTAGGACGCAATACTTACTGTTTCTTCGAAGCCTCGATGAACTCCAATGTGCACGAGCAGTTACAGCTCGTGCAAGATCTCCTTGCGGCCGTTGATCGAGGCCAACTGGTTCTGCAATATCAAGCGAAGTTCACTGCGCCCAACGGGCCGGCATTTGGCGTGGAAGCGCTCGTGCGTTGGCTGCATCCCACTCGCGGGCTGATTGCACCGGACCAGTTCATTCCCTTGGCGGAGAAAACCGGCTTGATCCTGCCAATCGGTGAATGGGTATTGGACGAGGCGTGCCGACAGATCGCGGCGTGGCGCAACGCAGGCTTCCAAGACCTGACCATGGCGGTCAACCTGTCAGCATTGCAATTCAGACATGCGAGTCTGATTCGAACTGTCCGGGAGACTTTGGCGCGCCACGTACTGGAACCGAGCTGCCTGATGCTCGAGATCACCGAGTCCACGGCAATGCGCGATGTCGATGCAAGCCTGCGAATCCTGGAGCAACTGCACGATATGGGCGTGCGCATTTCCATCGACGATTTTGGCACCGGTTATTCAAGTCTTCTGTATCTGAAACGGCTACCGGCGAGCGAGTTGAAGATCGACCGTGGGTTTATCCGCGACCTCGCTCGCGACACAGAAGACGCGGCGATTGTTTCGGCAATTGTGGCGCTGGGTCAGACGCTCAATCTGAATATTGTCGCGGAGGGCGTGGAGACACGGGCACAGCAAGAATTCCTGACTCGTCTTGGTTGCGATTCGCTGCAAGGTTTCCTGCTTGGCCATCCGATGTCGGCAGATGATTTGGTTGACGCGTTATCGCTGGATGGTGGTGTGGATGGGGTAAGGGGAGATCGGTTTGCTAACGAGGTCGGCGTGGGGATGGCGCCTGTTGTGGGGCATGTGGGTTGATTCGGTGATTCTGGGCGATGGCGCGATCCAACCGGGTAAAGCCGAAACGGGTCACCCACGTCGTGCCAATGCATGGATGAGCGTGGTAGTGCCACAAAATGAGTTCCGCCGATGTCGGCGGCTCGTGGGTTCGACCCTGTGGTGCGTTAGGCTAACCAGACAACCGGGTCCTCGCGAATATCGGCTCCAGGGGCATTAGTTGAACTGGCGCGATCGGCCATCTGCGGACCCTCATCCCAACTGTTGCGCAGACATTGGGACGTCGGTTCGATCGTGTATAACGGCCCTTCGCTAGACCATATCGTATGCCGGTGCCCAGACATGTTCACGGCGTAGACTGAAAAAGGAATAACTTGGTATTGCGCATCGAACATGGATTTCGCACGAAGAAGATTGACGCGTGCAAAGCGTGATTCCAGGAACTCTCGAATGATGTAATTGCTGTAGGGATAGGAAAGGGCACCGGCTTGCGGTGCCCGAGAAATATTAGTGACCGGCGCTCTGACCGCCGTCGACGTGCAGGATTTCTCCCGTGATGAACGGTGCGGAATCAAGGAACAGAATCGCGTCGGCGATATCGCTCATCTCGCCCATGCGCCCGAGCGGATGGAAGGCGCCCAGCGCTTCATGGGTTTCCGGCGCGTGCATCGGCGTCTTGATGATTCCCGGCGCGACGGCATTCACGCGAATATCTTTTTTGGCGTACTCAATCGCCAGCGACTTCGTGGCGGCGTTCAGACCACCCTTCGTCAAGGCTGCCAGCACCGAATACACGCCGCTGATTGCAGCGTCAACGGCGCTGGAGGTCACGCTAACCACGTGGCCGCTCGAATGCCTTTCCATTTCCGCGATGGCGAGTTGCGTGATGTGATAGAAACCCGCGATATTCACATTCGTCACCGCGGCGAAGTCTTCGGCGGTATGTTGGGTGAAAGGTTTCCCGATGTATATGCCGGCGTTGTTCACCAGGATATCGATCCGGCCAAAGCGCGCGACACCTTCGGAAATGACCCGTTGGGCAGTCTCCGGATCACCAATATCTCCGGCGACGGTCAGGATGTTCGCGTCGTCCGACGGCTTGATCGAACGTGCGGTCG
>Ga0185299_10002915_pt1 | contig 24463 bp, 25 predicted proteins | sample PaiPotPPA55metaG_FD_128002 | JGI IMG/M metagenome (GOLD analysis project Ga0185299, IMG submission 128002) | Iron sulfur acid spring bacterial and archeal communities from Banff, Canada, to study Microbial Dark Matter (Phase II) - Paint Pots PPA... ... | reverse complement strand
TAGCTAGCTAGCTTTCGTTCACTCGCACCAGCCTCGGTCCCAATTAAAAACCCTCCCGATCAGTACGGGAGGGTAGCAATGCCAGTAATCGCATTTAGGCGCGAACGACGTTGCCCGCCTGGAAGCCTTTGGGGCCTTTCAGCAAATCGAACTCCACGGTCTCACCCTCATTGAGCGAGCGGTAGCCGTTTTCCTGAATCGCGGAGAAATGTACGAAAACGTCCTCTCCCGTGGAGCGCTGGATAAATCCATATCCCTTCGCCCCGTTAAACCACTTTACTGTTCCCTTCTCTCTCACGGAAAAACTCCTTTCACTTTCGTCAAGAATTGTTCCCCGGATCTCCAGTATTGTTGCCCCGGCGAACCGGGACGCCCTCTCAAGGGAAACGGTGGAACTCAGTCGCGTCCGCTAGTGCAGAAGAAATCGCCTCCAAAGTAAAAGACTCCTCGGTTCAGCGCCACGCAAAGACATCGCGGCGAGAACTTTCGGAGCCTTGGACCATCGAAGCTGTTTCTACGGCCCTACTCAAGACGTCAACCTGCCTTACTAACGCATCGCCCAGCATTCACTGGGTAATGAGCAAACGATAATAAGCACTGCTAAATCGTTTTACAAGAAGAATTAGGAGGTGGACCCCAAAAAAACAACTCTGATCATGTTCAATTCTTTAACGAAGTACAAGAAAAGCCCCTCGAAGGGCTCTAACCTTTGGTGTAAGCGAAATACCGGCACCGGGCCAAACCCTTGATACGATTAACCTAGGCCCATGCCTGACCGAACCATAGCCACGCCTGCTACGCCCGCGGAAATACTCCCTGGCCCTCCTCAGCGCCCTCGCGGCCCTCGCCCCTCGGTGCTGGTCTCAACTGTCAGGTACCTGCTGCGAACCGATGTGCACACTTTTGCATTCTCCGTCGCTGCCAATTCGATTCTGTCCTTCTTCCCTTTCGTCGTGCTGTTGATGACGCTGATCCGTCGCGTTTTCCATTCGCGCGTAATGTATGACGTCCTGGTGGAGTTACTGCGTGACTATCTGCCCGCCGGCCAGGAATTCGTTATCCGCAACCTGAATGCCATGGTGAACAGCCGCCATCGCGCTCAAATAGTATCGTTAATCATTCTGCTGGTTACCTCGTCTGGCATATTCATGCCTCTCGAAGTCGCGCTCAACCGCATTTGGCGCTTTCCCAATAATCGCTCGTACTTCGGAAATCAGGCGATCTCGCTCGGGCTGGCGTTCGGCTGTGGCGTGCTGGCTCTCCTGTCCGTTGCCATGACGGCCGGAAACGTAGGTTTACTTGAATCACTGTTGCGCGGCCATGGCACAGGATTCGTCCGGCTGGTCGGCTTCATAGTCATGAAGCTCTTCGCCATTGCTGCCAGCATCGCTATCTTCTTCCTTATTTACTGGGTGCTGCCCAACGGCAAAGTTCCGGCGCGAGCCGTTCTGCCTACCGCCCTAATCATGGGATTGCTGTCAGAGGCTCTGAAGTATGGTTACATCCTGGCGCTGCCCTGGCTTAATTTCGCGGAAGTCTATGGCCCCTTCGCGCTCTCGGTGAGCTTGATGTTTTGGGCATTCCTGTCAGGATTGCTGCTGCTCGCCGGGGCCAATCTTAGCGCCGAGGAACACGTCCGCCGCACCCGCAAGCTGGGACTTTAATATCAAGAACTGCGGCAGTCGGTGAGGAGGTAACCTTCAGCAGATGCGTGACGCCCGAGACTACTTGTCGACTGGAATGCCGCTAAATGCGATTCCGCGTCTGCGATTCTACGACACCCTAACTACGGCAGACTCCTGCACGTTTTTGTTGCCATTCGACCACCCTTCGGCTAAGTTGATTCGTCCCGGAGATTCATGGCCACCCCAGATCAACTACCAGATCAACTCGACCAACAACTTCAGCGATGGCTGCAAGCCGGCCTCCTTGATTCGCAATCGGCTGGGCGCATTCGCGAGTTCGAGACCTCACGCGAATCTTCCAGAATGCGATGGCCGGTAGTATTCGCAATCGCATTCGGCTCAATCATGGTCGCCGCTGGCATACTGCTTTTTGTCGCGGCCCACTGGGAAAATCTCTCGCCCACGCAACGCTTTCTGCTGGTCCTTGTCATGATTTCTGGTTTTCACCTGGCCGCAGGCGCGCTCATGCCGCGCTTCCAAGCACTCGGTCTAGCACTGCACGTTATGGGAACCGTTGCTTTGGGTGGTGGCATCTTCCTTGCAGGGCAAATCTTCAATCTCCAGGAGCATTGGCCTGGGGGCATCCTCTTGTGGGCGATCGGCACTGTACTCTCATGGCTGGTGCTGCAAGACTGGCTTCAGGCCACGCTCGCCGCTTTGCTCATCCCGGCCTGGATCGCATCCGAATGGAGCGTGCGCGCGGAACACTTCAGCGGCATGGAAAGAATTCTGGTCCAATTCTTAACCTTGCTGGCAATTACGTATTTGAGCGCCCGCCGCGGCAAGCAGGATTCTCACTTCCGGCAGGCATTGACGTGGGCCGGCGGAGTCGCTTTGCTTCCTCTTGGCGCAATGTTGGGCGCGGGCGAATGGGTCTGGTACGGTACCGGGCATCCGCTTCCGCTTTCGCTGCATGGGCTCGGTGTGCTGGCCGCGTTCGGGCTTCCGTTGCTTGCCGCGTGGTTGCTGCGCGGCAAAGCCATCCTCTGGAACGTCGGATTCGGCTCATGGGTTTTCCTGGTCGGACTTCTCGACCGCCACAACAAATCCCAGAACGTCGCTATTTACGGACTGTGCGCGCTGGCTGCGATTGGACTGGTAATCTGGGGATTACAGGAGCAGCGCCGCGAGCGCATCAACCTGGGCGTGGCGGGCTTCGCCCTTACCATCATTGTCTTCTATTTCTCCAGCATGATGGGCAAACTAGGCCGCTCGGCGTCGCTGGTCGGCTTCGGACTCTTGTTTCTGCTGGGGGGATGGCAGCTGGAACGGTTGCGCCGCAAGCTGGTGGCTCACCTGACCGCAGGAGGAGAATCGTGAAGCCCATGACAAAAGCGATTGCCGTCGCATTGATTCAAATCCTGACCGTCTCTTCACTCGGCGCGAAGCTGCTCTACGACAGGCGCACACGCCCTCAGGCGTGGTTCAAGACCGCCAAATATGATCCCAACTTGCCGATCCGCGGACGCTATGTCAGCTTGCAAATTGAGGTGAAGGACTCCCGCTCCGCCAGGGAAGTGGCAAGTAAATTCGCGGACGAACTTCGTGTCCCGGACAACGGACAATCTCGCTTCAATCGCTTTAGCGGCTTCGGACGGGAGTGCGGTTCTGTTGAGCTAGTGGATGGCGCTCCGGTCGCGGTGTTCGATGATAGCCCTGCCAGCTGGAGCTGTGACAACCTGACGTTTGAGCGCTGGAGACCTGGCCCTGAATACCGGTTGCGCCTGGCCGAGCCGATTCTGTTCTTTATTTCAGACACCGCACAGGATCCCACCGGTCTTAATCGCGACCAGGAGCTGTGGGTGCTGGCAACCATTCCTCGCAAAGGACCGCCACGCGCGATTGCGCTGGGCATCAAGAAGGACGGAGAGCAAGACATCCGGCCACTGGCCTTGGACTAACTTGCCCCAACGCGGGCGAGGATGTCCGCGCCACATGAAATCACTTCTTTGTCCACTGATCCACCCAATCATTCACTGTCTTGTACCAAAGCTGCGAATTCTGCGGCTTCAACACCCAATGTCCTTCGTCCGGAAAATACAGCATCTTCGACGGCACACCTTCCACCTGCAGCGTGGTGAAAAGCTGGAAGCCTTCGCTCACATCCAGCCGGTAGTCGCGCTGGCCGTGGATTACGAGAGTCGGCGTCTTGAAATTTTTTGCATACTGATGCGGCGACCACTTCTGATACAGCGCGCGGTTATCGTAGGGAGTGCCTTTGAACTCCCAGTCGTTGAACCAGAGTTCCTCGGTCGTTCCCCAGGCGGATTCGGCATTAAACATGCCATCGTGCGACACCAGACACTTGAATCGGTCGCTGTGCCCCAGTATCCAGTTGATGGCATATCCGCCGTAGCTGGCGCCCAGCGCGCACTCCCGGTCTTTGTCGATGAACGGATAAGTCTTCTCCGCGTAGTCGAGCCCCTTCATCAAATCCTCATACGGAGCGCCGCCCCAATCACCGTTGATGGCGTCGATGAACTTCTGCCCGTAGCCGGTCGAGCCGTGGAAGTTGATCATGATGACCACGTATCCTGGGCCTGATGAGGTTGGTGCGGCAAAAAGTTCGGGATTCCAGCGGTAGCTCCAGTCGTCTCCCCAGGCGCCCTGCGGCCCGCCGTGAATGAGGAACTTGACGGGATATTTCTTGCCGGCATCGAAGTTCGGCGGCTTGACCAGGAAGCCTTCGACCTTGTCGTTGTGAGCGCCGGTGAACCAGAAAGGTTCGAGCGGGGACATGGAGACTTGGGAGAGGACGGCGTCGTTGATATGTGTGATCGCTTGGGAATCGTCCTTGCCTAGAGGGAACTCGGGGAATCCGGGCCCATCGCAGATGGGCGGAGCGTAAAAACACGAGTCGATTGTGAGGCTGCGAATCTCAGTTGGCCCTTCAAGTGACATTCGGGTAAACAGGAGCTTTTCGCCAACGGCAGATACCGTCGGGTCACCGTTAAATCCCTTTATGAGCTCTAGAATGTCGCTATCTTTGCGGTAGCCAGAGGTCCGCTTCCAATTAGTTCCATCTAGCATGCGCTGGTAGATCCATGACTCACCAGAATTTTCGGCAGCGAAATAAATGGAAGACGAGTGAGGACTCCAGGTAAAATCTCCCACCCAGCGATCAAAATCCTCGGTCAGATTCTTCTTCTCTCGCGTCTTCCTGTCGTACAGCATCAAGCGGAAGTGATCGCTCTCGTATCCCGGACGCTGCTGGGCGCGGTAGGCGATGTAGCGGCCATCGGGCGAATAGAGCGGCGTCGAGTCGCTGGCGGGATTGTCGGCGGTGATGTTCTTCGGCAATGTCTGTCCTGTCGTCTGTGCCGGCCCGCCACTAACCGAGACGATCCACAGGTCATTGTTGGTGGAAGCGGCTTCATTCTTGTCGTGATTCGACGTATAGCAAATCTCCTGCCCGTCGGGCGAGAAGGCATAGTTATCCTGCCCGCCGAGCGAGAACACGGGCGCGTCGTAGTCACCCGGCGTAAGGTCGCGAGGAAAAGTAAATTGCATCATGCCGCTGTGTTGGGGGCTGGCGGAACCGAGGGGAAGGGCCGGAACCACGAAGATATGGCTGCGCTTGCCTTCCTTGTAGGCATTCCAGTGACGGTACAGCAAACGATCGAAGACTTGTGCCTTTACTTTGGACTTCGCCCCGTCGTCCAGTCTCTTCGCGTTGCAAGCCTCTTCAGCCGAATTTGAGCCATAACACTCGGGATATACATTTGAGGTGAAGAGAATATTCTTGCCATCGGGCGACCACAATTCGCCGTCGGCCTCGGTCGAGATCGCCGTCCATTGATACACGTCGATTACCATCCCTGACGCGTCATCGAAATTGGCGACCCACACTTGAGAGCCATGTTCTTTGGTCGAAAGAAAAGCGAACCGCTTTCCATCCGGCGCCCAGCGCGGACGGTCGGAATCCTGATCCGCAATGATCTCCCGCTCCTGCCCTCCAGCCAGCGGCACGATCCAGATATGCGGCGTTTTCGTGTTGGCCTCGAGATTCACATCGACCACGCTGAAGATCACCCACTTCCCATCAGGGGAAACTTCCGGCTCGCCCACGCGCTTCAGCTTCATCATGTCTTCGAAAGTGAACGGATGCTTGGCCTGCGCCAAGGCAGGAAGCGCGAAAGCAATAAAAGCAAGAGAACCAAGAATGAAGCGCCGCATGACGGAGACCCCAGCAAACCGAAAAGTGTAGCAGGTTTGGTAGCAACGCCCTCACTACTGTTCGATCCACGGATTTTGCAGCCGCACGCCGCAGCCTTCGAAGTCGGCGGTGTTCCGCGTGGCCAGGACGGCATCGCGGGAGTGCACGATGGCGGCGATCTGCGCGTCCAAGTCTGGGATAGGTCGGCCTTGGGCGCGGCGGCGGGCTGCGATGCCCGGAAACGCGTGCGCGGCGTCTTCGTCAAAGGGCAGTACCCGCCCGCCAAAATCTTCCGCAAACGTCGCCTGGGCCTGGGCGAGCATCTTGTCGCGGCGCTTTCCCCTAGGGAGAAGTTCGAGTCCGAAGAGGATTTCAGCCACGCTAATGGCAGTCACAAAGAAATGGCCGTTCTCCGGCTTTCGGGATAACCATGCCATCACGGCCGGCGACGGCGATGGCCGCATCGGTTCGAAAACCACATTGGTGTCCAGGATCGTGATCACGAATGTCACTTGAATTGGATTTCGCGAATGGTTCCGTGGCGAGAAGAAATTTTTAAATCGATGCCGCCTAGAGGAGCGAAGCGCCGGCGGATGGCTTCTCCGAGATTTTCCGGCTCAGAATCGGCGCGGGCCAAACCGGTTTCGAGCAGCTCGCGAGCCTCTTGCTCCATGGAGTGCCCGTTGCGAGCGGCGCGAATACGCAGCCGACGCTTGGTGTTCTCTGGGAGTTTTCGGATGATAATACTGGCCATGCCATCAATGATAGCATTGATCGCATAGAACAGGATTTCGGACTTCCGCTGTCGGCCTTCGGCTACGATCGTGGTCAGTACCGTCGCGACGATAACGCAGAATCCGTCTCTGGAAAGGCGGAACGGGACTAGTGAGGAAGAACCGATGCTCAATAGCGAAGGCACGCACCCCTTTTTCCCCGACGGCAACCCCTTGATCGTTCTGGCATCCAAGTTAGCGGCAGAACTGCAGCGCCCACCCCTGGCCTCACTGAGCGGAGAGGGGTCGGGGGAGGGCCGCGGCAGTAAGGGGAATCCGTTCTAAAGTATTTTCCAAAGATTGATTCGTCGGGACATAGTTTCTATGTCCTGCTGTGGGCCACCAAAGTCGTGGCGCGCGCTCGCCGACGCGTTCCTTCCAGATTCGGTAAACTATGGAGTATGAGGCTGGTTCTCCGCACCGTTCTTTTTGCTGTTTCCTTGCTGACACTCGCGATCCCCGCTACGCCGGCACTTGCCCAGGAAGGTCCCCTAGAAAATACTCCGCCCAAAGGCGTCACACCTGAGGAAATCATTACCCACTTTGCCGCGCGGGAAAAATTGTTCAAGGACGCACGCGACCACTACACCTACCGGCAGGACATCAAAGTTCAGACGCGCGACGGCGACACCGTCACCGGCGAGTACCACGAAGTATTCGACGTGCTTTACGACGACAAGGGACATCGCATCGAAAACGTCGTCTTCGCGCCGCAATCTTCTTTGGAGGCCGGTGGCCTCTCCCTCGACGAAGGCGACGTTCAGGATTTCCGCAATCGCCTTCCCTTCGTGCTCACCACCGAAGAGGTCCCCGAATACAACATCCTCTACGTCGGACAGCAGACCGAAGATCAGTTGCACTGCTACGTTTTCGATATCGCGCCCAAAGCCATCGTCGGTAAAAAACGCTACTTCCAGGGACGTATCTGGGTCGACGATCAGGATTTCCAGATCGTGAAGACCTACGGACAGGCCGTCCCGGAGATTAAAGACACAAAAAAGAAGGGCAAAGAAGAACATCTCTACCCGAAGTTCACGACCTGGCGCCAGCAGATCGACAATCAGTATTGGTTCCCCACCTACACGCGCGCGGATGACACCCTGCACTTCAATATGGGCGACATCCACATCCGCGAGATCGTGAAGTACGAAGACTATAAACGCTTCGGATCGAACGTGAGAATTCTGTACGAGGGAAAAGAAGTTCCAAAGGCGGATCAGAAAGACCAGAAGCCCGCGCCGGATCAGAAGCCCGACGAGAAAAAGCCCGACGCGCCGCAGAATCCGCAAAAGTAAAGGGTTCAGAGTTTCAAGGCTTCAGGGTTTCGAAACAGGTCCGTCACGCCGTTTGCGCAAGGAATCGATCAGGCGATTTAGACGACCAAGTACCGGTAAATCTCTCGGTCCAGGATTTCGAATCGATCCGGCTTTAGGTGAGGTTCAGCGCGATAGCCAGTTGAGTGTCGAGTTCCAGTAGAGAGCCGCGCGCTTGGCCGAGGAAGTGCAGGAATTCGCCTAGAGTTAATCTGGCTTGGCCCTCCGCGATGTTTGAAGCAACCGAAACGGCGGCCCGTCTGACCTAACATGTCAGACCATATGTCTCGTTCTTCAAGAACTGCTCCGTTACTTGATAAATCTGAACGACGAGAGCCTCGGCTTTTTACCAGACGAGCAACTCGCGATAAGAACGCGCCACCGATTCTCCTGAAAAGCTTTTGGCAGGTGCAGGCACCCCTCCTGAAACATTGAAACTCTGAAACCTCGAAACTTCAGTAGAACAGATACTTCCTCCACTTATCATCCGACCGTCCCATGAGCCGCATGATGTGGCGGCTGGTATGCAGATTAAACGCGCGCGGCTCACGCATCAGCTTCATTCCAGCTTCGAGCGGGAATTGATTTCCCTTGCGGCGGTTACAACCATGGCAGCAGGCAACAAGATTTTCCCACGTGGACGATCCACCGCGCGACCGGGGAATCACGTGATCCAGAGTCAAGTCGCCCGAAGGCAGCACCGTGGCGCAATACTGACAAGTGTTGCGGTCGCGCAGCAGAATATTTTTCCGCGACAACGCACGGCTCTGATGCGGGATGCGGCGATACTCCAGCAGTCGGATCACCGACGGCACGCGCATCGCGATCCGCGCCGCATGCAGGAAGTGCCCATTCTCCTCTTCCGTCATGGCCACGCCCTTCAGCACCAGCACCAGCGCCCGCCGCGCCGCACAAACATTGATGGGCTCATAAGAAGCGTTCAGGACGAGCACAGGTGCGTGCAGCGCGTGCCCATTGCCGTCGTGATGCACCGCCTGCCCTGCAAACAGGCTCGCAGCGTGCCTTCCACTGAATCCCCCATCGGCTTCGTTTCTTGCTGACATGGCGCTAATCTGTTTTCCTATCTCTCGTTCCAATTGGATGCCACAAGCGAACTACGCACCCCTCGCAAACTAACTGCCCGCTGCACGAGCCAGCGGAATCTCGGCGGCAAACGGTTCCTCCCCGGCAACCGTGTCGCCGGAAATCCGAATTTCGACATGCTGCGCGGACGCCTTCAGCGTACGCGCGACAGTCGCCACCCACACTTTGGTCGCACCAGCCCGCCGCAGAACCCGCGCACATTCCGATACTGTGGCTCCAGTAGTGTAAACATCGTCCACTATTAAAACCTCACGCCCCTTCACCGCTTCATGTTGGACCACTCCGAACGCGCCCCGGACGTTCTCCCGGCGCTGGTGGCTGGTAAGGCCGGTTTGCGAAGGTGTTTCGCGTTTCCTTTCGAGCGCTCCCCCGCACAAATGCAAACGCCCGGACGCGCGGATATTTTTCATCGCAGCCCGTGCAATCAGCTCCGCGTGGTTGAACTCTCGTTGGTGAAGCTTGACGCGATGCAACGGCACGGGGACTACGGCGATACGGCCGCCCAGAAAATCGCACTCAAGCTCGTCGATCGCCTCAGCCAGCATGCGTCCCAGAACGTTCGCCGCCGGCCGCACCGACGCATACTTCAGCAGATGAATCAACTCCCGCAGTCCGCCATCGTAGCTGCCATATGCCGTCGCGCGCACAAAAGGCGGTTCGATGCGCCGGCACAATCCGCACAGCGGCGCGCTCTCATCCTCATCCTGATCCTGATCCTGATCCTGCGACAGCGCATAAGAAGAAAAAATGCGCTCGCCGCAAATCGAACACACTCTTCCCCGGATGCGCTGCATGCCGTCGAGGCACTCCTGGCACACCGGGAGTCGTGAAATTTTAACCAGAGGCTCGCCACAGATGCGGCAATCGGAGGGAAAGAGAACGGCAAAAAGATTCTCGGCAAGCTGAACAGAAACTCGGCTCGCCCAAGAGGGACAGTCCGCCGAAGCAATAGAAGGCCCTGCCGTTGCGGCTGTGGCCTGGATAGCCCGAATTCGGTCTCCACTACTGCTGAAGACGGCCTCCGTGATCCCCGCAAGAATGCGCTCTTGCGCGTTGGCTGCTCTTCAGCCAGTATAACGGCCTTCCGGCCCGCTAGGCAACGTTCCGAGTGTTGTCGGATCGAATTACGGAAACCGGCGGCTTCGCTGACACTTCTGACACCCGCTCCCTCACCGGGATGAAAATCAACCGATAGTCCCTCCGGAAACATTCTGCGCAGCGCACCGGCTGCAGCAGAAAGACTGGAAGAAGATAACGCTCGGAAAACGTGCGGCGCCGCGAACGGAACCCGGTGTCACCACCGCAATCGTCGCAGTGAAATTCAAAATAGCGCTGGAACCATAGCTGGCCAGGAGAGTTTTTTGTCACGCTGCACCTCCGGAGAAGGGGCATTCAGACGAGTACGAGTATTCTACCGTAACGTTATGATGGCGCAAGAGGCAGTATTTCTTTCACCTTACCCTTCGCCACCCTTCGCCACCCGGCCACCCGCGGCCACCCGCCGGCCACCCGCCTCCCACTTGTAAACCCTCCAGCCCGCGTGCTAACGTGCGCCGTTCCCGTGTTTCAAGTAGGTTACTAAACAGCGTCGATATTCATATCCGGCTAAAGAGGATTCCGCCTATGAGCAGTCCCGTCCCCCCCGGCCCAGAAACCGTTGCCCGGAAGCACGTTCCCTTCGTTCCCGAACACATGGAGATGAAAGAATTCACTCTGCGCGCCGTGCTTCTTGGGCTCCTGATGACGGTCGTCCTCGGCGCCGCCAACGCTTACCTCGGACTGCGCGCCGGAATCACCATCGCGGCAACCTATCCTGCCGCGGTGATCGCAATGGCAGCAATGCGCGCCTGGAAAGGATCTCTGCTCGAGGAAAATATCGCCCGCACCGCGGGATCGATTGGCGAGTCCGTCGCCGCCGGCGCAATCTTCACGTTGCCCGCGTTTCTTCTCGCCAAAGCGTGGCCATCATTCCGCTTCGCCGATGCGTATTGGAAATCCACCGCCCTAATCATGGTAGGAAGCATTCTCGGCGTCCTCTTTATTTCTCTAGTTCGCCGCGCCATGGTGGAAGACCCAGAGTTGCCCTTCCCCGAATCGCTCGCCGCGTCGGAGATTCACAAAGCGGGACAGCGCGGCGCCCAAGCCGCAAAATATCTCTTCTGGAATATCGGCATCGGCGGCGTGGTTTATATCTTAGGAAAGTTCGGATTGTTCGCCGCTGACACCGATCTTCATTTCGGCGTCGGCAGTCTCGGACATACTCAGGTTCGTCTCGGTTCCACCGGAAACACGCACGTCCTACCCACCGGTGGTACCAGCGTTTTCGCTGCACCCAGCGTCAGCCCGGCCTATCTCGGAGTCGGTTACATCATCGGCGTCAGGCTGGCGTCGATCCAGTTTGCCGGCTCCGTGATCGCCTGGGGCCTGCTTGTTCCCTTGATGATCTTTTTTCTCGGCCCCCAACTCAAAGCCTATATTCCAGCCGACACTCCCGACAATTGGGCGAACATGGCCGATGCCGTCTGGAGATACATCGTGCGTCCCATCGCCGTCGGCGGAATGCTGGTCGGCGCTGCCTACACGTTGTTCAGAATGCGCGCGAGCTTGACCGCCGGAATCGGCAAAGCCTTCGCCGACCTGCGCCAGACAGCCGATCAGCAAGCCAAGCTGGCGCGCACCGAACGTTACATGAGTTCGAAAACGGTTTTCAGTTTGATCGCCGTAATGTTTGTGCTGATGTGCGTTCTCTACATCAAAATCTCAGGACTATTTCTGCCGGCCATCCTCGCCGCGATCGTGATGATTCTCGTAGGATTCTTCTTCGCCACAGTCTCAGGCAATCTCGTGGGATTCATCGGCTCGTCCAACAATCCGATTTCCGGATTGACCCTGTCCACGCTCTTAATCGCGGCACTTCTGATGGTGGCTCTGGGAGTTTCCGGCACCTCGGGAGTAGCCGCCGTTCTGGGCGTAGCGGCGGTCGTCTGCGTGTCATCGGCGGTAGCCGGAGAACTTCTGCAGGACTTTAAAGTCGGGTACATACTCGGCGGCACGCCGCAAAAAATTCAGGCCGCTGAACTCATCGCAGTCGTCGTCGCAAGCCTGGTAATGTATTTCCCACTGATGCTGCTGCACGAAGGCAACATCAGAGCCGGCGGCGTAGGCTTTGGCGGCGCGGACCTTCCCGCCCCACAGGCCGGTCTTATGGCAACATTGGCCATGGGTATCGTGGGTCACGATATGCCCTGGCCGCTGGTCGTGGTCGGAATTTTGTTCGGCATCGCGATGATCATGATGCAAGTGAAGAGTCCGATGCTGGTCGCCGTCGGAATGTATCTTCCGTTCGGCACCACCTTCGCCATCTTCGTAGGCGGAGTGATTCGCTCGCTCGGCGATTGGGCCGCCGACCGTCGCGGATTCAACAGCGCTCAAAAAGCCCGCGTGGAGAACGCAGGAGTGTTGGTCGCTTCCGGACTGATCGCCGGAGAAGCCTTGCTGGGACTGGTTTGGGCAGGATTACAATTCGTCCCGCAGTGGGGCGCTCCAAACCACCCACCGCAAATCTTCAGCACACCGTCGTATTTGGTGGGCGGAATGATCGTCCTCGCTGGCCTGACGGCCCTGATGATCTTCTTGCCGGTTACAGCAGCCGGCGATCCAAGCGAGCCGGCTCCACCCACGGCCATGATGTAAGGTGAGGTTTAAATCTGGCGCGGGCACTATTGGGTAATGTGGAGCGGTGCACTCCTGCCCGCTCCTTCGCGCAGCGAAGGCTGTTAGGTAATTCACTTCTCTCATGTCCATCACTTCCAACATCGCATCGATTCACGAACGCATCACCGCGGCCGCCCGCCGCGCAGGTCGCAATCCAGAAGACATCACCCTCATGGCAGTCAGCAAAACTCAGCCGCCGGAAAAAATCCGCGAAGCCTACAAAGCAGGGCTCAAAATATTCGGAGAAAATCGCGTTCAGGAATTCTCCAATAAGATCGACGCGCTCCGAGACCTGCACGACGCCGAATGGCACATGATCGGCCACCTGCAAACCAACAAAGCCGCAAAGACCGCTGAACTGTTTCGCGCCGTGGACTCGGTCGATTCGCTAAAGCTGGCCGAGAAGCTCGACGCGGCAGCCCGCACTCTCGGCAAGAAACTGGATGTACTCATCGAGGTCAACGTCGGCGGTGAAGCCGCCAAGAGCGGCGTAGCGACTCACGCTCCGCAACTCGAAGACATGCTCATGGCCGCTCCTCGCCTGGAGGCAGTGGCCTTCCTTGGATTAATGACGGTGCCGCCGTTCACGGAGGATCCCCAGGCCGCGCGTCACTATTTTCGTAAGCTGCGCGAGTTGCGCGATGCGATTGCCGCGCGCAATCTGCCAGCCCTCGCGATGAACCAACTCTCCATGGGCATGTCACACGATTTCGAAGTCGCTATTGAAGAAGGATCGACCTGCGTCCGTGTGGGCACTGCTATCTTCGGGGAACGAGCAAAAATGTGATCTGCAGACGATAATAAGGTACAGAAGGCATGAGGCTTTTCGACAAACTTTGCGCGGGAGCCCTTTTCATTCTGGCCATCGTGTACTGCCTGCTCGTGCCGAGAACCTACACCGGCAGGATCTGGATCTTCGGCACCGGACTGGCTCTGCTCTTCACCGCCATGCTAAATCTGCTGCGCCTTCGCAATGGCTACGGAGTGCAGGGTCTCAGGCTATTCTGCATTGCCGCGAATTTAATGATGCTTGTATTCGTGATCGCGCTGATGGCAAGCATAGGAAAATCGCCCACATTGCAGCACCCGCAAGTACCACTGGTCGCCGCATTGTTGATGGCCGAGACTGCGTTTTCGTTCGGGAAGAAGGCGTGAGTTTTAAGCCAGAACAGAAACAGAAATGGAGGGCAAGAAGATGAATGCTCTCGCCGCTAAACAGTTTCTGATAGCTCGGGTAATCGAGGAAGCTGAACTACAGCAGGTGCTTCTTTCTGACGTCGAAAAGAAGATGCTTCATTTTACTGAGGTGCACCCTTCACTTCCTGACATCTACGAAATCAACGCGGAATTCGAGCGAAACTACGATGCCGCCGAGTATGAAGACAAGGTCGCAGCCCTTCTTAGGAACGCTCGTGACCGAGACAGCCGTCTATCTCCAGTTCGGGAGCAAGAGTGGAAGGATGCGCTAGACGCGCTGAAGAAGGAGGGTCACTACATCTTGGTCATGGTTCGACAAGCTTTTGGGGCCGGTTCAGCCGCAAGTGGCGGGAAGCGGCTCCGCGATCTCCTTGTGTACGTCGCCATTGGTGTCGGGCTCGTTCTGACTGTGATTCTGGCATCCATGTGGAGGACTGGGCATTGAGGCGCTGCCCGTGATTCCGGTTCACGACACGCCTGGCGGCGCCTTCTTCGCAATCAAGGTCCATCCCCGCGCGAGAAAAAACGCCATCATCGGCGAACTCGGAGACGCCCTCAAAGTTTCTCTAACTTCGCCGCCCGTGGATGGCCGAGCCAACCAAGCCTGCATCGAATTCTTCGCGAAACTTTTGAAGGTGCCGCGATCTTCCGTTACCATTGCCTCCGGCCAGACCAGGCGCACAAAAGTGTTGCGCGTCTCCGGACTCGCCGCTGAAGAAGTGCGCAAACGAATTGCACTCTAGTGCCGCCGTCCTCTGCGCCGGTCACACTGAGTAAAGATGCTATTCGAGTCACCAGGGAGCCGCTCTTGAGCTTTTCCGAACGCCTGCAGGAGATTCGCACCGGATTCGAACGCCCCTTCTGGATCGCCAATCTCAGCGAAATCTTCGAACGCCTTTCCTACTACGGAGCGTTCGCCTCCCTCGCCCTGTATCTGCAGGAGAAATTGAATTTCTCCACCGAACAGACCGGAACCCTGACTGGAATATTCGGTGGCATGGTATGGTTCCTCGCCATCTTCGGCGGAGCCGCCGCCGACAGACTGGGCTTTCGCCGTGCCCTCTCGATCGCCTATCTGATTCTCGCTGCCGCGTATTTTTTGATTGGCTCCATTGGAGCCTCGTGGCTGGCACCCGTACGCAACGCCGTCCCCCTTGAGTTATTTGTCGGCTTCATCCTCATCCTGCCCGCACTCGGCATCGCACTGGTGAAGCCTTGCGTCGTCGGCACGACCGCCCGCGCGTCTAAGCCAAATGTTCGCTCAATCGGCTATTCCATTTACTACACCATGGTCAACATCGGCGGCGCGGCCGGTCCTTATTATGCCTCGTGGGCGCACCGTCACCTGGGCGTCGAGAGTGTCTACCGCGTCGCAGCACTCAGCGTCTTCGCAATGTTTTTTGTGGTTCTATTATTTTTCCGCGAGCCCCGCAAGCCCGGAGACGCGCCCCCGCCTTCGATCGCCACAGTCGCGCGGAACTTCTGCGTAGTTGTCGGCAATTACCGGCTGGTTTTGCCCGCTCTGGCAATTGCGCTGCTGCTGAGAGTCGGCCTGTTAATCTATCCGCGATTCTCCGTTCCCTGGTGGATGTGGGCCGGCCTCCTCGTCCTGGTGCTCGCCGGCATCAGCCGGTTCATGTGGTTCCTTGTGATCTTCACCGGTTACTGGGTCGTGTTCTGGCAACAATACATCAGTCTGCCCGGATACATTCACGGCTATATCAGCCCCCAAGCTGACGTCGAAATCATTCTGGTGACCGACGGCCTCACCGTGATCTGCCTCACCCTCGCAGTAAATCTCCTGACGCGCAAAATTCCCGCGTTTCAAGCCGTAATCCTTGGGACGCTGATCACTGCGGTTGCCTGGCTGATCCTCGCCTTCCGCCCGACTATCTGGGGAGCCGTGCTTTCACTGTTTGTCCTCGCGCTCGGCGAGATCACACAACAGCCGCGCTACTACGAATATATTGCGCTCCTCGCGCCTCCGGGACAGCAAGGCACTTACATGGGTTTCGCATTCCTGCCCATCGGCATCGGATCGCTGATCGGCGGCTGGTTCGGCGGAACCCTCATGCATCACTTCGGAGAGGTCACCCACCAACCTGAACGCATCTGGTGGACTGTAACCGCCGTCGGCGTGGCTACGACCGTGCTTCTGTGGATATATGATCGCTACTTCCGAGTCACCAGGCCGCAATAGGACTCGACCATGCGGAAGCATCCGACAAATCAACATTCACCAGCCCAATCCAGGAGCACGCCAGCTAAGATAGCGGACCAGATCCGCCGTGCTCTGAAGGATGGCGGCTCCGCCGAACATGCGACAGGCGTGCAGTGGTTCTTTAAAGACGAAATCAAATCTCATGGCTGGTATACCGCCGCGTTGCGCCGCGCTGCCCGCGCTTTTCGGCAGGACGTAAGAACAGAACACGGACTCGGCTTTCTAGTAGACGTTGCCGATCAACTTTTTCGCGGCTCGGTCCTGGAGGAAAAAGCAGCCGCAGTCTTCCTGCTGGAGAAACTCGACCCCGAACTTGGAGAAAGCGAATTCAAGCTGTTCGAGTCCTGGCTCGATCGGATTAGTAGCTGGGCCGATCACGATGCGCTGGTGCATTCTTTGATTGCACCAATGGTAGTGGCCAAGCCCGCCCGTGCAAAAACAGTTCTTCCCTGGGCGAAGTCGCCGAATCGCTGGCACCGCAGAGCCGCTTGCGTAGCGCTGATCAAGGGTGCGAGAGTCAAGATGTTTTTCCCTGAGATCACCAAGCTCTCCGATTCACTTCTCGCTGATCAGGATGACATGGTGCAAAAAGGATTGGGCTGGCTGCTCCGCGAAACCGCGAAGTTCGATGCCAAGCGCACTGTGCCGTATCTCATGGCCATTCGCGGACGCGCCCCACGCCTGGTCCTCCGCACCGCTTGCGAGACCCTGCCCGCGCAGATGAAGAAGCACGTCCTCTCCACCGTAAAACCTATCTAGCCTGGTGTGGGACGGACACTCCCGTCCGTCGCCTTTGACTGCTTTTGGGTGGCGCAGCGCCTTCAGCGCTGCGGTTAGAACTCCACAAAATCAACAGCAGCATGGGTTAGAACCTGGCGCGAAAGTAACAGGAAGGAAGTAACCACCAAGACGAGAGAGAAGAGAGATGGAATAACCAGATTAATCCTAAACAATCCCGCATCCGCTCGCAGACCGAATCACGCCATCCAGTATGGCTATTCCGCTACTGGATTCGCCACGAAACAGTTAAGCCAAAATTCATTGCGCTCGAGCAAAGCCTCTGATAGCCTTGCTGTGGACTGTTTTTTGATCATCCTCCGTATCATCGTTGCGACCGCGTGCCATGTCCGCGCCTCTCGCCACAATCAGGGTTTGAAGCGATGACCGAAGCAACGCCTGACGCAATTTTCTAAGGAGAAATAATCTTGGCCGCATCCACAAAGAATCGTATTTTGTTTACTTCCGAATCCGTTACCGAAGGTCATCCCGACAAGATCGCCGATCAGATTTCCGACGCCATCCTGGACGCCTGCCTGGTCGAGGATTCCTTCAGCCGCGTCGCCTGCGAAACTCTCACCGCCACTGGCCTTGTCGTCATCGCCGGAGAGATCACCACCAAAGCCTATGTCGATTTTCAAAACGTAGTCCGCGGAACCGTCCAGTCCATCGGATACGACAACGCTCTCCACGGCTTCGACTGCAACACCTGCGCCGTAATCTCCAGCATCAATAAACAATCCGGCGACATCGCCATGGGCGTAGACACCGGCGGCGCTGGCGATCAAGGAATGATGTTCGGGTATGCTTGTTCGGAGAATGAGGAGTTGATGCCGACGCCGATTTCGTTGGCGCATAAACTTACGATGCGGTTGTCGCAGGTGCGGAAGAATGGGACGCTGCCGTTTCTTCGTCCGGACGGGAAGTCGCAGGTTACAGTTGAATACGATGCGAAGGGAAAAGTGCTGCGGGTGGATGCGGTTGTGATTTCCACGCAGCATGCAGAGACCGTCAGCAACGACGACTTGCGCGCGGGCATTCTGAAGCATGTGATTCAGGCCGTGATTCCAGCGCACCTGCTCGACGAAGACACGAAGTATCACATCAATCCCACGGGACGGTTTGTGATTGGCGGCCCGATGGGAGATACGGGACTTACAGGCCGCAAGATTATTGTCGACACATACGGCGGGATGGGACGTCACGGCGGCGGAGCATTCAGCGGCAAGGATCCAACCAAGGTGGACCGCTCGGCGGCTTATATGGCGCGCCACATCGCGAAGAACATTGTTGCAGCGAAGCTGGCCGATCGTTGTGAAGTGCAGTTGGCGTACGCCATCGGCGTTGCAGATCCGGTGAGCGTCCGAGTGGATACGTTTGGTACGGAGAAAATGGATCCGGAGGTTCTTCCGGATTTGATTCGCGCGAATTTCAAGTTGACCCCGCGAGGGATTATTGAGTCTCTGGATTTGCGGCGGCCGATTTACAAGAAGACGGCGGCTTACGGACACTTTGGTCGGAACGATCCCGACTTCACGTGGGAAGCGACCGATAAGGCGGCGAAGTTAGCTAGCGACGCGGGTGTGCGGGAGTCGGTGGCTGCTGGACGCAAATAGTTCTTAAGTTTGTCATCCCGAGCGGAGCGAGGGACCTTGGTTCTTGCTGCAGGCAGCGGATTACCATGCGTCAGCTAAAACCAAGGTCCCTCGTGTCGCTGGGGATGACAATTGTTTGGTGATCACGACTGATTTCAGTAGAGAGTCGAAGGTGTCATTCCCCTAAGAGTATTTCGATATGGCGATGTCAGGGTTCGATTCGTGTATCCTGACAGAGCACTCGTATCCGGCTACTCTTCGTAAACAAAGCAAAATTTTCAAGCATAAGGCGCCACAGGAGGCGTATGTCAACAGCAGCACAAATTAATTCCGATATCAAGAGTCTTGAACTGGCGGAACTGGGCAAGAAGCGCATTGAATGGGCAAATCAGTCCATGAAGGTGCTGCAGATTATCCGCAAAGAATTTATCAAGAACCAGCCGCTGAAAGGAATTCGCATTTCGGCGTGCCTGCACGTTACGGCGGAGACGGCGAACCTCGCTATTTGTTTGCGTGATGGCGGAGCTGACGTGGTGCTGTGCGCTTCGAATCCGTTGTCCACCCAGGACGATGTTTCCGCAAGCCTGGTGCGTGATCAGGGCATTGCCGTCTTCGCCATCAAGGGTGAGGACAACGACACTTATTACCAACACATCCTGGCCGCGATCGATCATAAGCCGCACATCACCATGGATGATGGCGCGGACCTGGTGACGATTCTGCACACCAAGCGCACCGATGCGCTCGAAGGCGTGATTGGCGGGACGGAAGAGACCACGACGGGCGTGATTCGGCTGCGCGCGATGGCGAAGGAAGGCGTGCTGAAGTTTCCGATCGTGGCGGTGAACGACGCCGACACCAAGCATCTGTTCGACAACCGCTACGGCACAGGGCAGTCGACCATTGACGGAATTATTCGCGCAACAAACTTTTTGCTGGCCGGGTCGAAATTCGTGGTGGCCGGCTACGGCTGGTGTGGCCGCGGGCTGGCGAGCCGGGCGCGAGGCGCGGGCGCGGAAGTGATCGTCACCGAAGTGGATCCGACGAAGGCGCTGGAAGCGGTGATGGACGGCTTCCGCGTGATGTCGATGACGGAAGCGGCGAAGCTCGGCGACGTGTTCTGCACGGTCACGGGAAACAAGAGTGTGCTGACCAAAGATCATTTCGACTTGATGAAAGATGGCGCGATCATTTCGAACTCCGGACACTTCAATGTGGAGATCGACATTCCGGCGCTCGAAAAAATGTCATCGTCGAAGCGGACAACCCGCACTTTCGTGGACGAATATTCCTTGAAAGATGGGCGCAAGATTAATTTGCTGGGCGAAGGACGGCTGATTAATCTGGCGGCGGCCGAAGGGCATCCCGCGTCGGTGATGGATATGAGCTTTGCCGATCAGGCGCTTTCGGTCGAGTATATGGTTAAGAATTTCAAGACGCTGGAGAAGAGAGTCTATAGAGTTCCCGAGGAACTCGACAAACGCGTGGCAAAGTTGAAGCTGGAATCGATGGGGATCAAAATCGATCGGCTGACGCCGGAGCAGGAAGAGTATTTGGCAGGATGGAGCGAGGGAACGTAACAAGTTTGGAGCGGGCACTCATGCCCGCTGCTTTTGACTTGAGCGGGGCGGCGCAAGCCGCCCCGCTTTGTTTTGCGGTTCCGTACTTCGAACAATTTGCAGCAGTTGTCGTTTGTGGAGTTCAGCGCGAACCTCAGGGGCCGATGCCGCGCTCCTCCGTAGGACCCTGATCGGCACGACTGAAAGTCGTACCCTTCCCAATTCTCAAGAACACGGGAGGCGTGGGATTTGCTGCGAGGAAAATTACCGGAACGATTGCGCGAATCGAAGCATGTGCGGAGGAATATTTTCCGGAACAACCCTAACCCGGCAGCACAGCTACGCGGGCGGCGCCAAAGAGTCCGGCGTCACTGCCGAGCAGGGCGACGGTGATAATGGTTTTGCGCGCGGTGCGGCTTTCGGTCTGGGCGGAGGCTCCCGCTTCTTTTCTGGAAGGGTCGTGCATCACCATTAAAGGATCGGCGGGAGCGGTGGCGGCGTAGACCAGGGAGCGGGCGCGGAGCTCTTCGAACATGGCGGGGGCGTAGGCGTCCCAGGCACTGGAGACGCCGCCGCCGAGGACAAACATGTCGAGATTCAAGACGTTGATGAGGCCGGCGAGCAGGATGCCGAGATAGCGTCCGAAAGCGCGGAAGATTTTGCGGGCGTGCTCGTCTCCCTGGATGGCGAGGTTGTAGATCGACTTGGCGCCGAACTCGGGGTCGGAGGATGCAGCTTTGGCGAGCGAAGGCGCTTGGCCGGTGGCAATGGCTTCGCGAGCCATGCGAATAATCGCGCTGGCGGAGGCATATTGTTCGGCGCAGCCATGGCTGCCGCAGCCGCAGGGATATCCATTGGGTTCGACGGGGACGTGACCGAACTCGCCGGCCATGCCGTTCATGCCGTGCCAGATTTTTCCTCCGAGCACGATGCCGCCACCGATTCCGGTGCCGAGAGTTACGACTGCCATGTTGGGGACGCCGCGGGCAGCGCCGAGCCACTGCTCGCCCAGCGCGGCGACGTTGGCGTCGTTTTCAAGGACGACGGGGGCGCGCAGGCGGCGCTCGATTTCATCGCGCACGGGATACTCTTCAAAACCGGGAAGGTTCGCGGACTTGCGGAGCATTCCGGTTTGCATGTCAATGATGCCGGGAATGCCGATGCCGGCGCCGAGAAATTTTCCGGCTTTCTGATATTGGGCGGAGAGGCGCTGGATGGCGTCACACATTTCGGTGATGACGTGGTCACGTCCAAGAGCGACTTTGGTGCCGAGGGTAACTTTTTCGAGAAGCTCGCCGTCAGTGCTGACAGCGGCGATGCGGAGGTTGGTGCCGCCGAGGTCGACTCCGATGGAAAAATCGGGCATGGCTAGTGAATTATAGAGCAGGAACTGGGAGTCGGGATTGGAGATGCTTTTCTAATCGCGCAAGGTTCGTGGCGATGCGCAGCGAGATCCCTCGCTACGCCTGAAGAGCGACTCCACTCGGGATGACGCCGCATTTGGGTTATCCCTGGCACTTCGGACAGTAGTGGCTGCTGCGACCGGCGATCACGATGCGTTTGATGGGAGTTTTGCAGACGAGGCAAGGCTCGCCTTCTCGGCCGTAGACGCGATGCTGCAACTGGAAGAATCCTTCGTCGCCGTCAGCATTGACGTAATCTGAAATGGAGGAGCCGCCGAGGGCAATGGCTTCGCGAAGAACTTCTTGCACCGAGGTGAAGAGCTTGGCGAGTTGATCGCGAGTGATCGCGGAGGCACGACGGCGGGGGCGGATCCCGGCGCGGAATAGAGATTCATCGGCGTAAATGTTCCCTACGCCGCGTAGAAGTTTTTGATTGAGTAGGGCCCCCTTGATAGGAGTTTTGCGCCCGCGAAATAGAGTGGTGAAGTGTTCCAGGTCGGCGTCCAAGGGCTCAATGCCAGCCGCAGTAAAGTCCCCAGAGACAGCGACGCTCAGGCGGCCGAAGCGGCGGGGATCGACGAAACGCAGCTCCCTGCCGGAGGCGAGCTTCAGAATGGCGTGAGTGTGCTTGAGGATTTCTGATTGTGGGTCGCAGACTTGCAGGCGTCCGGTCATTCCCAAATGGACGATCCATTGGGACTTTGTCGGGTGGATACTTTTCTCCGTCTCGGCTTGCAGGGCTTGACGGGGGCGTGGTTTGGATCCCTTACGCTGGGGCTGCGATTTTCGGGCTTGCGCGGGCGAGAGCGCCCGCGCCACACGTTCCAGATCGAAGACTATGTGTTTGCCGACGCGGTGGACGGCGAGGATGCGGGTGTTTTCGAGGGCGGCGGCGATTTCCGGCGCGGGAGACTTGAGCGGTTCGGGCTTTTCGCCGAGCCAGATGGATTCGATCACATCGCCAGAAACGCGCATGGCCAGGCCGCGCGCGATGGTTTCCACTTCGGGGAGTTCGGGCATGCCTTGTCAGTTTACAAGGACGGGCCGGGGGGCGCTTCCAACAGACGTAGCCTCAGTCTGCAGCCTGGGAATCGCTAAAAAAATGACCGTATGTCTGGGCGAGGAATTTCACTCTCATTCTGACTTCTTCCTGATCCTCTTTCACCACCGCTCGCAGGAGGTTCATGAGTTCGTGAGTCTTGGCAGGGTCTTTCTCGCGGGCGAGGTCGCCGCAGAGGCGGCGAATGAAATCAATGTCGTACACGAACGCCCTCCCTCCCCGTCCGGAAGGGTTATTTTTATACAGAGCCCTGGGGTGAAGCAATACATGAAATTATGTAAGTGAGTGCGCTGCCGTACAGACACACCTTGGAACTAGCGCTAATATACCGACGGTTTTGCCCTCCCCATTTTCCTGTGGAACGGTTTTCGCAGCACGAGTTCACTTGCTCGATGAAGAGGCACTCAGACTAACCCACTCAAAGTATTAAATCCGTTAAACCCATCCGACCGCCTGCAGCTTGAAATGGACACATGCACTCTGAGGACGGATCTAGTCTTTCAGTGGGACTACCGCCCGGCCATCGCGACAGAAGGTGGCGACTTTCTGCAGGTCGCCGTTGGCTTGCGGCAGGGTCATCACCGGTCCGTAGCAGAAGACGGCGTGGCCGCTGGCGGCGAAGTACCAGCGTCCCGGTTTGGGATGCTGATCCATGTGGCCGGACGGCCGACGTTCCGGCTGCGCGGGCTTCGCAACCGTCATGCTGAACGTCATCGTGCACGTCGTAATGAAAAGACTAAATAACAAGGCTAGGGTCAGGACCTTCATTGCTGTAACCTCTTAATCGCGTCCGCAAGTCTCTTCCGCAAGTCACGTTACAATCTGAAACCCGCTTCTTGAGACCTTAACTGCTAAAGTGAAATCAAAGTTCGGCGCTGATCTCCCAAATCCGAAGCAGGCATGGGCGGAACCTGGTTCTGAGGAGCGTGGCTCTTAGGCTTGGCAAATTTGCCTGCCCGGCTTTGGGAGTGATGCTGCGGTACGGCCTGGGTTGACGGAGTCTGGGTCGACGGAGTCTGGATTAATGGAGCTTGCCCGTGGGTCGACGGGGTTTGAGTTGAGGGTTGGGTTTGGCGCTGGGCTTGAGCCTGGGCGACTTGCATCTGGTGCAAGGCTTTGCCCTTCATAGTCCATAGCTCTGTGCTGTCACTCTGCAACACCTGAATCAGCTTGCGCTGCGATTGGATGGTCGCGCCCTGCTCAACGATGAGCAGAGTCATCAAACCGTAGGAGACCAGGAAGACTACCGTGAGTAAGGGTAGAAGGCCTCCCTTCTTCTTCGGAGCCGCAATCGTCATCACCGCTGTGTTGCCGAACAAAGTAGTCAAGCGCCACCCCTGTATGCCGGAAAACGGCAGGCACATAGGAGATTGCAGCTTGTAAGCCAATGGAAGGAGTAGAGGGAAAGCATTGAAATAATTGGGGTTAAGGGCGGTACAGGGTGGCCTAAGGGCGGCTTCAAGTGCAATTCAATGCACATTATGAGCAAGGGTGAATGTGCAGCATCAGGCAGAGTTCGTGCTTTTTGTCCGCCTGGAGGCGTAAAACTCCGCCCTTCAGAGCGGAGATATAAGCCGTATATAGTTGTCCTCTTGGTAGGCTACCGCTAGACAACTTCCCGGCAGATTTGCGATTCGTAATTTAACTGGACCTGAAGCTTAAGCGCATAAAGGGCTGCTGTGATGGGGTTAGTCCCCGTCCAAAAACCAGACCCGTGGGGTCGGTGCGACCCTTCAGGCGCTAACCTAAGGGTTGTAATCCTAAGCGTAGCCTGAGAATCTTCGCCCTTTAGGGCGGAGAGGTTCAACTCGATTACAAGCTTATTTGAAAGGAATGGCCGTCTGCTGTGAGGTCCATCCGACGCTTGGTGTTGAACCCCAAAACATCCTTACCGATGGAATGTAGC
>Ga0185299_10002914_pt1 | contig 24468 bp, 15 predicted proteins | sample PaiPotPPA55metaG_FD_128002 | JGI IMG/M metagenome (GOLD analysis project Ga0185299, IMG submission 128002) | Iron sulfur acid spring bacterial and archeal communities from Banff, Canada, to study Microbial Dark Matter (Phase II) - Paint Pots PPA... ... | reverse complement strand
TGGGCGTGCCATCCCAGGCATCGTTGACGAACTTCACCTGCACCTGATGCGCCACCGTCGGATCGAAATTGCCGGCGATCTGGATGGTCTGCGTCTGGCCCTGCGAATGATGCGCAGTGATGTCGTAGGTGCCGCCAACCTGCTGGCCGTCGACAAACACCTGGATCAGCGGATCGCCGTTGTACATGTCGCCCGAAACCTGCAGCGTCAGCGGATTGCTGCCGCTCGTCCCGGTGGCGCTCGTGCCGGTGGCGCTGCTCGGCGCTATCGGCGGATCCGTCACCACGATCGTTTGGGCCGCAGAGGTCACCGCGTGCTGACCGATCGTATCGGTTGCCGTCATCGAGAGCGTGTTCACGGGGTGGCCCGTCCCGGTATAGGCCGACGCCAAGGAGAGCCCGCTATTCACTTGTGCGGCACTGAGCGTGATCGAGCTGCCGGTGAATGTTTGGTGATCGAGGGAATCGGTCACGGACTCGTAGCTTGCGAGCCCATTGATCGTCACCGACACCGCGTGGTCGCCGTGAGATGGCGATACGCTGATCGGCAGTGCGACAGATCCGCCTGCGTCGACCGTGAGAGCGCCGCTCGTGACCGTAAGCGTGGGCGGAACGCCCGCCGAGCCGTTGGTCGAGCTGGCATTTTGCAAACCGGCGAGGGTGCCGCTCGAGGCCCGCCCCGAAGAAGTGGAGCCGCTCATCGCGTCGGTTTGATGCCACAGTGTCTTGAGAACGGACGCAACGGAATCGATCTGCGTCAGGTGACTTGCGTCCGTCGAGATGTCCGGATGAGTGTCCCCTAGGGCCGAAGAATGCTCAAAAGAATGCTCAAACATCCAATCTGAAACTGCCATATCGCAAAGTCCTTTGGCTGCTGTGTATTCAAAAACGCTGGTCGCCGAATCGGGTTTGACGGTGGGTTCAAGTTACGTAGCCGCCCCCATCCAGTATCCCGCGAATTCGGCGATATCCCGCTCTGTGGATATGACCTGAGGTTGGTCCAGGCGCGGTTAAGGCGCGGTTAACCGAGCGGCGTTGCTGCGAAACAATGAGTCCAATCCTTCGCCAAACCCTGTGAGTATTATGAGGCTCTAACGCTCGCGGCCGCATTCGCCGGCCCAAGGCGGTCGTGCATCTCACCGACGCGCGGCTGCTGCATCGGTCGATCGTCAAGCTGGTCGCTCTGGCCAGCGCGGCGTGCTACTGCGGCAGAGCTACCTACCGGCGCGTCGCCAAGCACTGCAACCCGAGGTGGCGCGAAAGAAGGGAACGCTAATACCGTTTAGTTTGTTTATCAGCGTCGCGCGTAATCACATATGCGGAGACCCGCTTGAATATCGCGTCCTGTCGAGTGTCGCCCCTCGCTCGGCGCGACGAACGTCGCGGTTATCCCGCCGCCGTCCCCGTCGCGGCATGCGGCATGCGGCATGCGGCATACAGCAAGGTGACGGACACCGCGAACTTCGGTGGCAACCCCACTTTCTTGTTCAAGCGCTCGCCCTGCGGCCCTTACCGCGGTCCCGCACGACCTCGTAGGTGCACGCGAATTGGAGGCCCGCCACTTGCCGTGTTTGGTGTGGAAGTTCGCCGCAGGCCGGGTCGTGCGCGGCCTCATGTTCGCGGACTCCCGGCCGAGAGGTCGCGAGCGCGGCTGATCAGGGCAGCGTTGGATAGGATCGCCGATGGAGAGGCGGCGGCGCTCGATCCTGGAGGGCGAGCGACTGTCCGTGTGCCTGGGACTCGGGAGGTCGCCGCATGAGCTACGTTGTGGCGTTTAACGGCGCTCGTGATTTCTATCAAGTGCCACTCGCTCTCCACGAAAGACGCTTGCTCGAACGGCTCGTTACCGACGTCTACTACTCGGACCATGTTCTAGCCCGAGGCATGCCATGGATGAAGAGGTTTCGTCATCGCCATATCGAAGGATTGCCGTCCCGGCTGACTAAATCCGACTGGTACGCAACAGCGCTTCAGGTTCTGGGCCCCCGCGGGTTCGGTCCATTGCTCGCCCTCAGTCCGTACAAGGTCTTCAACATCGTCGACGACCATTTGTCGCGAGTGGCGTTGAAGGTGGCGCAGCGCGCGGACGCCGATTTGTTTCTCTACAGCGGCTATGCATATGAAGCCTTCTCCAGGTCAGCCAGCCGGCGCAAGGGCCTGTTCGTTTTCCATCCTCATCACCGCTTGGTGCGAGAGATTCTCGAGGCCGACTACGCGAAGCACCCCGAATGCCTTTGGTCCATGCGGCAAGAACAGGAGGCCGCGCAATCGACGGAACGGCTGGCGAAATTTGATCACGAAATCGAACTGGCCGACTTCGTCGTATGCGCCAGCTCATTCACAAAACGGTCGCTGCTCCACATGGGGTGTGCCGAGAACAAGATCTCCGTGGTTCCTTACGGCACTCATGTGACGCGCCCCTATCGCGAGAAACGCGATGGCGTATGCAGATTCCTGTTTGTCGGTCAAGGTATCCAGCGAAAAGGGCTTCATCATCTGCTCCAGGCTTGGCGCAGCCTGAGGTTTCGCGATGCCATTCTGACAGTAATTGCCTACACCATCGATCCGGAGATCGCGCGGACCGTTCCCGACGGCGTAGAATTGCTGCCCGCGCAACCCACGGGGGCGCTCTACGATCACTATGCTCAAAGCCACATTTTTGTGATGCCTTCGCTCGTCGAGGGTTTCGGTCACGTCTATCTGGAGGCGTTGGCAATGGGTTGCTTCGTCATCGGCACCGACACTTCCGGGCTGCCGGATCTTCACGCGCCGGATTGGGCTGTGACCTATACGGCTCCCGGTAATCTCGACGGACTGGGCGCGACAATGCAAGCAGCTTATAGGAGCCACCGGGAGGGCGCGATTCCGCATGCGGAGATCAGACGCTATGCAGAATCGCATCTTCGATGGCAGGCGTTCAGGGAGAAGTTCGCGAGCATTGCGGCGCGGATGACTTTCCGAGCCGCCGACGAATAAGGCTGCGCCTTTTCGGTCAAAGTTATACCGGCCCATGACCTTCCTGCGGCGTTTACACCGCGCGCTCCAGGGTTAGAGCGAGCGTGATTATATGCCAATTCTGGAAAATGCGGGGGGGGGTTGATGAGGAATGGCTCGCGACGTGCGAGGCAAACGCTCGACGGCGGATTCTGCGCCGGGGACAATGAAGCTTGATTGTGGGTGCGACCTGCGGCTGCAAATGGCCGTCCTTCCTCGGCGACGGCAGCCGAGGTTAGACCTTTCGCCAGCCTCCGCAGACATCAATGTCCTTGCCCACAGTATACGTCCTGATCCCACGGGCTTGTCGCCAAAGTCGGCGGGATTCGCGTCCTTGATGCGCGCCTACGCCCTTCTGGAGCGCACGAAACTTACCGCGGCACCAGTCACACGCGCCTTCTGCGTTCCACTTAGCAATGTCCAATAGGCGCCCGCTGCCGCCGGGATAGCCCAAGCGAATCCCAATTCCACCAGACCGAACCAGCCGCGAGGCCCGATTAGCTGATCAAGCAGATAACCAGCTGCTGCGCTGCTCAAGAAGGAAAGGAGCGTAGTCCAAAAATTTCGCAGCAGACCGGTTCCAGCCTTGCGTTCAAGCAACCGATCAACAAGTAGCGATAGATACACTGCGACACCGACAATCTCACCCACGCCAAGCCCTGCCGCGACACCTCGCGTTCCGAACCACGGAGCAAGGAAAATGGCAAAGCTCATCGCAAGGCCTGTTGAAAAGATAAGGGCCTTGCTAAGGGGACCAGGATAGCCGCCGTACCACAGAAGCATATACGCGACCTGCGAGGGCGCGCAGACCGCTGTCGTTCCGACCAAGAAGAGCATCAAACTTGGATCATAAGCCACTTTGCCCCGGGTCCACAGCATCATCACAAGCGGCCCCGCGACCACGGTAAAACCGCTAAGCATTCCCACAATTATGGCCAATGCACGGCTGGCGCTCTCATAAATCCGGAAAAGGTCTTTCCGAGCGCCTTGCGCTAGCAAGCCTGCGAGCTCCACGCCTGCGGGATGAGCAAACTGATATGGCAGCTGCCGCGCAACGCCGGCGATTGTTCGTGTTGTAGCGAAGAGGGCAATTGCCCCTTGCGGGGCTCCGCTGTTAGCGAGAATTAGGTTTGGCCCATTCAACATTATCGTCGTGGCTACGGGAGAAACCAAGTAGCCAATCGCATCCCGCACCCTCCGACAGAGCTCATCAAATGATGGCCAAATCGGTTTCCATGTCATGTCGGGATACCGCAAGCAGAGGTCGGCGACGATTGCTGCCAAGGTCGCGCCGGTGACGATACAGTTACCTGTCGCCGCCCCCACGGGCCCATAGCCGAGCCACCCAGGTAGTGCTATACCCGCAGTCTGCAGCAGCACCAGAATGCTCGACACGTGGTAGCTACGGCTTAGGTCGCCGCGTGCCCGGTAGGCCGCAAGCCCAAGAGTGATCAATATCGACCACACCTGCGCCAAGGAAAGCAACGCGGCGATCGAGGCGAGTTCCGTCTCGTGCAGCTGGCGCGCAGGAACCAGTGACGTCCAAGCCGGGTTGGCCCAGGACACGCCCAGTACGCAAGTCAGCGTCGCTGACAGCGCTGCGAATAAGCCGAGGGCTAGGGCCCATTCGCGCGAGAAGCGCTCCTGCTCTCCTCTTGACCACGCGTCTATGAGTCTTACGGTTGTAAACTGAACGAAACCCAGATCTGCAAGCACCAGAAACGCAACTATGGAGTTCACCAGTAGCCAATCCTCATAGACTGCCGTTCCCCATGCGCTGAGGCAGATTGGCACGAGGAGAAAGAGCTGAACAATCCGGGCTAGCTGGTTCAGTCCCTGCGCGCCTGCGGCCCGCACGATACGGCCGGCTATTCCGCTGCTCGATGTTTGCGCGCTACCCGCCACTACCGCTCCGTCACACCAAACCAGGCAAATGAAGGACGTTCTCCGATTCGGGTCTGAGCTCTGCCGTTAAGCTCGCGAACTCTTCCGAATGGGAAAACGCCCATGTCCGGAAACCATTATTGCGTCGCGACCACCGTAGCGCGAGGTCAACTCTGGCCAGTAGCAGCGCAGATCGATCCCGGGCCGTTGATCGGATAGGCCCCAGACCTAACCATCCGCCCTCACATCAATCGGCGTTGCGCGAAGACGATGGATAGGACCAATAGAACTGGCTCTGACCGGCCTCGGAAAGCGCGCAGCTGATCTCGCCGCAGTGCGGCAATCGAGCATTGCAACTGTAATTCGCCACCCTTGCGGTCGCACAAGCGACTATCGTAACATTGAATCACGTCAGAATTTGTCCCTCTAAAGTATATATACTGCAATGCCACCGCTGTGCGGGCTACAAAACGGTCAAGTGCCCACAAGAGTTCCCAACGCGCTGCTTTCAAAGGTGGATGTTCTGCAACTCCATTAACCTCCCACGGGACGGCTCGCCACGCCGGCCGGATCCGGTCCCGAACTCCGTACGAACCCCCCGGACCCCGGCCGGCGTGGGCCCCCAACGGTCAGACGATTGCCATCTCGTGTTACAAGGACGCTTACCTTGGGAACAAAGACGCAGGATTTGCGTTTTCTGCACTCCGAAAAACTACACCGCCGAGTTTCCGTGACAATGCAGATCATCGTTCCCGAACTGAACACCGCTTCCACGCGTTTGGGGTACGGCTGTTCACAGTTGATGGGCGGGATCACTCGGCGAGAATCCATTGCGCTTCTCGAGACAGCATACGACTCTGGCATTCGACACTTCGATACCGCACCCTCCTACGGGTATGGGCAGGCGGAAGGCGTCCTCGGTGAGGCATTTCGTTCGAGACGAGACCAGGTCACAATAGCCACGAAGTTCGGCATTCGGCCACCGCGCAACCAAAACCTCACGGGAATAGCCCGGCGCATTATATTACCGGTGATCAGACGCCTGCCCAGCGTCAAGTCCCGACTCTCCCGCGCCGCGGGAGGCCTCGTGGGCCCGGCTCGTTTCTCGCCTGATGAATTGCGGACGTCCATCGACGCGAGCCGCGCGGCATTAAGGACCGACTATATCGACATCCTCCTTTTGCACGAAGCAGTCGTCGCCGATTTGAGCGACGAGCTCTTCGGAGAGCTTGAGCGAAGTGTCAATGAGGGGAAAATCCGCACTTTCGGGGTTGGGAGCGAAGCCGTTACAGCGGCGCAAATATATCGAGTGGAACGGCGGTTCTGCCCCATCATGCAGTTCGAGTGGTCCGTGCTCAGCCATGACAAGCCGGTCTATGCCGGGAGCTTTCTGATCACTCATCGTGGCTTGTCAGGCAATCTTGTTCGGCTTCACTCGTGGCTTGGCGCCAATCCTTTGGTCGCACGGAGTTGGTCGAAGGAGTTGGGCCTAGATGTCGCGAGTGCATCCGTCCTCTCCCGTTTAATGTTCGCGGCGGCAAGAGCTGCCAATCCAGACGGGATAACGCTCTTCTCTTCTCGCAACGCTCATAATATAAGGGCAAACGCCCAGCTGATGCTGGACAATTCCGCTCTTCGGGTAGGAGCCGCGTTCGCCGCGCTCGTGGCACGAGATGCTCTGGCGAGCCTGATGCCTAAAGTTCCAAAATCGGAACTTGAGGCTTCTATAGGGTGGTGACGTTCGTCATCTATCGGTTGCAGGAACATTGGAATGCTGATCGATCTGCGTCACGCCCCGGATGAAGGTTCACAATGCGCCGAGACGCTTATCGTCGGATCGGGCGCCGTCGGCCTGACTATGGCGGTCGAGCTGGCGCGCGCCGGGCGTCAGGTGACCCTGCTTGAAGCCGGCGGACACAGCGTTGAAGCCGAATCCCAGGACTATTTCAGGACCGCGCGGTGGCGGGACCACCCGCTTCATGGCCTGCATCTGGGCCGCTTTCGGGCGCTCGGCGGCACCACCAACTTCTGGGGAGGTCGACTCCTTCAGTTCGACCCGATTGTCTTCGAGCAACGCCCTTGGGTGGCGGATGTCGGTTGGCCGATTACGCGACAGGAACTAGATCCCTACTACGAGCGCGGATACGAGCTTCTCGGAATGGGTCACCACCTTTCAGACGACATGGTCTGGAAGCGGCTCGATATCGCGCCGCCCGTGCCTGGGGACGAGCTCGACATGTTCTTCAGCGCTTGGGCGCCCAAGCCGAATCTCGCCTCTTTGTTCGGAAGCGAGATCGGCTCCAGCCCAAGGTTGTGTGTGTTCGTAAACGCGCCTGTGGTGGCTCTTGATCTGGATGAATCAGGCGAACGAGTTACGAGCGTTCTCGTTCGCACCGTCGCTGGGGCTGTGCGTCGCTTCTCCGGGCAACGCGTGGTCCTGGCGAATGGCACGGTCGAAATCGCCCGCCTCTTGAAATTGGCACTTGCCGATGGCCGCCGGGCACCGTGGGGCAGCAATCAATGGCTGGGAAAAGGCTTCGTAGACCACATCGATTGCTTTGGAGGCCACGTGACTCCGCTCGACAGAAGGCGTTTTCATGACCTGTTCGACAACGCCTACTTCGACGGCATCAAATATATGCCGAAGGTGAAGCTTTCCGCGCGAGCGCAGAAAGAACGAAAACTGCTCGGCGTGGCGGCGCATTTCTTCTTCAACTCAAGGCTTCAGGAGCATATCGAAAATGCGAAGGTGCTTGCTCATTCGCTCTTTCGAGGACGCTTTCAGAGGCGGCTGGTGCCGGATCCACGGGAGTTCATGTCCATTCTGCGCGTAGTCTTTCCCATGGTTGTCCGGTACCTGCGCTATCGAAGGATGTATAATCCTGCGGATCAGGGCATTCAGCTTCGAATAATAACTGAACAATTCCCGCTCCCCCAAAGCGCTATTCATCTCGGCGAGAAATGTGATCAACTGGGCATGCCGATTGTCGAAATAGACTGGCGTATCGATGGACGAGAAATCGAGACTGTGGCCGCTTTCAGCGAACTCGTAGCGCAGTACCTGGAGAGACAAGAGCTCGCCAGCGTGCGCCTCGACCCCGCATTGGTGGCCCGTGATCGCAGCTATTTGAAGCAAGGGGAGGATTGCTATCACCACATGGGGATGGCCCGTATCGCGGATACGCCGGCAGAGGGCGTGGTGGATCGAAATCTCAAAGTATTCGGCACGCGCAACCTCTACGTAGCCGGCGCGGCGGTCTATCCCACCACGGGATTCGCAAACCCAACGTTCACTGCAATCGCCCTCGGTCTTCGCCTCGCGAACGCCATTTGTGCTGATCGACTGAGCGAATGAGCGGTTTCCTCACTCGGACCCTATCCGACCAGGGATGAGTAGAGTCCGTTGGTCATGTTGAGCTTGCCCCCGACCTTGGACGAGGTCGGCTGAGAAATTCTTGCTTCATCGCGCGGCTGGCCGGGGATGGATCTTCCTGGCAGTCGCCGCAATGCTCGCACTCGCGGTGAGCCGGATCAACGCGGCCTCTTGGCGGCCCGCATCGCGTGCGCTGGGTGATCATCGCCCTCGTCATGCACCCAAAGGTGAGCTCACCGTGCTGCCCGGCGATTCCCCGAATTTTCGCGTCGAGGGCATCAGCACGGCCGCACCTTCGATAGCAACTTTCCGTGCGGGGCAGCCGGTTCTTGCCCGGCGGGCTGCGCGGCGTCAAGCCCGTGCTTCCCGACGCGCAACTCATCCTGTTTGGCCGGGAGGCGCACGCGCGATGACGCCGTCACTTCGCACCGGCATTTGCTCGCCGCCGAGGATCATCGCCACCAGGCGCTCAAAATGCGCTTGCGATTCGCCGTGCAGTTCGAGGAAGCGACCGCGCGCCCGGCGCGACGCTTCCGCCAGCAGCGACGGGGCGTTCGCCCACGCGGCGATCTGTTCCACGGCCCTCTCGAGGAAATCTTCCACCGAGAAGACTCGGCCGCCAACCGTATCCAGCAGGTAGCCAATGCAGCCGCGGTCGGTCGCGATGACCGGCACCCCCGCTGCAACGGCATCGATGACGACCAGTGGCTCGGCCTCGTGGCGGTGGAGCGATGGAAATAGGAAGACATCGATCTCTTGGTAAAAGCGCCGCACGTCCTCGCCATCGAGGCGACCGACATATCTGAGGCGCTCGCCAAACTCCGACCGCGCTACCGCGATCAGCGCTTCAGTGTCTTTATTCTCTGCCGGTCCGGCCAGCCACAGCTCCACGTCCACACCGCGCGTGCAGAGCGCGCGCATGCACTCGAGCACGCGGCCAATGCCCTTTTCTCGCGATAAGTTGCTCAGATGCCCCATACGAAGCCTGCGACCACCGAAGCGGCGGGGAACCTCCGCATGGGGTGCTACAAAACCGCAGTTCGACACCGCCGCCACTCTTCCGATAGCGGGGTAGAAGCGGTGGAGGTCGCGCACCATCGGCGGCGCCAGCGCAATGTGTATCGCCTTAGGGCCGCAGATCGCGACGAAGGTTGCCATGAGGCGTGAACGCCGCCCGATGTTCCAGTACGAATGATAGTGGACGGCCAAAGAGTAGCCCCAGCAGCGAGCGAGGAAGGCGATAAGGCAAGAGAACAGCAGACCAGCGCCACTATGCGGTGCCAAATAAAGCGTAGAGAATCCCTTTGCTCGCGCGCGCAGCATCGCAAGACATGCGCCGAGTGCGGAAAATAGCTTTGATAGCGAACCGAGCCCGTGCAGTCGGTCGAAGTCATAGCGCTCGACCTGGGCAATCTTGTCGAAGCGCTCGAACACGCACTGCGTTATCAGCCGTTGGCCATCCACAGGAGGGGGAAAGAAGCCCAGGAAGAGCACTTTGCGCCGTTGCGCCGTTGCGATCTCTTCGATCCCGCCGCGGGTCGGGTCGTCGGCCTTTTCCCGACGGCTCAGTACTTGCTGCGAGCGCCGCGCCTGAAGCCTTGCCCAGATCTGGTCGACTTCGTCGCTCTCGATGAACAGCCGTGACCGCAGCTCTAAGATCTGTCGGCATTTCGCGACGTAGGCCTCGGGCGAAAGGTGGCGAACCACGTCGATCAGGCTCTCCACAACGGGTTCCTGAAAACACCATCCGGTCCGGTGCTTGGCCACGAACTCGCCCACGGCGTTGCCGGTCATCCCAAGCACCGGTTTGCCGAAGTAACCGGCTTCATAGATGCCATTTGTCAGGAGCCATTTCGAGTTCGCGGTTGGAACGTTGAAATCTGTTGACCAGAGCAGGTCGACGGCGTTGTAGAGCTCCGCCAAGTCTTCCGGATTGCGATACGGCCCGCCATAGAAGACATTGTCCAATCGTTCGACATCGGCAAGAAACCGAGCCATGTCGAACTCCGAATAGCGTATGCCTCGCACATGGATGACCACCTCTTTCGGCAGGCTTTCCGCTATACGCCGCAGAATCTCCCAGCTCCGCTCGTCATCGAGATAGCCGAACCATCCGATGCGCCACGGGCGCGCGCGGGCAGCAGCTGCATCGGGCACGAGCGGAAGGTCAGCTTGCTGTTCGTGAACGAAGCGCGGCACCTTGTTTTCGAAGAGCGACCAGTCGCCTTGGTAACCAAGCATCCCTTGATAGTAGGCGGTGGCGAAATATGGGGAACTCACGACGAGCAAATCCACGCGGCCGAGCAACCACCGCTCAAGCCGTCTCACCAGAGCGCCTATCAGCCCGGGTTCGGTGCAGGCCCGGTTGACGTCAAAGATTTCGTAGACCAAGGGTCCAGACGACCCGCTCATGCGTCGGGCAAAGAGAGCGAGCAGCGCGTTGTCGAGGTTTCGCCCGATAAACAGTTGAGCGCTGGCGAGCCTTCGGCGCTGGCGCATCAGGCGAAACGCCGCCAGCGCGATGGGAAACACGCGACGGATCAGCGACTGCGGCATAAGATTGCCAAGCTTTACAAATTCCGTCCGCAGGCCGCTTTCCGCTCCATCCCGCGCGAAGGCGAAGGGGAAAACCTGGAACCCCGCATAAGACCATTGGGCAACCCGCCGCCGCACGGCCGAGTCATTGAGGTCCGGCCCAAAATAGGCAACGGTGGCCCTGCTCCCGGCAGGGGGGCCCTCAAAGACGGGCTCAGCGCTGGGCACCGCGCGCGCGCCGATCTCGGCAGTTTCCGGCGCAAGGCCGCCACGCCGACCCATGCGTTCTCCCTCACTTTACGAATAAACACGCGCAGTTGAAAAGCGTTTCAACCCTCGCTCCACTCTTTCTTAACTCTGTAATGACGCCTTCGTCTCTGCTCGCCGGCGCCATCGTCAACTCGCCGCGCGACCGTGGGGCGTTGGGGCAGGTTGACAGCCTCGTCAACACTTCTGCTCCGATTCAACCTGTAGTATCGCTATTCCTACTCGCATAAACAGATCTACGCGAAATATAGGAATACCGTCATGGAACCCACGGTTGTCACGCACGTTCGTCAACCTGTACGTCGCTTCAGGTGCGTACCTTTGCGCTACCAACCAAGTGGACGAGGCGGAGGAGATCAGAGAGATGTCGAAATCGGCGTTGGTGTGCGGCGGTGGGGGGTTTATCGGTGCGCATCTGGTGAAGCGGCTGAAGAGCGAAGGCTTTTGGGTCAGGGCGGTAGACCTCAAATATCCGGAGTTCGCCCCGACCACGGCTGATGATTTCATCATCGCCGATCTGCGCGACCCGACCGAGTGCCGCCAAGCGGTCGATCAGCCGTTCACCGAGATCTACCAGCTCGCCGCCGATATGGGCGGCGCCGGCTACATCTTCACCGGCGAGCATGACGCCGACGTCATGCACAATTCGGCGACCATCAATCTTAACATGCTCGAGGCGTGCCGCCGCCGCAACGTCAAGCGCATCTTCTACTCCTCTTCCGCGTGCATCTATCCCGAGCACAATCAGCTCGATCCGAACGCGCCGGTGACCCGCGAGAGCAGCGCCTTCCCCGCCAATCCCGACAGCGAGTACGGCTGGGAGAAGCTCTTCAGCGAGCGGCTCTACCTCGCCTATAGCCGCAATTACGGCCTCGAGGTGCGCATCGCCCGCTATCACAACATCTTCGGGCCTGAGGGCACCTGGACCGGCGGCCGCGAGAAGGCGCCCGCGGCGCTCTGCCGCAAGATCGCCGAGGCACGCGACGGCGGCGCGATCGAGATCTGGGGCGACGGCAAGCAGACGCGCTCGTTCCTCTACATCGACGAGTGCCTCGAGGGCACCCTGCGTTTGATGCGCTCTAACTTCACCGGACCGGTCAACATCGGCTCGGACGAGATGGTCACGCTCAATGATCTCGCCGGCATGATCATCGAGATCGCCGGCAAGCGCATCTCGGTCGAGCACGTGCGTGGCCCCTTAGGCGTGCGCGGCCGCAATTCGGACAACGCGCTCGTCAAGGAAAAACTCGATTGGGCGCCAACCCAGCCGCTAAAGCACGGATTGGCCAAGACGTATCCCTGGATCGCAAGCCAAGTCGCGAACCGCGCCAAGCCTGCAGCCAAGTCGCGCTGAGCTACGCGCCATGCGCTACGTGATCTGCGATTATTCGGGTCATCCCTTTCAGGTCGAACTGAGCCGTTGCCTTGCCGCGCGCGGTCACGACGTGCTGCACATGCATTACGCCGAGTTCCAGACGCCCAAGGGCAAGCTGACGGTTCTGCCGGGCGATCCCGTCGAGTTTCACGTCGAGGCGATTCGCACCGGCCGCGCTTTCGACAAGGGTGACTTCGTGCGGCGCCGCTTTGTCGAAACCGAGGTGGGAAGGATCGCCGCCGCACGCGCGCTGGCGTTCCGACCCGATGCGGTCGTCGGCTGCAACATGCCGCTCGACGCCCAGAAGAAGCTCACGGCTGCCTGCGCCAAAGAGCGCATTCCCTTCGTCTTCTGGCTGCAGGACGTGTATTCTCAGGCGATCCACCACTACCTCCGCGCCAAATTCGGGCTGCTCGGCAGCGCGATCGGCCGGCACTATATGCGGCTGGAAGCCAAGCTGCTGCGCTCGAGCGATGCGGTGGTGGCCATCTCCGCCAAGTTCCGCGAGCCGCTCGAGCGATGGGACGTGGCGAGCGATCGCGTCCGCGTGATCCCGAACTGGGCGCCGCTCTCGGAGATCTACCCCGTTGCCAAGGACAATGGCTGGGCGCGTCAGCACGGCCTCGCCGACAAGCTGGTCGCGCTCTATACCGGCACGCTCGGCCTGAAGCACGATCCTGCCCTGCTTCTCGACCTCGCTAAGATCGGCAGCAGCCGCGGCCTCTTCGTGGTCGTCGTCTCCGAGGGCGCCGCGGCGCAGTGGCTCGACGAGCGCAAGCGGGAGCACGGCATCGCCAATTTAACGCTGCTCCCGTTCCAGCCGATGGAGCGCTATCCGGAGGTCCTCGGCACGGGCGACATTCTCCTTGCCATGGTCGGAGAGGAGGCCGCTCAGTTCAGCGTGCCGTCGAAGATCCTGAGCTATCTCGCCGCGGGCAAGCCGATCGTGGCATCGATCGCGCCCGACAACGACGCCGCCGCCACCATCGGAGCGACGGGAAGCGGTATCGTGGCCGCCCCCGGCGACAGCAAGGCGTTCTTCGACGGCGTTCTGAGACTGGCTGGCGATGGCCACTTGCGCGCCAACATGGGGCGGAAGGCACGCGCCTTCGCCGAGAGCCAATTTGACATCAACGCGACTACCGATCGATTCGAGCAGGTCTTTGCCGCGATCGCGAGTCGGGCCCCCCGCCGGCAGACGCTGATACCGGCCGAGGTGATCTGATGCAGCCCGACGACCGGTCATTATTTGCTCGGCCAGACCGAAGACATGCTTTGGTAGCCGGCGCCACGACGCGTCAGGGGAGAGTTCTCGATCCACATCACTTCGCCGGACCAAACTGCGTTCTCAATGATCGATTCCATGCGACAGGTCGCCGCGAGAGTCACTCAATGGTAGCATCTCCTGCAAAAAACACGCTCGGCTAAGACACCGTGCATAGTTGGCGACGAATGACCGATAGTTTCTCAGAAGAGACGGCATTGAAGACATCTTCGCATGCGCTTCGGCACGTCCTTTTGATCGATGCCGAAACCTATGTGTGGGATGTCGTGCGAATCGCTCTGCAAGACAACTACCGGATCACCTTCGTGGCGACGCGCGGTGCGGCCATTCGCACGCTGAACAACGATCCGCCCGATCTGGTTCTGGTCGATCTGATCTTGTCAAGGGCGCATGGTCTGCCCTTGGCCATCCACGGCTTGCGCCATCACATACCCGTGGTCATGACCACCAGCAACCCCGATCTGGCGCGGCGGCTAGAGCGACTAGCGTGTCCGGTCCTGTGCAAGCCATATTTAAGAGGCGAGCTGCGCGAGTACATCGACCAAGCCGTAAAGAACGTAGACGAGAATCTGTTGCGACACCGCACTGCGCTCGCGCGGATTCGGACGAACCCGCGCGAGCGCGACGCGCTTCGGCGCCTTTTCGGTCAGTTGCGTGACGAGATGCATCGCGTGCTGAAGCCCGCCAGCGACTAGTCTAGCGCCTCAACCGGCTTGTTTTTATTCAACCAGCGATCTAGCGGATCTATCGCACTTCCAGCTCATCTATGACAGCAGCTCATCCATAACAGCGACCAGGTGCCGAGCGTACTCCGAGGGCTGGCTACGCCGAAAAGACGCCTGCCGTAAGCGGGTCCATAAAAATGTCAGACCAATTACCCTATTACCTAAAGCGCCGGAAACCGGCGTAGCGCCACTGGGCGACGCGCCGGCGCACCACCGGGTCATCTCTAGAGCGGCGCCTTCCGCCAAAATCCCACGCTGGCCCAAGGGCGGGTAGTGGCAGCAAGAAAAGTTGCCGGGGAAGTTCCTAGATCCGCCGCCGCTCTCGCGCGGCGTTAACGAACTGCGCTAGCGGCTCGGTGCGAGGCGCGCTAGCACCTGCTCCACCGCATCGACGAACAGCGTCGTGTCGGCGGCGTGCTGGAATTGGCGCGCCCCGGAGGCAAGCCGCGTCCATTCGTCGATATCCTCGTCCACGATCGCCATGAAATGCGCGAGCCCGGCGGCATTGTCCGGCTCGAACACGAAGCCGTTGACCCCGGATCGGACGAGCAGATCCCGGGCACCGCAATTGTCGGAGACCAGCACCGGCACGCCCATCGCCAAGGCTTCGTTGATGACCAAGCCGTGCTGCTCCTCGACGCTCGGCAGGATCAGCGCCAGCGTCGAACCAAGCACGCGGGCGATCTCTTGCTCCTGCAGGTAACCGCGGAAATGCACCCCCTTGAGGTTGAGCCGCTCGGCCTGCTGCCGCAGCTCGGCCTCGAGCTCGCCGGAACCGCAGAGATGGAGGTCGCGCGGCGCGTCGGGACTGCGTGCGACATAGGCGGCGTAGGCATCGAGCGCGAGACTCAGGTTCTTCTTCGGCACGAAGCGCGCGACGATGGTGAAATGGCGGTCGGCATGCGGCATGCCATGAGGAGCGGGCGGCGTGCCGGCCAGCGCCCGCACCCGCTCCACCGACACGGTGTCGTAGCCCACGATGACACGGTCTTCAGGCAAGCCGAGGAACGTCAGATACGCCTTGCTTCGCGCCCCGGCTGCCAGTGCGGCCTGATACGGCGCATAGAGCATGCTCTTGACGATTTCCTTGAACAGGTAGCGCGGCTTGTCGTCGAATTTCGAGTCCTGCATGGTCACCAGGCGGCGGCCAAGCAGACGCAGCAGCAGCGCCGAGAAGAACACCGCCGGCAAGTTGTAATTGCAGAAGAACAGGTATTTCGCCCGCAGCCGCAGGCAGGTGCCGACGATGCGGAAGAAGCAGCGTACGGCGCCGATCTTCTGGCTGACCACGCCGGGAAACAGCGTGACTTTGCTGAAGCCCTCGCTGCCGACGCTGCCGCGCCACTGGTAATTGGCGTCGAAGGTCGCGACCTCGACGCCGAACACTTGATAACGGCCGGCGAAATGCGCGGCGCAAGCCTCGCAGCGATCGACATGATGCGGGCCGAAGCTTTCCCAGAGAAAGACCATGCGCGGCGGCGGCGCGCCGCGCGGCACCGTGTCGGCGGCCATTGCCGGCGCCGATGCCACCGCAGCGCGAGCGCCCTCCGCCGATTCCCAGCGGGTTCGCTCTTCGCGATAAGGCACGGACGGGGCTTGCTCGTAAGGCTTCGTGTCGTTTCTCAACATCTGGGACGAGGTTGACTGACGCGCGCCTATTAACAGCCCCTCGCTATCGTAAGTTCCGGCTCCGGCACCTTCGGAGGAGGCCGGAATCTCAACTTCCTCGGACACAGCCCTGCGGTCTCTTTCGCCTTCAGGTTGGGCCTCCAGCGCTGGGGACAGGCAGTCGGCCCGAGCCGGCAGTCGCGCCGGCGTCGACCGGCAGGATGACGCCGGTGATCCAACGCGCCTCGTCGCTGGCGAGGAACAGGACCGCGTCGCCGACGTCCCAGCCGGTGCCTTCCGTCTTGAGCAGCGAGCGCTCGCGCCGCGCCTCGCGCATCTCAGGCGACATGCCGCGGCTGTAGACCATGGGGGTATAGACCATGCCCGGTGCCACACAGTTGACACGGATGCCCTCGCTGCCGTGATGCGCCGCCATGGCCCGCGTCATGTTGACCACGGCCCCCTTGGAGGTGGGGTAAAGCAGGCTCGGATGGCCGCCGGCAAGGCCGGCGACCGAGGCGATATTGATGATCGCGCCGCCGCCGGCCTTGCGCATCTCCGGGATGGCGTATTTCGCCATCAGCATCATCGAGGTGACGTTGACCCGCAGCGCCTGGGCCCAGGCCTCGGGATCGACCTCGACCGCGGTGCCCGGCGGGCCGCCGATCCCGACATTGTTGACGAGGATGTCGAGCCGGCCCCAGCGCGACGCGGCCGCGCGCACCGCCGCGGCGCAGGCCGCGGGGTCGGTGACATCCGCCTCCAGCACTTCGGCCTCGCCCTGCTCGGTCGCGATCATGCGCGCGGTCTCCTCGGCCCAGCCCCTGACGGCGTCGACCAGCGCCACCCGCGCGCCGTGCCGCGCCAGCAGGACCGCAGCGGCGCGGCCGTTGCCGATGCCCTCGGCGCGCGAGCCGGCGCCGGTGACGATCGCCACCTTGCCGTCGAGGCGCCTGCCCTCTGCTGCCGTCATCGCCGTCGCCTCCCGCTCATGGACCAGATGGCTCCGCCGGCGCCGCGGTCAGCAGCGCATCGACGATGGTGCAGCCCTCGCCGGCGCGATGGACGATCACCGGATTGAGCTCCACCTCCTGCACCAGCTCGCGATGCGCCGCAGCGAAGCCCGAGAGCTGCGCCACCAGCGCGGCGAGCGCGTCGACATCGGCCGCCGGCGCGCCGCGAAAGCCGTCGAGCAGCCGGGCGATGCGCAGTTCGCCCAGCATGCGGCGCGCACCATCGGCATCGACCGGCGCCAGGCGATAGGCCACGTCCTTGAACAGCTCGGTCATCACGCCGCCGGCGCCAATCATCACCAGCGGGCCAAAACCGCGGTCGCGGATGGTGCCGAGGATTACCTCGACGCCCGGCCGCGCCATGGGCTGCAGCAATACGCCCTGCAGCCGTGCGTCTGGCCGGCGGCGGCCCAGCTCGGCCAGCATGGCGTCGTAGCTCCGGCGCAGCGACGGCGCGTCGTTGATGCCGAGCCGCACGCCGCCCACCTCCGTCTTGTGCGGGATATCCGGCGACTGGATCTTGAGCGCGAGCGGGAAACCCAGCGTCGCCGCCGCGGCGTCGAGCTCGGCGGGATCCGTCACCAGCCGGTGCGGCGACACGGCAATGCCGGCGCGCGCCAGCAGCTCCTTGGCGTCGTATTCGGACAGGCCGCCGCGGCTGCGCTCGAGCGCCGCGCGGATCGGCGCCGCGCTGCGCGGGAGCGCGGCCGCGCGCGGCGGCGCGTAGGCGCCGCGGCGGACGAGCGCGCCCAGCGCCGCCGCGAGCGCGCCGAGATCGGTATGGATGGTGAGCCCCGCCGCCGCCAGCGCCTTGCGCGCGAGGCTCGAGGGCAGCGTATAGCTGTAGAACAGCACCGGCTTGGCCTGGCGCGCGACGATCGCCTTGAGCGCGGCGGTATCGATGGCCATGCGCTTCTCGCTCGCCAACGAGACGACGGCGAGCACGGCATCGACCTCGGCGGACCCGCAGAGCAGCTCGGTCGCGCGCAGCAGGCCGCCGGTGAGCACGGCCTGCGCGGTGATGTCGACCGGGTTCCGCGCCGAGCCATAGGCCGGGATGAAGGCGCCGATCGCCTGTTGCAGCGCCGGCGACAGCTCGGGGAGGGACAGGCCGGCGCCGGCGAGCATGTCGGCCGCCCAGGCGCCGGCGCCGCCCGATGCGGTCACCACGGCGACCCGCGGCCCCTGCGCCAGCGGCGCGGTAGCAAAGGCCGCCGCTATCGCCACCGCCTCGTCGGGGTCATCGGCGCGGATGATGCCGTGCGCGGCGAAGACCGCGTCGTAGGCGACATTCCACCCGGCCATGCTGGCGGTGTGCGAGCGCGCGGCGCGCTCGCCGGCGGCGGAGCGGCCGATCTTGACCGCGACCACCGGCTTGCCGCGCTCCGCCGCTTCCGCCGCGGCGGCGAGGAAGGAAGCGGGGTCGCGCACGCTCTCGAGGAACAGCAGGATCACCGATGTCGCGGGATCCTGCGCCATATAGGCAAAGAAGTCGCTGGCGGTGAGGTCGGATTCGTTGCCGGTGCTGACGACATAGCTAAAGGTCAAGCCCTGGGCGCGGCCGCGATTGTAGAGCGCGAAGCCCATGCCGCCGCTCTGCGCGACGATGCCGACGCGCCGCTCGGTCGCGCGCAGCGGCTCCTCGCCCGGCTTGACCTCGACCGCCGGGCTGAAGGTCGCGGCGACGTGGGCGACGTCGTTGTGGAAGCCCTCGGCGTTGGGGCCGGAGACGCGCAAGCCAGTGCGCCGCGCCAGGGCCGCGATCTCCTCCTGGAGGCGCGCCTCCTCGCTGCCCTGCTCGGCGAATCCCGAGGAGATGACCACGGCATGGCCGACCCCCGCCGCGGCGCATTCCTCGAGCGCCGGCAGGACGCTCTCGGCGGGGATGGCGACGAGCGCCAGGTCGACCGGCGCGCCGATGGCGCCGACCGACGGGAAGCACGTCAGGCCGTCGATCTCCTGGTAGTTCGGATTGACCGGATAGAGGTGCCCGGTATAGCCGTTCTCACGCAACAGATGGAGCAGTCGGCCGCGAATCTTGGTGATGTCCGGCGAGGCGCCGATGATGGCGATGGCGGCCGGGGCGAGGAAACGGTCGAGCGAGGCCGAGGCGCCGTCCAGCATGGCGTGTCCATCCTTGTAGCTCTCAAACCTAGCCAAAGCCGGCGCGCCGCTCCAGCGGCAGGCATCGCCGCCCACAAGAGGGTAGTTCGCCGCCCCGACAGTGTGTACCCTGGTCGCCAAATCGCCGCGCGGCCAACGCGCGGCAAGCGGGAGGATCTGCGCATGCTGTCCGACAAACGCGGCCGCTCCAGGCTCGCCCTTGCCGCAGTCGCCGCCTTGGCCTTGGCCCTGCCCGCCGGCGCCCAGACGCGCGGCGGCAGCGCCACCATCGGCGTCGAGCAGGACATCGCCGGCTTCGACCCGCTGATCGTCGGCGTCTACGACACCGGCCAGGAGGCCGCCGCCGTGCTGATCTTCGAGACGCTGACCCGGCTCGACGACAACGGCAAGCCCGCGCCGGGATTGGCGCTGTCATGGGAGCACAGCGCCGATTTCAAGACCTGGACATTCAAGCTGCGTCCGGACGTCAAGTTTCAGGACGGGTCGCCGTTCAACGCCGAGGCCGTCGCCTTCAACTTCCAGCGCCAGCTCGATCCCAACAATCATTGCCGCTGCGCGATCTACGTCTCGAACATCGCCAAGGTCGACGCTCCCGACCCGTTGACCGTGGTGTTCCAGCTCAAGAACCCCTCGCCCAACTTCGCGCCGATCCTCGCGCCGGCGACCGTCAACAACGTCATGCACTCGCCCAAGGCCATCCAGGAGATGAAGGAGGGATACAACCGGCATCCCGTTGGTACCGGCCCCTTCCAGGTGAAGTCGTGGCAGTCGGGCGATCGCATCGTGCTCGAGCGCAATCCGAACTACTGGGACAAGGATCGCCCCTATCTCGATCAGATCGTGGTCCGTCCGCTGCCGGACAACACGGCGCGGTTTGCCAGCGTGTTGTCGGGCGAGACCGACATCATCTGGCACGATCGCGCCGAGGACATCATCAAGGCCAAGAAGAACCCCAATGTCGTCGTCAACGAATATGCCGGGTCCGGCGCCCAGGTCTATGCCTTCAACACCAAGCGACCGCCCTTCGACGATGTGCGCGTGCGCCAAGCGCTGCGCTACGCGCTGGATCTGAAGACCTATTCCGATGTCGCCTGGGAAGGATTGTGGAAGCCGGCAAAGGATCCCTGGGGACCCGGCTCGTTCGTGCAGTGCAAGGAGTCGGGCGCGCTGCCCTATGATCCCGCGAAAGCCAAGGCGCTGCTCAAGGACTACGGCAAGCCGGTCGAATTCAAGATGGTGGTGACGGCGACGCCGCGCGGACGCCAGATAGGCCAGATCTTCCAGGAGATGTGGCGCGAGGTCGGCGTCACCATGGTGATCGACCAAGTCGACCAGACGACGCTGGTGACCAAGGCGTTTCGCCGCGACTTCGATCTGACGCCGTGGCGCATCATCGACCTTGCCGATCCCGATCCGCAGGCCTATGCCAATTTCCACACCGGCAGCCCGGTCAATCTTTCCGACTACTCGAACCCCGACGTCGACAAGCTACTCGACGATGCTCGCACCTCCGGCGACCAGGAACGGCGCGTCGAGGATTACTGCAAGCTGGCGCAGCTCCTGAACCGCGACGTGCCATGGTTCTGGCCCCTCGACAACCACTATTTCTCGATTGCCAAGCCGGGACTCAAGGGCGTCCCCAAGCAGTACAGCGACATCGTCGATCTGTCTGGCGCCTGGTGGGACAAGAAGTGATCACGAGATGCTCGGCTTGGTCGGTCGCAAGCTGATCTATCTCCTGCCCGTCCTACTCGCGGTCACGGCGCTCACCTTCCTGATCGCCTCGCTGCTGCCGGGCGATCTGGCAATGGCCATGCTCGGCGATCAGGCGACGCCGGAGAATGTCGCGGCGCTGCACCAGAAGCTCGGCCTCGACCTGCCGCTGTGGCGGCAATATCTCCATTGGCTCGGTCAGGTGCTCGGCGGCGATCTCGGCACATCGCACCGCACCGGCGAGACGGTGATCCACGCCATCGCCGAGCGGCTGCCGGTATCGCTCGAGCTGCTCGTCATCGCCCAGCTCGGCGGGCTTCTCATCGGCGTACCGCTCGCCATGGTCTGCGCGGTGCGTCCGGATTCCGCTATCGATCGCGTCATCTCCGGCGTCGCGTTCGGCATGCTGTCGGTGCCGCCCTTCCTGCTGGCGATCGTGCTCATCTTCATCTTCGCGCTCCACCTCGGCATCCTGCCCGCCACGGCCTACGTGCCGCTGACGCAGGACGTCCTCGGTAATCTCCGCAGCATGGCGCTGCCCGGCGCCACGCTGGCGCTGCTCGAATGGCCGATCATCCTGCGCGTGCTGCGCAGCGATCTGATCTCGACCCTGCAGGAGGATTACATCGCGATGGCGCGGGCGAAGGGCCTCAAGGCGCGCCGCATTCTTTTCGTCCATGCGCTGAAGCCCTCGTCGCTGACCTTGGTGACGGTGGTCGGCCTCAACATCGGGCGCCTGATCGGGGGCGCCGTCGTCACGGAAACGATTTTCGCGCTCCCCGGCGTCGGGCGGCTCCTGGTCGAGAGCATCTACACGCGGGACTTCATCGTGCTGCAGGGCGGTGTCTTGTTCGTCGCCGTGGCTTTCGTCGCCATCAATTTCCTGGTCGACCTGCTCTACGCCGCCCTCGACCCGCGCATCCGCCATGGCCGCGCTTGACGCCACCGGCGCGCTCGACCCCGCAGGCGCGGTCGCTCGGCGGCGGCGCCGGCCCGGCATCGTCTTCTGGCTCGCGACCGCCTGGATCGCTCTGGTTCTCCTGCTCGCCGTCACGGCGCCTCTGCTGCCGCTCGCCGATCCCGCGACGATGAGCCTGCTGGCCCGCCGCGCGGCGCCCTCCGCCGCGCATCTCCTCGGCACCGACGCGCTCGGACGCGACCTCCTCGCGCGCCTGATCTTCGGCGCGCGCAGCTCGCTGGCGGTCGGCCTGCTGGCGCCGCTCGTGGCCACCCTGATCGGCGGCACGCTCGGCCTCGTGGCGGGTTATTTCCGCGGCTGGATCGAGACGATCACCATCGGCGCCAGCGACGTACTGCTCGCCTTTCCGCCGCTGGTACTGGCGCTCGCGGTTACCGCCTATCTCGGGCAATCCGTGCCCAATCTGATCCTGGTGCTGGCGATGCTTACGGTTCCCGCGGTGACGCGCATCGCGCGCGCCGGCACGCTGGGCGTGCGCGAGCGCGACTTCGTCACCGCCGCCCGCGCGCTCGGCGCCAGCCACACGCGCATCCTGGTGCGCGAGCTCCTGCCCAACATCGCGCTGCCGCTCACGGCCTATTTTCTCGTGCTGGTGGCGGTGATCATCACGGCCGAGGGCATCCTGAGCTTCCTCGGCCTCGGCGTACCGCCGCCGCTGCCGAGTTGGGGCAGCATGATCGCCGAGGGGCGCGACAGCCTCGACCTCGCGCCACAGATCGCCTTCATCCCGGCTGCCGCCATGTTCCTGACGGTGCTCGCCTTCAACCTCGTCGGCGACCGGCTGCGCTCGATCACCGATCCGCGCCGCCCCGGCTCATGAGCGGCGTGCCGCTGCTCGAGGTCGACAACCTCTCGGTCGTGCTGCCGACCGAGCGCGGACCGCTCCGCGCCGTGTCGGGCGTGAGCCTGTCGCTCGCACCCGGCCGCACGCTGGGCATCGTCGGCGAATCCGGCTCGGGCAAGACGATGCTGTCGCGCGCGATCCTGCGGCTCCTGCCGCACGGGGCGACGGTGAGCGGCAAGGCCCGAATCGATGGGCGCGATCTCTACGCGCTGCCGCGCGAGGCATTGCGGCGGCTGCGTGGCCGCGAGCTGGCGGTGATCTTCCAGGACCCGATGACTTCGCTGAACCCGGTGCTCAGCATCGGCGGACAGATCGCCGAGGCGCTGCGCGAGCATCTGGGATTCGGCCACGCGGCGGCGGCCCTGCGCGCGATCGAGCTGCTCGCCTCGGTCGGCATACCCGAGGCCGAGCGGCGCGCGCGGCAATTCCCGCACCAGCTCTCGGGCGGCATGCGCCAGCGCGTCGCCATCGCCATCGCCCTGAGCTGCGAGCCGCGGCTCCTCATCGCCGACGAGCCGACCACCGCGCTCGACGTCACCGTGCAGGCGCAGATCCTGGACCTGCTGGCGCGAGAGCGGCAGAAGCGCGGCATGGCCATGATCCTCATCACCCACGATCTCGGCATCGTCGCCGGGCGCACCGACGCGGTGGCGGTGATGTATGCCGGCGGCATCGTCGAGCGGGCGCCGACGCGCGCCCTGTTCAAGAACATGCGCAATCCCTATGCCGAAGCGCTCCTCGCCGCGATCCCCAAGCTCGATGCGCCCGCGCACGCGCCGCTCGCGGCAATCGGTGGCGCACCGCCCGACCCGACGCGGCTGCCCTCGGGTTGCGCCTTCCATCCGCGCTGCCGCTACGCCCAGGAGCGCTGCCGCCGCGAGACGCCGGCACTCACCGCCGCCGATCCGGCGGGCCATTGCTATGCCTGCTGGTTTCCGCTGCCCGAGCGCGCCGCGGTGCCGGCATGATCGCGACCCACGGCAGCGCCGCGCTGCGGCCGGAGCCGATGCTGCTCAGCGTCGAGAACCTGGTGGTCGAGTATGGCGCCGGCGCCTGGCGCGTGCAGGCCGTGTCGGATGTGAGCTTCGATGTCCGCCGCGGCGAGACGCTGGGCCTCGTCGGCGAATCCGGCTGCGGCAAGTCGACCTTGGGCCGCGCCGTGCTGCAGCTGTTCCGGCCGAGCGCGGGCCGCGTGGTGTTCGACGGCACGGATCTCACGCGCGAGGCCGGCGAGGCGCTGCGCCGCCGCCGCCGGCGGCTGCAGCTCATCTTCCAGGATCCGATCGCCTCGCTCAATCCGCGCCGGCGCGTCGGCGACATCGTCGCCGAGCCGCTGGTGATCGCCGGCGTCAGGGACGGCGCTGCGCGCGAGCGCCGCGTGCGCCAGGTGCTGGAAGCCGTCGGGCTCGATGCCGATCTCGTCATGCGCCGCCGCCCGCACGAATTCTCGGGCGGCCAATGCCAGCGCATCTCGATCGCCCGTGCCCTCGTGCTCGAGCCCGATCTGCTGATCTGCGACGAGCCGGTCTCGGCGCTCGACGTGTCGATCCGCGCGCAAATCCTCAATCTGCTCGAGGCGATGAAGGCGCGTTACGGCCTCACCCTCATCTTCATCGCCCACGATCTGGCGGTGGTGAAGGCGATCAGCGACCGCGTCGCCGTGATGTATCTCGGCAAGCTCTGTGAGATCGGCCCGGCCGAGGCGGTGTTCAACAAGCCGGCGCATCCTTATACGGCGGCGCTGCTCGCC
>Ga0185299_10002912_pt1 | contig 24478 bp, 21 predicted proteins | sample PaiPotPPA55metaG_FD_128002 | JGI IMG/M metagenome (GOLD analysis project Ga0185299, IMG submission 128002) | Iron sulfur acid spring bacterial and archeal communities from Banff, Canada, to study Microbial Dark Matter (Phase II) - Paint Pots PPA... ... | reverse complement strand
TGTGCAACCCAGGAAAACCGCTGTTTAACGAGCCAGCCATAATACGTACCGAACCACTTGGAACACTGTCCAATGAAGATTGGCTCTTAGAAGGTGATACCAACCGAGAAGCGAAGGCGACTTCATTTTCGCGAATTTCGATATCGTTGGTGGATCTCAAAGGCTCGCTGGCGGGTTTCCGCTGGCTCTGCTCGACAACCTGCTCTCCCGAGGAAATGCCGGGCGTTGCGCACTCGGTTCAGTGACGACGCCTCGGGCCGATAACACCATCCGAACCGGTGAAACACAGGAATCCCAAAATCGCCAAATACAGTGACGAGCAGAAACGTCAGCATGACGGCCTCCCTTTGGCGCCGCTTTAACCACACGCATTGCAGGCAACCTGGTCTTGTGAGAGCTGTCTGGTGTTATCGATCATTCGTGAAACGTCCCTTCCGGACGTCCAAGCTGGTCCGACAAAGCGATTCAATCTCTCGCGCAATTTCTTTCGTCCGTGAAACACTCGAGCCTTTACCGCGCCAACGGAGATCCCCAGGATTCGAGCGGTCTCTTCAGTCGATCGCTCGCCAAGTTCACGCAGCTCGATTGCTTTTCGCATTCCTGGCCTTAACTGATTCATGGCCTCGGAGAGAATCCCCTGCCGTTCCTTTTGTGCATAGAGTTGTTCGGGATTCAGGCCTTGGTCCTCGACGTCAATCCGGGAAGACGACTCTTCGGTTTCGACCGATTCATCCAGCGATACATCCCACAGACGTTGCTTTCTGCGTAGTTTCATCAGGGCAGCGTTGATGGCAATGCGGGACAGCCACGTGGAGAATCGGGAATCGCCGTTGAAGCTCGTGAGATGAACAAAGGCCTGTTGAAACGACTCCTGCACGACATCTTCTGCATCCTCGTTGTTCCGCATCATTCGCCGTGCTACGTGAAAGACCGTGCTTGCGGACCGTTTGCAAAGGACCTCGAACGCGGCCGAATCTCCGCGTTTTGCAGCAGCAAGAAACGCGTATTCCTCTGTCGCAATCGTGCGTCGCCTGGCGCGCTCCCCCGCTCCTTTCCTGTTGTAATTCTGCAAAGATTGCACGGACATGCGGCTGCCCCTCTTGGCGTCTTTGATCACGACGTACTCCTTTCCTCACAGCGGGCGATTCGATTTTTTTCTCTCGATGTTGTCGACAACATGCCGGGTGTAAATACCGGTCGCGATGAGTTCCGCGCCCTCTTTGGACAACTCGGCGAGCGCCTTCTCCCCGCTCTTGTCGATGAAGGTCACGGCCGTGAGATCCACCACGCATTTTCGTTCCCGCCGAGTGGTTGCTGTTTTCGACCAGCACGACTTCAGTTCCGCGATCCACGGTTGAACGAGTCGGCCTTCCAGAGTCCACTTTTGTTCCGTCAATGTCTCGGCGATCGTGATTCGTAGCATTCCCATGAGTCGCGCTTCGTCCACTAGTTGCGTTCCCTCGCCCACCAACCGATTTGCCGCCTCAATTTCGAACGCTCCCCGAAGCCCTGGCCTTCACGAACGGGACCTAGTTCGCGAACGCTTGCGCATATGGACTTCCGCCCCGCCTCGTTCGAAATGCACATCGTCCATATACGCTTTCATCAGCGGGATTCCGCGCCCATGTTCGGACGCCGGGTCCGATGTGATGCCCTTACCCGCTATCTTTTCGAAGTCGAATCCTTTTCCCTGATCCGTCACGACGATTGATAGTTCATTGCCGGGCTGGCAGCGGCAGCGGATGTGTACCTTTGTTTCCGGGTCTTCCTGATTGCCGTGCACGACTGCATTTTCCAGCGCTTCCCGGAGCGCCAACTCGATATCGAACTCTTCTCCAGGAACACATTGCGATTCTTCAATCAGCCTCATCAAGCGGTCCACCAACGGTGAGATCGCTCGAACTTCGCTCCGTATCCACGAGTCGATTTCCAGGACGGAAGAGCGGGAGCGTTTTCCTGGGAACAGCGGCTGGGAATCTGATGCTCCGTTCAGGCTTCGCATGCTACTCATGGCAAACGCCTCACGCTCAGAAGAAATGCATCACTTGGGCCAAACCGCAGAGGCTTCCCAAAGTTGCGGAACTTATTGATTTGTAGTGGGATGGCGATCTGAAAGAGAGCTCTTTAGATCACCCTGCCACCGTGGCAGTGCCACCGACGTGGCGTGCTGCCCGTTTCGGAGCACAGAGAAGGTTGAAGGCGGGAACTCCTGGACAAGGTTTAAACGAAAGACGGGGGCGCCGACTACGCAGAGCCGCGCGCAATTCCGAGCTTGTGCATTCGCTTTTGGAGCGTGGTTCGCTTCATTCCAAGACGTGCCGCCGCGCCATGGCCACCTGCCACAACCCAATTGCTCTGCTGAAGCGCGTCGAGGATGTGCCGGCGTTCCGTTTCCTCCAAAACGTCATGAAGGGCTCCGTTTGTCGGGGATTTCGGAGTCGCGGGTCTTTCTTCCGGGCGAGTGGCCTTGGGAAATTGTAGATCGGCAACATCCAGGTCCAGAACCGGGCCGGTCGAAATAATTACGGCGCGCTCGATTACATTCTGGAGTTCTCGTACGTTCCCAGGCCAATGATATCGGCACAGGGAATCCATCGTCGCTGACGAAATAGTTTCAATCATCTTGTTCATACGTCTGGAGAACTGCTGTGCGAAATGCCGCACTAAGAATGGAATATCCCCTTCGCGCTGTCGCAAGGGCGGAACGTGGACGGGAAACACATTTAGACGAAAAAACAGATCTGATCGAAACTCCTGCTCCCGCACCATCGCTTCCAGATCGCGATTCGTCGCGGCAATCAGACGCGCATCTGTCCGAAGCGTTTGCGAGCTTCCCAGCCGCTCGAACTCCCTCTCCTGCAGCACGCGAAGCAACTTCGTCTGCAATTCCAGAGGAATCTCTCCGATTTCATCCAGAAAAATCGTGCCGCCATTGGCCACTTCGAAGCGCCCTATGCGTTGCGCAATCGCTCCTGTAAATGCGCCTTTCTCGTGCCCGAACAGCTCGCTTTCGAGTAAGCCCGTCGGGATTGCCGCACAATTCAGCTTGACGAATGCCTTCGCGCGCCGCGGGCTCAAATCATGAATGGCGCGCGCGATCAATTCTTTTCCCGTGCCCGTCTCTCCGTAGATCAGTACTGTCGAATCGGTCGGCGCGACGGTTTCCACCCTCTTCAGGACGCTGCGCAGAGGACCGCTGTTCCCGATGATCTGAGCGAAATTCATTTCCGCGCGAATTTCATCTTCCAAATAGAGTTTTTCCTTCGAGAGCTGCTCCTTCAGTTCCCGAATCTCGCGGTAGGCGAGCGCATTCTCGACGGCGAGGGCAATCTGGTTTGCAACCTGGGCAAGGAAGCTGATATCGGACTGACTGAAGGCGTCGTCTCGGTATCGGGCGAGGACCAAGGTGCCAATCGCGCGATTCCGGCTGATCAACGGTAGAAAGCAGAAAGACTTCAAACCTTCACAAACCGCCTTCTGAACGATTGGGTAATTGAGCCAACCGGTGAACGGGCTCTGGAGCGTCAGGGGTTTCATCGTTCGAAATACCGTGCCGGAGGGCGATCCCTCGATCGGATAGACCAAATCTTCCTGCAGGAATCCTTTTCCCTCCGGAAAGTCAACCGCGTAGAGTCGCAACTGCTTGTTTTCCGCATCCGGGAGCGACAAGCCGGCGTAGTCGCACTGCATCACACGCCGGACATCGTGCGAGACGGCGCGCAGAAGATCGCGGAGCTCCAAATTTGAGACCACCTGATTGGTGACGTCAAGGAGCAGCTGCAGCCGGTCGTTCTTACTCTGTAGTTCCCCAGACGCCCGCCGCAACGCCGCCAAATTCAACGCGTCGTCGAACGCCAGCGCGATATATCCCGCCATTTCGGACACGAATCGGACTTCGCTTGGCGTGTAGGTATCGAGCTGCTTGCTACCGAAAGTGATTGCCCCCAGTTTACGGTGCGCTGTCGTCAATGGTAGTGCGCAGATCGAGCGAATAGAGAGCCTTTTCAAGATCGCTTGCAGCCGGCCATAGCACGGCTCCATTTCGTTCGTCGAACTCAGCAGAGGTTCTTGCCGCTCGTAAACCGATAACGTGAGCGTCTCCCCGGGCGTTAGGTTCTCTTCGGGAACCAACTCTGATCGACTCGCCATGTCGATGAAATAATTTTGAAACGTATCGGAGTTTTTGTCGCGAAACGACACTCCGATGAAGTCAAATTGCACTACTCGGTGCAGTTCGTCGACGAGCACGCCAAAAAGCTCTTTAGGGTCGCCGTGCGCTGCGATCGCCTGGGACACGCGAACGAGTGTCTCCAATCGCGTTTCAAGCGCTGGAGCGGCAAGGGCTTCGGAATCGTTGCCCACGATTTCGCACCACCGTAGCAAGCCTTAGAATCTAATCTATCGGATGCCTGACCGGGGACAAACGATACTCGGAGGCCATCGGTGCGACGGGAGTAGCGACGCTGGTGCAGGCTCTGGAAAAGTCCTTTATCGACGTCTCGCCCTCGGGGCCCGGAATGCCGCGGGATGAAAGATTCGCTGCGCTGCAACGACCTTCCTTCGGAAAAACTGGTTATTGACTGCATTACCGTCAACTACCATGCAACCGAAGTCCAACCTTCTAGAAGTTATCTCATAAACACATTCAAGCCGCTGAGCGGTTGAAACTTATGGTAATCGGCGTAAATCGAGAACATGGACCTTACCGACGCCCAGTGGGCGGTTCTCGAACCGTTGTTTCGTCCCAAACGACGAGCCGATGGGCGAGGGCGACCGTGGCAGGACACGCGCGCGGTGCTGAACGGAGTCTTTTGGGTTGTCATTCGCCAAAACTCTGCGAGGCCATAAAATCTTGTCCCGTAACAATGTTACAGGCCCAGCAAAGCAGAGCGTCGGTCAAATTTGGCGACCATAGTTCTAGTTGGGACTCGTGGCCCATAGCTTTTTCTGGTTATCCGAGAGGGCCTAGGGTCGGGTGTGAGACTCGGTGCCCGAAGCACGCAGCGCCTAACTAACCAACTGAGACTCGCTCTCGAACCAGAGTGTCTCGAGAACCCCACGGCCCCCGCCAGAGAAATCCCCAGAGATGGAGCGGAAGCGCTCAGAAACACTCAAGCTGTTTGTGGTTTCAGATGTTGGGCGTCGAAGCTCACTCCTCTCTTCCACACGATCAGAACGATCGTGGCAATCTTCCTGGCCAGGGTCAGTCGCGCCATTTCCTGCCGCATGCCCTTAGCCAACAATTCCGCATAGAACTCCGCGAAGGGTGAACGCAGCATCATCAGAGGTGACAATCGACGTTTGCTTCCATCTCGCCCGACTGAGCGGCTTCGCACCCTGCGCGCTTTGACGGCCATGAAACAGCCTTTGAAGATTCCCGCCCAACGATCGACGGTTTGTCGTGCTATGGCGGCCAAACGAACCTGCAACTCATTGCAGGTGCGATTTAGCCTCTGAGTCAGAGGAGGAGGAGTTCCTTCCCAAATCTTTCCCCTGATGCCGGGCGAGTTTGCGCAGCCACCCGTCAATTGAGGAGTGCTGCTCGGCACCCATTTCTTCAAACAGCACGCCCATGCCGAAGATTCCAAAACCGCCCCCAGAATGCAAGTAGAGCACTTTGCCGTCCAGTTCGCATGAGCTCATGCCATCGCAGATGCGGAGACGCAATTTGGTACGAGTGGGAATGGGTTCGAGCGTATCGATATAGCAACCCCGCGAGCTCAGTTCGGCAAGTTGTGCACGAACTGACGTTCCGTCGCCAAGGGTAACTTCGGCATCTGCGAAAAAGGAAAACCGCGGATTGGCGCGCTTTACCTGACCATTTGCCATGGTGTCTCTCCAGTCTTCGAAATGTCACAATCGTTTGAATCGATAGTATAGAACCGCCGCGCGGCACAACAGACGTTTGTGTGGCCTGAACCGTCGAAAAAGTAACTGACCCTCCGGCCAATGGAATCCGATCAAGCATGATCGGATCCGCCCCGCCTAGGAACGGGGTCGTCTACCCCCCTCGTCTCGCGGAATGAGCATAAACAATGTGAATTGTGTAGGTTGCCCGCATCTACTTTCCGGCTCGATTCCGTCAACGGAGTCCTAGCAGAGCCGACAGGCCTTGTATCTAAGAGGATAATAATCCGTCGGCACTCTCCAGCAAAACAGTACGAATGATCCATTTTGAAACGCCCGCCATTCCGCGAGAGTACTGATAGTTCTAAAACTAATCAAGGCCCTAGCATCAGTTGCCGTGGATGTGTGGAGGCACCCGTATGTTGGTAAGCAGGCTTGATCAGGAAACTGTGGACAGCCTTCCGCGTCTGGCTGACGTGTATGACGCGTATGGCGTTGAGGTCAATGCGCTGTCGGTCGACGAAATCTTTGCCCTCTACGAGCATGCGGGCTTTCTGTATCCGGACAAAGCGGCGCGCCTTTTCCCACACCTGCAACAAGTGAGGGAAAACTGGCGGCGAATGCTGGGCGCCGGTGAGTCCCTCCTTTATGTGCTAACCGCTGGAGACAAGAAACGGGGACTCGCGTCGCTTGCGGTGTGGCGCAGCACACGAAATGGGTGGATGTCGCAGCATCTAGTCTCAGAAAACAATCCATACGCATCGCGTGCGGTGATGCTGGCGGCGGCGGCGGCACGGATTCGCAAAGGGTGCGATCTCTCGGCGCAGAATTGGTTTCGGCCCGAGAACCGTTTTCCAGCGCGAGTTTTTGGTTCGATGGTGCAAACCATCGGCGAATCGCTTTCGTCGGTTCAAAGACATGCGTATTTTGCGCTACCGAGAACATTGTCGCTACCGTACGAAAAGGGAATTCGCGTTGTGCGCTACAACGCTTCTCATCAGGACGCGCTCTTGGAGATCGCCTCAGCGGCGCGCGGAAGCATTTATGTGGTGGCGGAAGAACTGGAACAAGATGCCGAATTTGCGGCGGTGCAGGAACTTTACCGCCGGGTGGGGCTACGACGTACCCGCCAAGTGTGGCTTGCCTACCGAGCAAATAAAGAGGAGCCCATTGGAGCAGCCATCGCCTATCGCGGGCCTCTGGGTGTGAACTTCAGCTATCTGGAAAATCGTTGCGACTTGCTGTTGCACCCCACGCTCCCCGAATCGGAAGTCTCCGAGGCAGCTTCCGCCCTCCTGACTGCGTGTTCGGAAGCATACAGCGATTTCGAACTGGAAGAGATTCCAGTCATTGCAGAAGAAATGGCAACCCATGTCCTGTTCAAACTAGGTGCTAAGTTTCTCCGCCATTATTGCCAGGGAATCTGGCTCAAGGACGGACATCCTCGGTTCTACCGCCATGTGGATGGTTTTTATTCGAAGCTCTTAGCGCGTATGGAAAGGCAGGAACTGCAATCGGCGCTGGTAGGGCAGGAACGGTGATGAATAAAGGCACGGCGGCCGCCGATTACATCATGGAGGATCCGCGCGAAGCGATGCGCCTCGAACTGAAGGTGGATCCTCACGCGTGGGTGCATAAGTATCTGGCACGCCGAATAAGCACGGGCGCGAGGGTCCTCTCAGTTGGCTGTGGTCCAGGAGTGATTCTGCGCGAGGTGTGCGCGTTGGACGCAACTATTCGAGCGACAGGCCTGGACATTAGTGATGAGCGGGTGCAGGAAGCGAAACAGAGGAATCGCGAGAACCCGCAAGCAACCTTCGCTCGTGGGGACGCGCAAGCAATGGACTTCGCCTCGAACAGTTTCGATTTGGTCTATTCACGCATGTTGATGGAATACCTGAGGGACAAGGAAGGCGCCGTCAGGGAAATGGTCCGAGTTTGCAAGCAAGGCGGCGCAGTTCTGTTGCAAGACCTGGACGGCCAGCTTTTGTGGCATTACCCGGAAGATCCAATGGTGCAGGGAACGGTCGAAAAAGTGGTGCGAGCGTTGGCTGCCACCGGGTTCGATCCCTTCGTCGGGCGAAAACTTTTTTCCCTCGCGCATCATGCGGGGCTGAAGAACATTGACGTACAAGTGGAATGCTACCACTTGATCGCGGGGGAAATTGAGCCGGCCATTCTCGAGCAATGGGAGCTGAAGTTAGAGATCGCTGGGCCGCAATTGGCGCGGTTGTTAGGGAGCGAAAGCGAAGCGCAAGAGCAGAGCCGGAGGTTCCTGGAGTATCTATGCCGGCGGGACACGCTGACCTACTCGACGGTGTTTACGGTAACTGGGGAGAAGGTTGAGAAGTCTTGAAGAGGCGCACTTACGGATATCTCGAAAGGCAAGAAAGCGATTTATCGGCAGACCGAATGGAAACCGAGCTGAAACAGAGGTAGGACACGCTAGCGGAACTCAGGGCCAGATCTATAAGGGAATGTTACGTCAGCTTTTGCTGGCGAGTTCTTCATAGAAGGGACGCCAAATATGCGGTCAATTCGAAAACACAGTAGGGGCGCGACAAGGTCCGCCGGACGAGCCATGCTGGCCAGTTTTGCAGCGGTGTTTTTGGCTGCCAACTCGGGAGCGCAAAATCATCAGAGCGTACCAGACGTCACGACGCTGAGTATGGAAGACCTGATGAACATGCAGGTTACATCCGTGTCCAAGCGAACGCAGAAAGTGGCGGACGCGGCGGCCGCAGTGTTTGTAATTACGCAGGAGGATATCCGGCGCTCGGGGGCTACAAGTATTCCCGAAGCGCTGAGACTTGTGCCCGGGCTCGAAGTGGCACGCATCGACGAGAACAAGTGGGCCATCGCATCTCGAGGGTTCAATGGGCGCTTCGACAACAAGCTATTAGTGCTCATTGATGGCCGCAGCGTGTATACGCCTCTATTTTCTGGCGTGTACTGGAATGTTCAAGACGTAATGCTCGAGGACGTCGATCGCATTGAAGTGATCCGTGGTCCGGGCGCGACCTTGTGGGGCGCCAATGCCGTCAATGGTGTAATCAACATCATCAGCAAAAAGGCCAAAGACACACAGGGCGGCGTTGTGACCGCAGGGGCTGGAACCGAAGAGCGGGGCTCCGGCGGCGCTCGCTACGGAAGTACAATCGGCAACACGTCGTACCGAGCCTACGGGAAATATTTCAATTGGGGGCCATCTCTGTATCCGTCCGGCTTGACCGCCCACGACGGGTGGGACGCGCTGCGCGGAGGGTTTCGCGCGGATTGGACACCGACAGGCGCCAATTCTCTGACCTTGCAAGGCGACATTTATCAAAGCAAGTACGGGGAAACGTTGACAGTTCCGTCCCTAGGGTCACCCTATTCGAGCACCTTCCCTAACAACGGGAACTACAGCGGAGGAAACATTCTGGGCCGGTGGAATCACAGCTCGGAGGGTTCTTCGATGTCGCTGCAGATGTACTACGACAACACCACCATAGCGGACAACTCCCTGTTCGTTGACCATCAGAATATTTTTGACATGGATTTCCAGCAGGGATTCCACGTTGGGGATTCGCAGCAATTCGTGTGGGGGCTTGGCTATCGGTCAATTCGCGACCGGAACGACTCCAGCTTTTCCGTGTCGCTGCAGCCAAATCAGCTTACCCTGAATCATTTTAGCGCGTTTCTCCAGGACGAGATAAGCCTCGTTGATAGCCGCCTGCGCCTGACGTTCGGCTCGAAATTCGAGCATAACGACTTCACCGGGTTTGAAGTGCAGCCGAATGCCAGACTTTTGTGGACGCTGACACCCAACCAATCGGTGTGGACAGCGGTGTCGCGCGCTGTACGTGAGCCGGCGCTAACCGAGGAAGGTTTGCGGCTGAATTCGGCAGTCATACCGCCGGCAACGCCCACAAATCCAACTCCCTTTCCAGCGGTCGTAACGGTTTTTGGAAGCCATCAATTTCGGTCCGAAGACTTGCTTGCCTATGAGTTGGGCTATCGAGTTCAGGTGACGAGCTCGTTGTCAGCAGACATCGCGACGTTCTACAACAATTACTCCAATCTTCGGACAGCCGAGCCAGGCCTACCCTCTCTGGAAGGAAGTCCTGCGCCTACCGACATCGTTATTCCCTTCGTTGCCGCGAATAAGATGAGCGGAGGCACATACGGCGCCGAGCTATTTGCTGACTGGAAAGTTATTCCCAAGTGGCGCCTAGTGGGCTCTTACAGCTATCTGCAAATGGACATACGAAAGAATGCTGACAGCCTGGATCCGACCGCGGACAGTCCTAATGGATCGAGTCCGCGCCATCAGTGGTATCTGAGATCCTCAATCGACCTGCCTATGCACTTCGAGGACGATACCACTCTCCGCTTCGTGGACCATCTTCCGAGTTTGAACATACCCAGCTATTACTCACTGGACGCCCATGTTGGTTGGCGGCCGGTTCCGCGAGTGGAGTTTTCGATTGGCGGTCAGAACTTGCTGAATAACCAGCACCTGGAATTTATTCCAGACTTCATCAACACCGCGCCAACCGAGGTCAAACGTACGGTCTACGGCAGCATGACATTTAAGTTTTGATTCGATCGTCGACTGACCTCTCAACGAGGAGCACACACGGGCGGGAGATGTAATGTTGAGACGACTGGGAATTTTGATGGCGATACTGGGTATGACGTTGAATTGGACGTCGCCGGCTTATGCACAAGCCGGGGACGCCGATTCTTCGGAATACCTGATCAAGGCGGGTTTTATTTATAACTTCGCCAAATTCGTGGAGTGGCCGTCCGCTACCTTTTCCCAGCCAGATTCCCCGATTGTGATCGGCGTTGTAGGAACCGACCCTTTCGGAAACGTTCTCGATCACATCGTCGAAGACAAAAAGATTGGGCCAAGGGGATTTGTCGTCAAACGCTATAAGGGGGGGAAAGACCTAAAGGACTTAAAAGATTGCAAAATCCTGTTTGTCAGCGCCTCGGAAAAAGCACACATCGATGAAATCTTGCAAAGCGTCAAGGGCCTGCCGATCCTCACGGTCGGTGAAACGGCTGGTTTTGCCGAACGCGGCGGAGTGATCCGATTTACCCTGGAAGACAATCGTGTGCGCTTCGAGGTCAATGTCGACGCAGCACATCAAGCGGAATTGAACATCAGCTCGCGGCTGCTGACGCTGGCGAGAATCATCCCGCAAACTGCCGCCCCCGGAAGGAATCCGGGATGATTCTCCAGAACCTTTCCATCAAACGCAAACTGACGCTGATAACGATGTTAACCAGCAGCGCCGCGTTAATTCTTTCTGCTTTGAGCTTCCTTGTCTACGATCTTGTGTCTTTCCGCCACCTACTTATTCAGGACCTGATGACCCAGGCGGAAATCATCGGATACAACAGTGCTGGCGCGATGGAGTTCAAGGACGTGCCCGCGGCGACTGCAACCCTCTCGGCGTTAACGGCCAAGGAAGACGTTGTGGCCGCGGGTCTGTACGCCCGCGACAACAAAATGTTTGCGCAGTATTCCCGCAACAGCAACGTCGTACCGTCTCTGCTTCCCGCCCAGCCGCAAGATAAGGGCTACCGGGTTCAAGGGGGATACCTACAGGTCTTTCATGACGTGACCCTAAACGGGGAACGGCTTGGGACCCTGTTTTTGCAATCGGACATGCGGCAATGGAGCGTAAGGGCCAAGCGCTACGCGGGCATTCTTTGCATCTTTGTGTTGATCTCGGGTTTGTTTGCATTGTTGGTCTCCTCGAGACTTCAACGTTTGATTTCCCGCCCTATTCTGCACCTGGAAGACACCATGAGAATGGTTTCGGCCAATCGCAATTACGAGGTGAGGGCGACCAAGTCCTATGGCGACGAAATTGGAAGGTTAATCGACGGATTCAACACCATGCTATCCGAAATCCAGCAAAGGGATTCGGCGCTGCGCGGCGCTAACGAGGAATTGAAGTCCAGGACGGGCGAGCTCGAGAAAGAAATTCTCTACCGAAAGCAGACTCAGGAAGAACTGTTGAAGGCCAAACACGCGGCGGAGGAAGCTAGCCGCGCGAAGAGCACATTCCTGGCGAATATGAGCCACGAATTGCGCACCCCACTCAACGCTATCATCGGATACAGCGAAATGTTGGAAGAGGAGACGCGGGAATCCGGAAAGTCGGACAGCGTACAGGATCTCCGTAAGATTCAATCAGCGGGGAAACATTTGTTGTCGCTGATCAATGATGTTTTGGATCTGTCGAAAATCGAAGCCGGCAAGATGGGTTTGCACCTAGAGACCTTCGACGTCGCGCCGCTGATCGACGAAATGACTACCACATTGCAGCCTGCGGCGGCTAAGAACGGCAACACGATTCACACGCATGTCGCAAACAGCCTCGGTGCGATGCACGCGGATGTCACCAAAGTCAGGCAGATCTTGTTCAATCTGTTGAGTAACGCCTGCAAGTTTACCGATCACGGCACGATCTCCGTGGACGTCGATCAAAGCGAAGCCGAGGGCCGAAGTTGGGTTCGATTCCGCGTCAGCGACACAGGAATTGGAATCACGGCCAAGCAGAAAGAGAACCTGTTTCACGAGTTTTCCCAAGCGGATGCCTCGATCGCACGAAAGTATGGCGGAACTGGTTTGGGACTAGCGATTACCTATCGCTTCGTACAGTTAATGAAGGGGCGCATCTCCGTCGAGAGCGAACCCGGAAAAGGCTCAAGGTTCACGGTGGACTTGCCGGCCCAGGTTCTTGCGGAAACATCGGAATCGGGACGTTCAACGGCAAGCAACATTGTCACGTCCTCACCCGACCAATCCAAAACCCAAAAGGATACGATTCTCGTCATCGACGATGACGCCGCGGTTCGTGAACTTATGTCCCGTTTTCTCGGCAAGCTGGGATTGCATGTCGTTGCGGCGGCGAACGGCGAGGAAGGCGTGCGCCTTGCCCGGCAGGTTCGTCCGCTGGTTATCACACTCGACGTGGTTATGCCGGGTTGTGATGGCTGGACGGTGCTGAAGAAGCTGAAGAGCGATTCCGCGTTGGCGCGGATACCGGTCATCATGGTCACTGTTGTCGACAATGAAGCCATGGGCCTTGATTTGGGGGCCGCCAATTATCTCATCAAGCCGGTCGATCGCGACCGCCTTGCGGTCCTTATTGAAAAGCACCGGCCCGATCGACCGGCCTCCATCACGGGTGGCAGTGCGCCACCATTAGTATCAAACCCTCAGCAACATCGGAGGGAGTCGGAACGGCGAGCGTCAGGAAAGGTCGATCATGCCAAAGATCTTGTTAGTCGAAGATAACGAAATGAATCGGGACATGCTCTCCAGGCGCTTGAAGCGCAAAGGCTACTCCGTAATCTCCGCTCATGACGGGGAGCAAGGCCACCAGCTGGCTTGTTCGGAGATGCCCGACCTGATTTTGATGGACATAAGTCTTCCACTGATGAATGGGTGGGAGGTGACTCGTCTGCTGAAGAGTAACCAGGCGACACAGCACATCCCTATTATCGCGCTGACTGCGCATGCTTTGGTAACGGATCGTGATAAGGCATTTGAAGCCGGCTGCGATGACTACGATACCAAACCCGTTGAATTTGGACGTCTGAACGAAAAGATCGATAACTTGCTGTTGGTGAAAAAATCATGACGACACCTCGGCCGAGCAGGTTGCTCATCGTAGATGACAACGAAATGAACCGGGACATGCTTGCTCGGCGACTGCTGCGCAAGGGGTACGTCGTCGAACTCGCGGAGAATGCCAAGGACTTGCTGGAACGCGTCAAAGCAGACGGCGTAGATCTGGTGCTGTTGGACATTGAAATGCCAGAGATCAGTGGTCTTGATGCATTGCAAAAACTGCGCGACCACTACTCTGCGGCCGAGTTGCCGATCATCATGGTCACCGCTAAGGCCCAGAGCGACGACGTTGTCAGAGCCCTGGATTTAGGCGCTAACGATTATTTAACAAAGCCGATTGATTTCCCGGTCGCGGTGGCCCGCATCGGTACACAGCTATCGCACAAACATGCGCAGGAAGCCTTGAAGGAAAGTGAAGAGCGCTATGCTCTCGCGGCTCGTGGCTCCAACGATGGGCTGTGGGACTGGAATGTGTCGGCTGATGTCGTGCATTTCTCCTCCCGTTGGAAGGCTATGTTGGGCTATCAGGAAGACGAAATCGACGACAAACCTGCAGAATGGTTTGACCGGATTCATGACGCGGATCGAGAGCGAGTCAAAGAGGAGATCGCCACCCATCAAAAAGGCCGTACTCCTCATTTCGAGAGTGAACACCGTGTGCTGCACAAGGATGGCAGCTTTCGTTGGATGCTGAGCCGCGGGGTCGCGGTTCACGACAGTGCCGGAAATGCTTTGCGGATGGCCGGCTCACAAACCGACATTACCGAGGGAAAGGTCTCGGATCCACTGACGGGCTTACCCAATCGGCTGCTGTTCATTGACCGCGTAGGTCGGCTCATCAAACACACGAAGCGCCGCAAAGACCAATTGTTCGCGGTTCTATTCATGGACCTCGATGGCTTCAAGATGATTAACGACAGCATGGGACACCTGGTTGGCGATCAACTGCTTCTTGGAGTAGCCAATCGGTTGGAGAAGTGTTTGCGATCGACGGATACTGTCGCGCGGTTACGGGAAACCTTCACGGTCGCGCGCCTCGGCGGGGACGAATTTACAGTCCTACTCGACAGTATTAAAGACCCGAACGATGCCAAGCTCGCCGCAGACCGCATGATGAAGGCTCTGGCGTCGCCGTTCATTTTGGGCGGGAAAGAGGTGTTCACTTCCGTGAGCATCGGAATTGCTCTAAGCAACTCGGCCTACGAGCAACCAGAAGAGATTTTGAGAGATGCCGACACCGCAATGTATCGGGCCAAGTCTTTGGGCAAGGCTCGTTACGAGGTGTTCGACGCTGATATGCGAGCCAGCGTGATGGCTCGGTTGCAGTTGGAAACTGATCTACGTCGCGCGCTCGAACGCGGAGAATTTCGCAATTTCTATCAACCGATTGTTGCGCTGGCTTCCGGAGAGATTGCCGGCTTTGAGGCTCTGTTGCGTTGGCAGCATCCCACTCGCGGCCTTCTTGCCCCCAATGAATTTATTCCAGTTGCAGAGGAAACTGGGTTGATCCGCGAGCTTGGTTGGTGGAATTTGCGGGAGGCCTGTCGGCAAATCAGTGAATGGCGAGCGAGTGCAAGTGCCCACCGTCATCTGACAATTAGCGTCAACCTGTCCGCCAAGCAATTCTTACAGCCGAAACTTGTCGAAGACATTAGAAAGCTGATGCGTGATCTCGCTCTTCCCCCCGAAGCTTTGAAGCTGGAGATCACGGAAAGCACCGTGATGGCAGATCCGACGGCGGCGGTAGAAATGTTGCAACACATCAAGTCCCTGGGCATCCGGCTGGCTATCGATGATTTCGGCACGGGCTATTCTTCATTGAGTTACCTCCACCGTTTCCCCCTCGATACCCTGAAGATCGACCGTTCTTTCATCAGTGGTATGGGAGATGACGGAGAAGGCATGGAGATTGCCCGCACCATCTTGCCGATGGCCAACAATCTTCAGTTAGACGTCGTTGCCGAGGGAGTAGAAACGATTCAGCAAGTCGCTTTGCTGAAAAAATTGCACTGCAAGTATGGCCAGGGATACTACTTTTCACGACCACTAAATGCGGAGGGAACCACAGCATTATTGGCAGGAGACTTGACGTGGCAAGCGTGCGTGGAAACCAAATAGCGCAACAGATGTCAGCTCCGGGAGAACTGGAGCCGGCAGCCTACTCCGCCGCTACGCAAGCCTCGACTGCTGAGGTTCACAACGCGTGTCGCTCTTCAAATTTGTCGATCACTCAATTTTTATGAACCTCGCTTGGCAGAACATAATTCACGATCGAGCACGCTTCTCGATAACCGTATTGGGGGTGTGTTTTGCCGTGTTCCTGATGATCTTTCAAGGCAGCCTCTTGGCTGGCTTCCTCCGAGCGGCATCCCGCCTTATCGATGCCAGCGATTCCGACATCTGGATCACTTCCCGGGGTGTGCCAGCCTTTGAGTTTGGGACTATCTTGGAAAGCCGCGTCAGGGAAATGGCGGCCGGCGTACCGGGTGTGATGGAAACCGGTCGCGTGTGCATGGCTTTTGCTGTCTACCGCACGCCGAATGGCACGCAGCAAGTGGTCGCGCTGGTTGGTGCGGACCCCAATGTTGGCAAGCATTTCCCGGTTCCCAACATGCCTGAATCGGGCGGAGCGACATCACCGGAGGCGGTCCTCTATGACGTAAGCGATCGCAAACAAATGGATGTCACCACCTTGCCCGCAGAGGTCGAGATAAATCGTCACCGCGCCAACATTGAGCGCGAGATCGAAGGTTACGGCGCTTTCTTGGGCGTTCCTTTTCTGTTCACTTCCTACCGCAATGCAACTCGGTACATGGATTTCGGCCCGGACGATGCCATGTACATCCTTCTGCGTGTCGGCAACGGATACTCCGTTTCCGATGTCCAGCAAACCCTTAGGCAGCGGCTGCCGGAGGTCGACGTACTTACTCAGAGCGAGTTTGCCCATAAGTCCCGAATGTATTGGACGATGAAAACTGGGGCCGGAGGCGCCATTCTGACCGCTGCCGTTTTGGCGTTTCTTATTGGACTTGTGGTTGTCTCCCAAACTATCTATGCCAACACCATGGAAAATATCGAGGAGTACGCCACGCTGAAGGCCCTCGGAGCGTCCCGAACCTTCGTGGCGCGCATAGTGCTTTCCCAGGCGCTGATTTGCGGAGTGCTCGGAAGCATTCTCGGACTCTTAGCAGCTTTACCAAGTATTGGCTACGCAAAATCTTTAATTCCTTGGATTTACGCGCCCTGGTGGTTGCCGGCAGTGATGGTCGTGCCCAGCCTGATCATGTGCGCATTGGCATCCATTGCTTCGGTCCGCAGCGCCCTTACGGTTGAGCCGGGGAGAGTGTTCCGTGCCTAACCATTTTTTGGGCGTCGAGAGTGCGAGCGTTTCCTTCGGCAACGGAGAGGCGCGTGTCCCTGTGTTGCGGGACATTTCACTAAGCTTCGAACGCGGGACGCTCACGCTGGTCATGGGTCCTTCGGGCAGCGGGAAGACCACCCTGCTGTCCATGCTGGGCTGTCTCTTATCACCTGATGAAGGGACCGTGTTCGTGGACGCTGTTGCCGTAAACAAACTGAGTGAACCAGAAAAGACGGCCATTCGCCAAAAGAAGGTTAGCTTTGTCTTCCAGGCCTTCCGACTCTTTCACTCGCTTACCGCCGTCGATAATGTGGCTATGGGCTTCGAAATTCGCGATCCTGGAGAGCCCCGGCGTATGGAAATGGCCCGTGATCTACTCTTCCAATTCGGCTTGGGAGACAAACTTCATCACGAACCTAACGACCTCAGCCCCGGAGAGAAGCAGCGCGTCGCCATTGCGCGCGCTTTGGCAGGAAATCCTCCGATCCTCCTCGCGGACGAACCAACCGCTTCCCTAGATGCCAAAGCCGGAAGAAATATCTGTGAAATACTTCGGAATCAAGTTAGCGAGCATGGGAGAACCGTTGTTGTCGTGAGCCATGATCCGCGTTGGCGGGAGTTCGCCGACCGCACTATCACTCTCTGCGATGGCCAGGTTGAGTGCGAGGTAAATCCGTGACCGCCCAGCGCAGGTGGTTACTTGGTGGTGCGGCGGTTCTAGCAGTGATTGCCGTTGCGACGCTGTTCGGAACTTCGAGGAACCGCAATTCGGTGCAAGCGCGTGGAACCTCCAGTAATACCGCCTGGACGGTTGTTTTCGCCTCCCCAGGTAGAGTGGAAGGCGCTTCGGAAACCACTCAAGTGGGAGCCGCCACCGACGGCATTCTCAAGGCCGTGTATGTGACAGAAGGTCAGTTTGTAAAACGAGGGACATTGCTTGGTGAGATCGCCTGTGACGACCTGCAGCCGGCGCTGCAAACTGCCATGGCGGAAGCGGACTCTGCCCGCCAGGCACGCACCCGCCTTTTGCGAGGCGCACGCAATGAGGAGAAAACAATAGCCAGGGAAAAGACGGCTGCAGCCCGAGCCACGTTTGAAGAAGCCAAATCACGTCTGGACATGCAGCGCGCTCTTTACCAAAAAGAGGAAATCTCTCGCGCCACGTATGATCAGGCTGTCCGCGATCTGGGGGTAGCCGATGCTAACCTCCGAGCCGCCCTGGGTACCGAAGAGTTAGTCGCCGCGCCTCCTTTGCGGGAAGATACTGCGCGAGCGGATGCCGATGTGCTTGCCGCGGATGGGCGTGTCAGAACCGCCGAACAACGAATCGGTAAGTGCGCAATTGAGACACCGATCGACGGAACCGTTTTGAGGGTCTACGCGCGGCCCGGCGAGTCCTTTAGCACAGTCACTCCCCGCCCTTTGTTCAGTCTCGCCGATACTTCGACTCGACACATCAAGGCAGAAGTGGATGAAAGAGATGTGGACAAGCTCTCTGTCGGGCAGAACGTCATTATCCAAGCCGATGCCCTTGATGGAAAGAGGCTCCGCGGCTCGGTCGCCAGGATATCTGCAATGATGGGCAGGAAAAGCATCAGCACCGGTGACCCCTCTGATAAAAGCGACCGGGATATCTTGGAAGCGGTGATCGAATTGGACGACAACTCGAGGCCATTACCTATCGGTCTTAGGGTGACTGTACAGTTTTTATCCGATGGCCATCGAGAATAGAGATGCCCCGGGAATAATTTCGGGACAATATAGTTCTCGCCGTCTGCACGGTTCCATGAATTTACAAAACTACAGACGGTGGGCTTTCGCTTCAGACTCAGATGCGGCGAGCCCTCGGAGTTCACATCCTCGTGTCCTTTCCTCCAACAATCGATTCCAGAGGCTCGGTAAGTTCGCGTTACCGGGTGCGCCGTGAGAAGGCGGTGGTCCACAACGGGAGTAACCCGCCCGGGAACTGGTTCGCTCCACCCGGTAGCAATCAGAGCAGCAGTGGAGGCAACGAGACTGGGTGAAGCCTCTGGTGCAGAGAGTCACTAGCAGTCCGTGGCGGAACGGCGTTCTCTCGAGTGACGGAGTCTGTATCGAAGATAGCGTTGATTCCGAGGCCGGCGACGGTGGGCCTACGAAAAGGAAATGTTTGTGCGGCTGGTAGGCGTTGCGTAGCGAAGGAACAGCAGAAGAAGAGCAAAAAGAACCGACGAATGACGGTTTTTCCATTCTCGCGGAGTACCAGATCCCAACAGGCGACGCGAACTCCACGAGTCGCTTTCTATTTGAAACTGCTACGGGTCTTCCGATGGCCCCGCGCAACATCGCGCGGGACAGCTTGCATCCGCTTCTTAAGAAAATGGGCTGCGGTTCGGCAGGCTTTCACACGTTCCGTCGTTTCCGCGAAGCCGTCCTACAAATGAGCAATGCACGAAATCTGCTCATTGAGGATGGGGCACGCAAACAGCGAGATGGCTGGCCGTTACGGAAAGCAGTTGCTTGCGAATATTCGGTGGAGGCAAGAGTGCGCCGCTACCATCGGCCTTGGCTTCACACTTCCCGCAAACTCGGAGGAAGCCGTGATGGACAAGTTTGGACAAGTTTTCGGCGCAGAACAACTCGAGGCAGTTTCAGTCTAAGTCTATAGGAGAGCGGGAGATAAAATGGTCGGGGCGAAAGGATTTGAACCTTCGACCTCCTGGTCCCGAACCAGGCGCGCTAGCCAGGCTGCGCTACGCCCCGACAGCCACGCTCCGCCACAACTCAAGCCCAAGCGTTCGCAACAGCTTACCACAGCCCCGGTACCGCATCTACACTACGAATATCACGTTTCCCGCCGCCGAGCTTACTTTTCGTTGCCAGCTCAACGCCAGCGCCAAAAACGACCCGAACTTGATCCCGCCTGCTCAGACCGGATCATCAGCGCAACACGTACTCTTAGACCCGCATCAGCAGGACGCCACCGGTCATCCTGAGGCTATCCGACGAGGATAGCCGAAAGATCTCAACGTCAAAAATAATCCCTTCAAAAAAAACCGCCGGGAGCTTTTCGCCCCCGGCGGCCATTATCCGACCGACGCCACTCCTAGAACTCGTAGCGCAATGCGAACTGCATCGTGCGCGGGTTCGTCAACAATCCCGAGTAATCGCCGAACGTACTAGCGTTGGTGATCGAGGTATTAAGCGTCGACACGTCAAATCGCGTCAGGTTCAATGCGTTAAACACTTCCCAACGGAACTGCAGGCTGTGCGTTTCCTTCCAAGGCATCTTCCAACGCTTGGCAAGCCCGAGGTCCAGGCCTGCGAACCCGTCGCCTCGCAGCGTATTCCGGGCTCCGACTTGGCCAGGAAAATCGGCTTGGTAGTTGGCTAGCGCCGCGGCTGCTGCAGCGGCATTTCCGAAGATGTTGACAGTCCCATCGGGATTCTTCACCGCCCCGTGAGTGCTTACTGGCCCAATCTGCGTTGCAAAACCCGACTGCTGCCAGTTGGTTGGCCATTGAGCGCCATTGGACACGCCGAACGGGAACCCGCTCGTCCAACGCGCCAGCCCCGTAAGTTGCCATCCGCCGATGAAGGCATCGAGCGCACTGGGTGCGTTTCTGCCGATCCACCTGCCCTTGCCGAATGGGAGTTCCGCGATCCAGTTGGCATTGAACTGATGGGTCAGATCAAAGTCGGAAACGCCACGCAGCGCAGCAGGTTGCCAGGCGTTGATCACCTGTGCCCCATTTCCTAATCCACCTTCGGCCGGGATACGATTTGCATCCGATGAAATGTCGATCGACTTCGAGAAGGTATAGTTGACGTCGAATTGTAGGCCGTGGGACATATGCCGGCGGATATTGACCTGCAGCGCGTGATAATCGGCCTTGGCGATCGAGCGCCACGCGTACAGCCCTGCGAACTGTCCATCCAGGAACGCGTATGGTCCCCCTGGGCCGTAGTACGAAACTCCCGGCAGGTTCGCATCGGTTAAAGCCCCTTGGTCAAGCAATTGGATCGCGGTGGTTTCATTCCCCGAGAAGGCGCTAAGCAGATCGTAAGCTGCTTGCAGCGGGCTCGTGGTTGACCCGCCGCTTTTTATCAAAGAATACGCCCCTCCTGGCTGCAGCGGCTGAAGGATATCAGTCCAGTAAGCCGCCGTAGGACCCACCATCTGTGGCGTGATCGAACTCGTCGGTATCCCTTGCCTGTATAACTTCGCCAGCGCCGTCGCCGCCGTGAAGTAGTCGACTTTCGTCTTCGGATCGACGAGGTTCTCCGGCGTGGCTACGTCCTCCTGGGCCAACAGCCGGTGAGACAAGCGACCTACATAAGAGACTTCCAGAGAGAAGTTGTGCGCAAGCTCGCGCCCGACCGAGAAATCCAGGGTGTAGGAGTACGGCGTCACAATCTTATTGTCACTGCCCCAATATACGGCGAACGAACCAGTCCCGTTAGCCGGGAACGTTTGGGGGAATGTGGCACTCGGCGTTGATGCAAACAACTGTGTACCGTCGGTGCCTTGCGTCGGGATCGTATTTAGACCCGTGATCCGTGGCGCCGTGGCTGGCGATACCACCCCGGCTGTGTTAGTGAGCGTCGTGGACAACCCAAACGAACCATCTTGGTCGAACGTTGCTAGCAATGCCGGACCGAGCCGGTCGTACACTCTACCGAATCCTGCCCGGATGGTGGTCTTGCCCGGGCCACCAAACAGAGCTTTCAGCAAACCATCGCTAGCATTCGGAGAGTAGGCCACTGCGAACCGCGGTGCAAAATCTTTGGTGTCCCAGTTGTAGAATCCTGGCTTTCCATTAGCTGGCCCAGCCAAGTTAAAGCTGATCAGTGGGGCGGCATTCGAACCGATTCCTTGCGCCATATTCGCCGCGCGCAAATTAATCCAATCGGTCAGACTTATGTTCGGTGAGACCTGTAACCCGTTGGTTTCCCATGGCGGTGAAAACAGCGAATACCTCAGTCCGTACGTCACCGTCAGATTTGGCTTAACCTTCCAGGAGTCCTGCGCGTACATCTCATACCCATCATCCGCGAACCGGCGCGTGACCGGGGCTCCCTGAGCCAGCGTTGTGCCGTTCTTGTTGAAATTGAACTGCGCATTTACCTGATTCACCATCCCAACCAGTGCGATCATCGGGTAGTCATAGTTATTGTTGAAGCCCGGATCGACCTGCGGCAAGCCCGCCACTACCGGATCAAATGCGCCACCTTGGTTTGCCAACCCCGAGGGAATAAACCACGAAGCATTGGTCACCGCTGTGCTGAACGAGTTGGTGTTGTTCGATTGCGGATTGCGCAGAAAACTGAAATTTCCTCCAAACTGAAAGGTGTGTTTGCCTTTGATCCAGGAAATGTCATCCACAAAATTGTGGACGGGAACTTGGAAGTTATTCGTCGATGTGATTGCAAGGCTGGAATTGTTCGTCGTGCTGTTATCGTTGAGCCCGCGGAACTGAATCCACGGAGCATTTAGATTGCCAATTTGTCCAAAACTCTGCCGCGTATACCCCCAACGGAAATTGTTCACTAGGTTAGAGCGCAGCACTGCTGAATAGCCGACTGAAAAACCCTTGCTGTAATCGACCTTCGAAATTTCCGGAGTTCCCCCCGGTAGGTAGGGTACGCCGTTGTTAAAATCGTTTCGCAGCGCACCGCGCCAGAACAGACTGTGGTTTCCATTGCTGGTGATTTTGTAATCGAGGCGCGCGATGTACCAGTTGCTGTCGATCGCCACCGGTCCCTTGAACCGGAAACCCTCGTAGTTCACACCGTCCCCCGTGGACGGGTCATTGGGCAGTGGAAACGAATTGAAATAGGGGGTCATCACGCTGCTGCTCACCCCTATACCTTGCGGATCCATCCCTTGGATCTGCCCGGGGCTCAAGCCGAAATTCCCCGGCGCGATCGTGTGCGGCCCCATCAATCCTTGAACCGTTCCACCGGGGCATGCCGTCGGATCGGCACATGTATAGGTAATTATACCGTCGCGCATCGCCGCGCTGGGTACGATGCGCACCACGCTCTGCGCTTCGCGCTGTCGCGCGCCTTCATAATTCGCAAAGAAGAAAAGGCGTTGCTTTAGGATCGGCCCGCCCAAGGAACCGCCGAAAATATTCCGTATCAGCTTGGGCGCTTGGTTCGGTTGTCCGTTGGTCAATTCTGCCTGTTTCACGAAGTAGTCGTTGGCGCTCGTGATCGTGTTGCGATGATATTCATACGCCGATCCGTGAAAATCGTTCGTGCCGCTCTTGGTAATCAGCGCTACCTGGGCGCCCGACGAGCGCCCTTCGTCCGCGTTGTAGTTCGTGGTCGTAACGCGAAACTCCTGCACGGAATCCGCAGTGATCGGCAATACCGACGTAAATGCATAGCCTTTGGTATCCGCGTTGACGTCCACGCCGTCCAGCGTGATGTTGCTTTGATCGCTACGCGCCCCGTTCACGGCGCCGCTGCGCGAGTCATTTCTTAGATCCTGATCGGGCCGGTTGCCTGTGTAGGCCACGCCTGCCTGCAGAGACAGCAAATCTGGTACGTTGCGCCCTTCCATCGGCAATTGCTTGATCTGATTCTCGTCAAAGGCGTTTCCCAGCGAAGCATCCGTGGTGTTCAACGTCTCGGTCGCAGCAGAAACTTCCACCGTCTGTGACGATGTTCCGATCTCCAGTATCACGTTGGTCGTTGCGGGAGTGTTCACCAGCAGTTGCAGGTTTTTCCGTTCATATTTCCGAAACCCGGAGGCTTCCGCGGATAATGTGTAAGCACCAGGCGGAAGTGAAAGGAAGTTGAACTCCCCGGCTGACCCCGTCTCAACGCTACGCTCCAGGCCCTGTTCGGTATTGATCAGCGTTATGTGGGCTCCACTAACGACCGCACCCGATTTATCCGTTACGACTCCCTGCACCGACGTCGTGCCCGTTTGCCCCCATGCCCCGCCAAGCCCCAGAACACAAATCGCCAACCCCGCCACAAACCTCAAAATAAAATGCCGCTTCATAGAAGACCACACCATGGACCACTCCTTTCGCGCACCATTTCGACGGTTTTTGAATACACGGGGGGCAGTGCTCCGGACGGGGCACTTTCAAGTCGCGGAAAACGACGTTTCCGCAACGTCAGATCGTTCGCTCTGACTCCGGGCAACCTTAACCCACCACTCGACTCACGTGTTGTTAGGATACCTTCTAAGTCAGAGCGGTAGGTTATGTCAAGACCTGTATTTTAATTCGGCAAAACAGAATAAGCGATATGGCGCCAAAAGACCCGCCAATTTGGCCCAACAACTCGCGGGTCACCAACAACTTCTGATCCTGAGATCCCCCGAGGGCTCGGCAAGTTTGTGGAGAAATGCCCGGAATTAAGACAGAAACAATCTTAACCACTCCCAAACTCCCGACGAAACGACCTCGACCACCCCAAACTCTCAACAGAAACAACGCACTTGTGCAACAAGGAGCTTCGTAACCTCGATCACTCCAGACTCCCAGCGGGAGCTCCAACAGTTGTCACCCGAATCCCCGCAGTTCTTGCGGAGTGAGGGATCTGCCTTCATTTGGGACCTGGTGGCTTGGTTTTTTTGGCGTTGTCTCAACAGAGCTTCTAAATCTCAAAGGCTTTTGGACCGCAGTTAC
>Ga0185299_10002911_pt1 | contig 24482 bp, 34 predicted proteins | sample PaiPotPPA55metaG_FD_128002 | JGI IMG/M metagenome (GOLD analysis project Ga0185299, IMG submission 128002) | Iron sulfur acid spring bacterial and archeal communities from Banff, Canada, to study Microbial Dark Matter (Phase II) - Paint Pots PPA... ... | reverse complement strand
CGAAATGATCATCAAGCGCCGTGCCGGCCACTTCGACCCGGCGACGTTTCGTGACCGGTACCAGGATGCGCTGCGCGAACTCATCGAGGCGAAGATGCGAGGATTACCAGTGAAGGCGAAGCCAGCCGAGACGCCCGGCCCTGTCGTTGATCTCATGTCGGCGCTAAAGCGCAGCTTGGCGCAGGAGACGGGCGAGGCAGCAAGAAAGCCGAAGCGGAAAGCAGCCGGTGACCGCCGACAGCGCAGCCTGTTGCTGCCTGTGACAGGCAAGGGGCGGGACAAGCGACAGGTGGCAGGGAACGCGACTGCGCCAAGCCGCAGACGAGGGGCCCCCAGCTGACCGCATTCTCGATGTGAACGGGCGCCGCTGGCCGGCCCACCGAACTGACGCATGTCGCTAGATGCCGCCCGCCGCCTTCGACGCGGCGATCCGCGAGCATCAATACATTGGAACCGCGCCGCCCATCGTCGTTCGATGCATGAGCCTGCGGCGCGGCAGGTCATAATCTTGAACGGCCCGATGCTGCACGGTGCAGTTATCCCACATCAGCAAATCGCCCGGCCGCCATTGGTGGCGGTAGATGAAAGCCGGTTTTACGATGTGATCGGCAAGCGCGGCGATCAGCGCTTCGGCTTCCTCCGGCTCCATGCCTTCAATGCCGATACAGTCGTCACGCATGATGTAAAGGCATTTGCGTCCGGTAAAGGGATGGGTGCGGACGATCGGATGCGATACCGCCGGATAACGCTCGATCTCCGCTTGCGTCGGCGGAAAAGCGCGTTTCCGGCCGGTGAAATCGAACACCGCCCGTCGGCCATCGATACGCTGCCGAAGCGACTCTGGCAGGGCATCCCAGGCCGCGGCGGCATTGGCAAATTCGGTATCCCCTAAACTCAGGCCGAATAGATCGGGAATCTCGATCGCATAAAGGATCGTCCCGCGCGGCGGCCGAGCCGCATAGCACATATCGCTATGCCAGTTCTCGCCGGCACGACGGACACCAATCGGCTGCCCGCCTTCGGTGACGTTGGAAACCACGACGATCTCGGGGCTACCCGGCACGCTCCACCGTTCGCCGAAAATGTTGAACTCGATCTCGCCGAAGCGGCGGGTGAAATCGACCTGCCGTGACGGCGTGATCTGCTGGTTGCGGAAGAAGATGACGCCGCACTCGTTGTAAGCCCGCTCAATCTCGCCAAAGGTGGCATCTCCTATCGACTCGGCGAGGTCAACGCCGCGGATCTCGGCACCGAGGGCTGCACCGGTCGGGATAATCTCGATCGACATCGAATACTCCTCACTTTGCGGCGGACGCAAACGCCGCAGAACGGGGCGACAGGAAGCGGTCGGGAACCAGCGCGGAGAAAACGAGCCCGGCTATGGGCCATTTCATATTTGGCATGGCCGTTTATACCCCTTTCTGACATTTCTTCATGAAGCTCTCTTTCGCCGCTCCCGAAAGCGGCTTGCCGTTTTTATCGATTGCCTTCGGCTCGCAAGCGTCCTTTGAACATTTTGCCATGAAGCTGTTCAACGCGGCGCCAGCCAGTGGCTTGCCGCCCTTCCCAATCGCTTCGCTTCGGCAATGTCCGCAACCTCACCGATCACGCCCTGCGCACCCGCGTGCCAAACGCCGAACGAGGGATTCTTTATACGTCTCGTCACCCCGGCCGCCAGTTGTAAATCAATGCTCGACGCCCATTTGCTTTAAGATTGAGTCGACCCCGGTGTCTCCGGCATCTCTGGCCTTGCGGTAGTATTCCACCGCCTTAGCATCATCCTTCGCAATGCCGATGCCTTTGTAATAAAAAGATCCGACGTTGAACATCGCTTGCGCGTCGCCATTATCAGCAGCCTTTTTGTACCAGAAAAAGGCTTCTTTTTTGTTGTCATTCGCAAACGCGATTTCGGCTAGTTTGAGTTGTGCATCCACAAATCCTTGCGCCGCGGATTTGCGAAACCAGGTCAACGCAGTTTCCGCATCGGCCTTTGCGCCTTCGCCCTCGGCGTACATGACCCCTAGATTAAACTGTGAAGGTGCAAAGCCCTGCTCCGCGGCCCGCGAGTACCAACCTAGCGCCTTACCAAAATCTTGTTTCGTCCCCTCTCCGACCCGGTACATATAACCCGCATTATGTTGCGCTTCGGCATTTCCGTTCAGGCCGGCTGCTTCAAAGATGCGCAGAGCTTTCGCAAAATCTTTCCGCTGGTACGCTTCTGTTCCTTCATTCAAATTTTGCGCAAGTCCGTTGGGTATCCAGCACAAGAGAATTAGCAGACTGAGAGCAATCTGAAACTTCTGCTTCATTGAAACTCTCCAGTGGAACAGCGGGCAACTAGAACTGAGGACGACCGACCAATTCTACAGGCACACTCGGCGGGATCAAGATTAGTTAAAGCCCGCGGCAGTGTTATCATCGAGGCGTACCGAGCTGGTGAAGATGTCTGAGCCCCCAGAGCCGACCAATAAGCACAAGGACAGTGCGAATGGCGAAAGTGGTTTCATCAAGGCCGCGGAGCACGCTTTACCGCTCCCGCGCTCTTGGTTGGCACGTTGGCCCATCTTCGCAGTGCTCGCCACCGTCTTAGCGGGTATTGCGGGGCTGGGACATGTGGTCGGAGGGTTGGGCGATCTTGCACGGCTTTTCGAGGAGATCCCTGATCAGCACAGCGCTGCACCGCCGTTGACAGTGGCCGTATCAAACAGTGAAACACGATCATTTGAAGGTTATGACCTGAACGCTTCTTTTCAACTGCCTAGCGGCCTGCGAAACGCACCGCTGTTAGCCGGCGGTGGCCATACCCGCTTAGTGCTTCAGGCTAAGCCCTCTCATGCTGTCGAAATTAGTCGTGTGGGCCTTGAGGTCACCCCGCTGCATCTAAACGTAAACCTCGCTTCGTTGTACACGGTCGACCCCACACGTCAGCCTGGGTTTGGGTCAGCTCGCCCGCGGACGTTTCAATTAACATTCGATGCTGCGGGTCAAGGCACCGCTTTTTATATAAACGATCATGGTGAACCCGAGGAGGCAACTCTCGACAATCTCCTGAAGGTCAAAGAATTCTCGTTGCTTCGGCTCGATGATAAGGATGGCCTCCAGGAAACTATAGACATAACCCTCTTTCCAAGATCATCCGGCTTGTTCGAAATAAGATTTCATATTTACTATACCGCGGACGGAGAAAACCATGAACAGACTACGGGGACTATCTATTTGGCGCGCAAATAGAGCTTCGATCATCGCTGGATGTCTACTCGTCGCCTTCTCCGGTGGCGCAATTGCATGTGACGAAACCCTAGTAGCCCTGATCGGTCCAGACAGAACTCACGTACGGCAACAGCAGAATCGTGCCTTGCGAAGCGGTCAATCCCATTACCTCGAACCGGTACCTCCCGAACTTGCCAGAACCGCGCGTGAGAACCTGCCGATGTTTCAGATCGCCCATAGGCTCAATCCAATCCAAGAAGCCGATAGCCTGATGATCGATGCCTACCTCGGTTCGGACTACGCGAGCACGACGTCAGATGTGTTTGTTATGCCCCTCGATTCAAGGTCCGTTTGCATTTTGGCCCCAGAGAGCGTGATATTTCTGTCAGATAACGCGACGCACCATTATGTGACAATCGATGAGATCGACTTTGCCGCGCAGTCTGTAACTCTCGTTGACCCCTGGGCATCTGTTTCGTTTTTACTGCCGGGGCGGAATCTCGTCGGCATCCGCGCCGAGATAGTTGCGCCAGTCAATGGTGTTGATCGCCTCAAGATGGCGATCGACGACTTTCTCCGCGTGCTCAGGGGCGTCGTCGAGGCCGCAGATCCGCAGATGATGTTCAAGGCGATCGAGAAGAACTATCCCGAGCTCGCAAACTCTGAGGATTACCTCTTTTGGAAGTACAGCCATATGATCGGCTCGGGGAGATATGACGACATCATCACAGCGATATCCGATCTTCAGATGCGAGGTGACATCGGTTCCAAGCCTCGCCTGAAGCTGCTGGTCGATTTTGCGACCGACATAACCGGGATCGTTCTGACGGGGCTCCCGCATCATGAGAAGGGCAATTCGGACGCTGATAAGGACACGAGGTTTACCGCCTTTCTCGAACGTGTCGAGGGGTATAGCCGATTACCATGGATCTTACGTTGGCTTCTGATTGACCGCTCGAAAGCTGCCGGTGACAGTTTCCTCCTCCCAGTTGTCGATCGCCTCCTGCGAGCGGATACGCGGGATATCGATGTAAGAATCGCGAAGGCGCAGACGCTGATCAGGCTGCAGCGGCCAGTGGAGGCGCATGCGGAGGCAGACTTGGCCGAACAGCAATGGAACACGGATCTGGGATCCCTGATCCAAGCAGATACACCGGGAAAGGCCATTGCGATGGTTTTCGACTCACCAATCAAATTGGTGTCTGTGAATGTGTTGAGATGGCGGTATGGCCGTATTCGTTTGGCCCAGCTTACCAGCTCGGAAATGGACCGATCGGGTGCCGACGTTCCTTCGTCGCTGGCCGAACTGATCAAGCGTTATCCGAGAAGCCAACTGGAATTCCTTTATGATTATTTGCATCTGTATGCTTTGACGGAGGACACCGCCAAGCAGGATGCCTTGCTTGACGCCGCAGTTTTCGAAGTCCACCCACAAGCCTTAGTGAAGCCATCCACGTCAGCTGCTGCTAACACCGAAATGGTGGAACATCTTTCCGGCGCACTTTATCAATTCTTCCGGGCCGACCGGATAGCGGACGTGAATAGGCCCAGCGATCATCGCGTGTTTACAACACAAGTTCTTCGTCGAGAGATCTGCCGACTATCCGAGAACGGACGGAGCGCGCCTCAACCCAATAAGAACGCGGCTGCGGCACTTCAAAAAATGTGCTCTTCCCCGAACAGTCGATAATGTGTTTAGCCCGCAACTTGTCGACAAGCGCGAATCGCCCGTTCTGCTGAGATTTTTGCTGTCCCTCACAGCAAAAAGGGCTCCATTCGGAGCCCCGCTCGGATACCCCCGATCAAGAAGTGCAGAAACCGAGTTAGCCGGGTTCCGTCGGTTGCTCAATCGTCTTCGCGACCCTGAACCCCAAACCCACCCAGATAACTGCACCAGCCGGGTGATTATACAGCAACCGGTTCCCTGAGCGGCCGAGCGCCATTGAGCACCCAGGCGAAGCGGTATTTATAATCATTGCCGATTCGCTCTGTCGGAACCTGATGCTTCACGACCTTCGCCCCCAGAGTCGCTGGCGAGAGCTCGGTCAAAGTGTCGACCAGGTCGGCGACCTCTACGACGGTTTTCGATCCTTTTCTGATGAGCCCGATCCGCCCCCGGATGCGTGTATTGCGGGAGCGCATCTCCCAGGTCTTTTCGCCCGAGATGATCAGGCTGATCCAGGACTCGGCTATGATCAGACCCTTCAAAACCCTGGCTCCATCCATAGGGTAATCCGCCGGCACATCGCCGAACCATCCGGCGCCCAAGGTTAGGGAATTCCTAACCGGCAAAGCGCTCGTGTAGGATCGATGCTGATGCTGGCCTTCGACGACATAAAGCCGGGGGCGCGCCTTCGCGGCCTCGATGCTGGCGGAATCACCGAGGTTGTCCAGGTTGCGCGTTTCGGACCCGACGCCCTGAACCTTGTGTTCCGGGCGAACGGGATCGTCGGAATCGACAACGGCACCGTGGACCGATGACGCCTGAACAGTTCATTGACAAGTGGCGCGGCATTACGCGCACCGAACGCTCGGCCGCGCAGGAGCACTTTCTCGATGTCTGTGCGCTTCTCAGCGTGCCGAAGCCGGCAGATGTCGATCGCCACGGCACCGAGTACACTTTCGAGAAATCGACCAGGAAGATTGGCGACAGTAGCGGCTTTGCTGATGTCTGGAAGCGTCATTGCTTTGCTTGGGAATACAAGGGCAATCGGCGGAATCTCGTCGAAGCCTATGCACAGTTGAAACAATATGCGGACGCGCTGGAGAACCCTCCGCTTTTGATTGTGTCGGACATGCAGGAAATCCGTGTCCACACGAATTTCACGAATGCAATCGCGCAGCAGTATGTGATCCCGTTGATGGATCTGCGCTCGGTCGAAGCACGCGACCTGTTGCGCAACTGCTTCCTGCACCCCGACCGCCTGCTGCCGACCCAGACGCACGAGAGCGTCACGGCTGATTGGCAGCGACGCCGCCGCGATAATTCTCGGGTTGCTCGTTATGGTGGTCTTTTTAGCGGCGGTGCTGTGGCGGCTGCACTCGGCCGTATGCGCGACGCGACGCTCGTCGTAGTGCCGGCGCAATTCGACGGCGATGCTGGCGAAGCGCGTTTCTATCAACGGGCTGTCGGGCATCATCTTCAAAAAGAGCGACCCCTCTGATCAGCGGAGGGGCCGGAGGTGGGGGTAGTGACCAGCCGGAGCTGGTCCAACAAGTGTCTAATATCACCCCACAGATGACAACTTCGCGTCATGCGCGCGGCTCGGGCGGCCTCGAGCGTATAATAGCCAAGGCAGGGGGCGTATTCGGGTCTACAGCACGGTCCAGAGCGCCATTACGATTGCGATTACGATCGTCCAGTTGAGCGCGGCGAGGACCGCAATAACTAAGAGCGACAGCCACGACGACAACCGGCCTTCTGTCTCGATCGGGGGCAGAAGCTTTGTCAGCCTGCGGTCCAGATCGCGAAAAAGGGACATGCTTTTCGGTTGCCCAGGTGTCCTGGCGATCGTTCGCGATAATGCTCAATTTACGCCGCATGAGGCTGACCGGCCGATCTCTCGAACATGAATACTGATTTAAGAAAAGCTCCGCGTGCGGCCGTGCGGCTTGAGATGCCGATTTTGTCGTCATCGGGGAGGGGCGCTGATCTGCAAGGGATTGCGCGGGCGTGGCTGGATGATCCCCGGCAAGGAATGGGCCCCAGCGCCTGCGGCGGGTTGGCGCCGGGGCCCGCTTTTTCCCGCAACAGGCAGGGGGGATGTGCCTACTGCGGGTTTGTCGGGGCCGGCACCCCCGGGCAGTTGCTTGTCGCCTCAGCGCCGGCCCCTAGCCCCTGATCGCCGTGACGCTCGCAGGGGATTCCACCACACGGAACAGCCTACGATGCTTTTGAATAAAATGTTTGGAATTGATGGTTAACGCGGCTGCTGCGGGCCCGGGGCGGGATTTCGTCACTTGGCAGCGTGTTGATGAAAGAAATGCTCAAAGGCCAGAAGGAGTTCGATGAAGACGCCGGATTTTGCCGATCGCCTGAGTGCGGCCAACGCCGCGAAGCAGGCTCAACTGGAACGTGCTAGGGCGATTTCGCAAGACCCCAAGAGGCTGCACAAATTAAATGCCCGGTCTCAGCTTGTTGCTGCTCATAAGGCCAGGATCGCGCAGCGCGATGCGGCTCGCCGAGAAGCGAGAGAACGCGAAGCCGCGGAGTTGGCCGCTGCGCAAGCTGCCGAGGCTGCAGCTCGCGAGGCGGCACGCAAGGCCGAAGAGGAGGCGCGCGCGGCAAGCCTCGCCGAGCAGACTCGAAGAGATGCCGCAGCAGCTGCCGAGCGCGAGGCTATCCTTGCCGCCCGCAGAGCAGGCCGCAAAGCAAAGAAGCGCAGACGCTAGACCGGCCAGCGGCCGTGATGAAAGCCACGAAGGGAGATCCAGCGTTAGGGCCGCTGGCTCGGTGGGAAGAGCCGGGTAACTGCGGATAGAACATGGCGCGGCGGTCGTGCGCTGCCGCCGATCGAGCCTTCGGGCAGTCGCCGGCGAGAGGTCCCCACAAATCGGGCAGGGCCCATATCGGCGCCGTGCTCGGCCATGAGGCGATCGAGGCTAGCCCGGCCGTGCCGGCAGCGGTGACGGGCGATCTTTAAAGCATCGTGAGCTTGCCCCGGAGCTCGCGCAGGGTGATCGCTCCGCGGCTGTTCCTCGGGGGCTCCCTCAACTGGCCGGTTCCTGCGGGGCAGGCTCCGGTGGACGCGAGCGCGGTGGTCGGATCGGAGGAGAAAAATCGAACCTCACCAGGGTGTTCGGTTGCAGAGTGCGGGCCGTATAGAAAGCGACAGTGGCACCATCGATTTCTAAACACAGCATTGAGAACGCGGGCGCCCGATCATAGTAAGGACCAGCAGAGCTCCAGAGCATCGAAGCCGTGACATGGTTCGGTACGTCGCTTCGCGCGAAGTACCCTGGATGATTGATGAAATAGGGATGATAACCGAGATCAGGGCCAGGCACATACATTGTCCCGTCCTGCCTAAAGTTATCCCCGATACGCACCGCCACGGAGACGAGAGAGGGTTCAATCCCACGGCGGCCGGCTGAGATCCGCGCCACCGCTCGACCTCCAGGAACAACCACATCAGGCGTGTTTGTAAACGTACAGGACTGCGTCAAGGGGGGGAGTGGCGGCGGCGAAGGTGGGGGCTGCTGGCAACCGGCGACGAACATCGTCAGAACCGCAACGAACGCCACCGCTGAAGAGTGCTTCAAAACTTCCATGAGCAGCCCCCGTTTCCGATGGGGAAAAATTCCTGGTCATGGAGACGAATGTCAACCCCACGTTGAGGCGACATCGGAAAAAAGAAAGCCCCCGCTTGGGGCGAGGGCAGTTCGGGGTAATGCCGCTCCTGATGTGCGGCGCTTTGCGAAACCGCCGTGGACTGCAGCCGACAATGCGGCCTTCTATCACCAAATCGAATTCTAGCAGCCGTTGGTCGACCGCCGCTATCGCCGCGCCGACCGAACCCAGCAGCGCCATCTTGCCCCCGTCGATACGATTGGCGAGACGGCCAACCAATTCGGCGCGCATCGCACTTAACCGCCGCGCGCACGGTTGTGCTTTGCTCGCGCCAATCACAAGTTACGCACAAACGATGCACAACCTCGTTGCCGATTAATCGGAACCAGGTCGGCCGCCAGGGAGAGCACCGGCCCCATCGGCTACGATCGGCATAATGTGCCGCTCGGCCGCGACAGGTAGCGGTCCAACCATTAGCCGCGCTGACCGGAATGCTCGGCAGTTTTGCCTCAATAATCACACTGGTCTCGTCACGCTCCGCCGGTGAATAGTCGTTAGGCCATCAGGCAGGGGGGCCGCCAGGGTGGAAATCAAATCCGCAGACCGCGTAGTGTCCGGGCCGATTTACTCACGCTCGAAAATCCTGCCCGCACCTGATAGCGCCCTCATTGAGGCATGCTACGATCTGCTTTCCTCGGGGCGCCCTTTATCAGAAGTGTTGGATTCGGCAAAACGACTCAAGTATGACCGGGACGGCCAATCGGACACACAAATCGATCGCGTAGACGGCGAGGTCCAGAGCGCGTCAGCACCATGGAAAACCGCCCCAGTCAGTGAGCGGGTCGAACCAAGGTTGACAGATTCCCCAGGCGTACTGGGTCAGGATACAAACATTGATGCGCCTCGCAGTCCTGTAGCCTTGAAGGCTCAGCAAGCACCGAAGAACGGCCCCTTTGAGAAAGGATGGAGCAGCAGGCTTATCGGGGCGGCCCTTTTCTGGCTCATTCCCACGATGTCCCTCACAGTTGTGGGGACTGTCACCAGATCGTTGATTGATGCAGACCTAACTCGAACGGCAGCGGAAGCAACGGCTGTTCGGAAAGCCTTTCCAGTACAGCCTGAGAGGGATCTGCCGCCTCCGCCGCCGACGAGCACAGAAGCAGGAATTACAAAGCCTACGCCTCCGTCCGCGGCGGCAATTCCGATCGTGCCTGCACTCACGCAAGAGCGGAGCGAAACGGGGCACGCAATTGAACACGGCGTGGCTGGGTCGCCCGCAGGACCGGCCACCGAAGTCGCCAATTCCACGCAAGCCAGTATCCCGGATGGCTCGCTGAAGCCGGCGGCAGAAGTAGAAACCATAGCGCCAAGTCCTCCGGCGTCGGAGGCGAGCCTCGCCGCGCCTGAAGTCAGGCAAGAGCCGGCGCACGCAGCTGAGCAGACCGTGACGGGCTCGCCTGCAGATGCGGTAGCTAAAGCTGTTACGGCCAGGCAAAACAGAATCCAACACCGTGGGCCATTGCGCGTCAGGACGGGCAAACGAGCGGGTCGGGGCTGGGTACGTTCAGCGCGGGCCGCGCCGTACCGCGGTACCCGAACTCAACGGCGTATAAGCAGTCCAATTTGCCCCCATTCCGGTCATTGCCTAACGCCGCCTTAGAGTCATTGCCGGGAATGAGAACTCTCGGCGACCGCGGATGCCGGCGATCAGCGCTTGCATGAACCGCCTGCCTCGATCAAACCGGCCGTCGCCAAGCCTCAGAACGTGAAATCTGCGCACAACGACGCGTCCGCGGCCCCTCCAGATCGTGCGGGAACCGCTGCTCAGCGTTGCGCGGCTCGACCATCCGACCATCCGCGGAGATCCCCTTAACCGATTCGCTGTCTCGGCCAAACTTGTAGACGGCAGTTGTCTCTTTAACCGTCCGGCGATGCTCTTTGTTTCAGATGAGGAGTGAACGCAACCGCCGAGGTATCTAGGCTCGGCGTAGTTGAGCGGAGCAAAGTCCGCGCGGGTGCCATGGATCGAGGGTCAGGCTGGATTAGTAAGTGTGGACGCCGGTTGGAGGCGATGCGTGTTGAGACAATCCGGAACCTGCACGAGCGTTCTGTCCTGCGCCTGCGGTATTTCCTCAGCGAGCAATCTCTTAGCGTCGGTCCGAAACCAAACAGAAGGACGGAGGAGCACAGCAAAATGGCAGAGCAGGCTGACGATCTCGGCATTCCTAAACTGCGCCCAGCGGCTGCGGCCAAGATGTCGCCGCGCGTCATCGATCCGCCACGCTTGGGCGCTGAGGCGACGCACGTCTCCGAATCGCGGCAACAGACGAGTGACGGATCAGTCGGCTCGCGTGGTCATGAGGTCGATCGCCGAACACTGATCATTGGACCCGGAATTTCCCTTTCCGGCGAAGTCACGTCCTGCGACCGGCTTATCGTTGAGGGTACGATTGAAGCGCAATTGCAGAAATGCCAGCACGTCATCATCGCCGAGACAGGGGTCTTTAATGGGCAGGCATCGACGGAAAATGCTGACGTGCGGGGCCGTTTCGAGGGCGAACTCATTGTCCGCAAACGGCTGCTGATCCGAGCGGGCGGTCACGTTTCCGGCACGATCACCTATGGAGAGATTGAGATCGAATCGGGTGGTAAAATCTCCGGCGTGATCGAAGAAGTTGGAGCCAATGTCGCCTCCAGAATGAGGGCATAAAATTCCCGGAACGTCGCGGTCAAAAAAAGGCGTCAAACGAGTTCTAGCGCTCGGCTGCCGCATGTCGGCGTACCGTCCGCCGAGTTCGGCTGTCGCTGATGAGGCAATCAAGAACGCGTCTACCACGATCGAGCCTACGATCGCGACGCTCAACTGACAAACCGGGTGTGATTCGCCGTAGTAGCCCCGAGGTCTGCCAGAACGTGAATGGCATGAACCAGGCCCAAGAACCTCAGAGCCGATATGGATTGCGGCGGAATGCTGGGCGGTAATAGGGACGTTCTCCGCCGAGGCTCTCGACTCTGGCAAAGACGGATAAGGGGCAGCCGCATGTCGCACTAGTGCCGCACGCACCAGCTTCCGATAGAGAATCCGGCACTGATCATGAGTTCAAGCGCGCGGTGTTTGCTGGGCGCGAATAGCGTTGATCAACGCGTGCATGAATTGCCTGCCCCGCTCGAATTTCCCGTCACCAAGCCTCAGAACCTGATACCCGCGAACAACGACACGGCCGCCGGCCCGCCGCTCCAGCACCTGCAACGGATCGCCCAATCCCGGTGAAGGTCGACCGCCACGCATCTTCGCCTCGATCGCCAGTGCGAACGCCATTGGATCTATATCCGGCGGAAGGGCGAAATCGGTTGCATGTGGAGCGTCGTCAACCTCGGCATGCGGTGACCGCGCAGAACCGCCAGACTCCAGGCGAAGCCGTGCCATCCGATGCGCTTCGCTTAGTGCGCTGGCTAGTGGAGAGCGCGTCAGCGAGTGCAGCGTGTTGCCCAGGCCAAACAGGCCGCCGCCGGCGATCGGCCGCATCATTGGCCTTGAGCATCCAGCGTGACCTTCGCCAACCGTTCAAGTGCCAACAACTGCTCGTTGGTAAGCTCCGTGAAGACCTGCTGGTGCACCACGCGGACGGGATTTTCAGGATCTCCCGCATGCAGCAATCTCTCACCATAACGGCGCGGACAAACCTTCGACATGATCCACTGACGAACGCCGGTTCGGATCTGCCTGTCTCGCGGATCGAGCTCTCCGTCATCGGCGATGTCCACAATCTGGTCGCACCAATAATCCATTAAGAGCAGTCGCGCTGCCCGGTAACGGTCGCCGAAGCCGTCAACGTCCCGCACTGCCCACCCGCGGACCGTGCCTTCGCTTGGTATGCCCGTATCTCGGCAGATGGCACGCAGGCTGTGGCCTTCGGACATTCGAGCGCAGATCGTGTCAGCGATATCTCGGGTGTAATTCGTTTGCGTCATTCTTGTTATTGTTCTCTCACGCGCGATACTGCGTGAGTGTACCTTATCTTCTGAGGTCCGAACAGGTGAACTGGCGATTTGCGATGAGGCGTTTCTCTGGCAACCAGGCGTATTTGGGCATCACCACGCTGGATTCGTCCCGAATCTTTGGTGGAAAGGCAGTTGTAAAGTTACATTACGATCTCTACTTGGGCCTGGGAGCGGTTCAATAGTGTCTTGAGCAAAGCAGAGATCGCGGAAGTTTGGGCCGCCGCCGGCACGCTGCGATACCCGTGGGGGCCGTTCTATCGGCTGGCTCTGCTGACCTTACAGCGTCGCAGCGAAGTCGGCGAGATGCGCTGGCCAGAATTGTCGGATGACCTGAGCGTGTGGGATCTGTCCGTCAAGGCGGGGAAGCCGCATAACGTACATTTGGCTGAAGCGGCCCGCGCTATCCTGAGAGAACTTCCGCGGTTCGACGGCTGCGACTTCGTGCTGACGAACGATGGCAAGAACCCGATCACGCCTGGCACGAAGCACAAGACGATGCTGATGGACGCGATCGAGCAGCTGCGGAGGGAAGCGCCGGCCAATTCCGGCGGCGCGCGGGAATCTAAGCCCTGGACCGTCCACGACTTTCGCCGCACCGATCGAGCCCTTCTCAATCGTGATGATTCCCGCGCGTTTCCATTCCTGGAGTTGCTTATTAACGCCTTCTCTCGACCCGCCGATCAGTTCTCCGAGTACGCGCTGGGATATTTTCACCCCGAGGCTAGATGTGGTTGGTTGGCGCGTTTCGTCATGTGCGAGGCGGAGCAGGAGCATTGGCAATGCGGCTCTCAAGACCGAGAAACGCGAAATCCTCGACCTGCTCATTGGTCCGTCGCAGTCGGCCGCATAGAACAACCATCAGCTCCAGGCTGACCTCGGGACGGTGTTCAAGCAAGCGCAAAAACGACCGGCGCGGCACGAGCAACAGCTCGCATTCGGTGGCGGCCGTCACGTCGGCACTGCGCTCCCTACCGTCCAAAAGCGCCATTTCGCCGAACACCTCACCTTCCCGGAAGGTCGTCACGATAACCTGCCGGACGTCCAGCGAAAAATTGCTGATTGTCACGCGGCCGTGCAGCACCGCCATCATGCTGTTGCCGGGATCGCCTTTGGAGAAGATCAACGCTCCTTCCGGATAGCGCACAACGCGTGCCTCAGCGAGCATCGCGTCGGCCTCGCTATCGTCGAGGTGCGAGAACAGAGGACTGGCTCGCAGAAGGGCTCGCCGTGATGCCGACGAGCCCATGAGCGCTGCAGTCGCCGGACTTTGCACGGTAGTCGGCGGACGGGGTGCGGGCATTCAGCGATTCCGTGTACGCATCGCAGTGAGGTGGATTACGACGGTGTGTACGACGAAGGTCAACCTCGGTCGAAGGGGAAATACCGGAATGATTGCGCCCACGACCTACCGCTGAGGCTCTTCGATCGACGGGCAGGCCCGCTACTCGCTAAAAAAACGCCGATCGATCTGATTATCTCGGTGCGCACCGAATGGCGTGGCCACGGTCATATCGCCATCTTGTGACTACCCTCGGGTTCGCTTTGCACGTTGACGCCTGAGCCCGATCCTGCGGTCCGACTGCAGGTTAGATGAGGCGGCGGACCTTGCCCGCTGCACGACCATCCCGCCGCCGCTCTAAGGCACGGCCGGCTTTGTCGCCTGAGAAGGTCTGTCCATGCCTCCACCCTCGCGCGCCTCGATCGAGGAAGCTCGTACGACCAGCGGTGGTTGGGGCGCGCGGCCCCGCAGCCAGATGTACGAGCGCCATGCAGCCATAGGCGGGCGCGCTTGGGTGTGGTGATACCTCGTCCGTGGGAATCCCAGTTGCACAGCTATTCGGTCCGAGTGCCGTTCGGTTTCAGCTACTCGCGTTGAACTTATGTGAATCGATTGCATGCAATGCGCTATCTAGGATTGGCGGCCTAGCTAAGTACGCGCTTTTCAAATCGTTTTGGGGATGATCGATATTGTCCATGCTTAATCCTTTGGTGCTCGCACGCGCCAAGGGAGCCTGCAGATGGAAGCGCCAATAACATTCTTCGAGCGGCTGAAAAACGGCGCCGAACGGCGTGGGTGGCTACTCTATGAGGCTCTGCGTTGCGCGCCCCTCGACCAAGCAATTGAGCTAGCGCGGAAAGCTGACGCATTCGTCCTGGGCGCCTGCGAGGACGGAGTGCAGGCCCGGAGCGCTGCGGAAGCCGATGAGGCGGCAACCGGCCATCGACCCAAGGACGAGCCGCGGAGCAAAGATCGATCGAACCCAAAGGGGCGGCTACCGCTTTCTGACGATCAACGACCCCGACTACTTGATCGCCTTGCCGGCGGTGCAAAAAACGCGGAGGTCGCCAGTGAGTTCGGGCTGTCTCCTCAACAGGTGCAAGGCATCCGAATAGGATCTGCTCGCGAAATCGCCGCTCGCCGCCAGCGCAAGCGTAACCAACCCGAAACCACATCCAACACCTCTGTCCAGGAGGTCATCCGTTATCTGCGTCAGCAAGACGATGTTGTCGTCCTGCAGGAGGACGGCCAATACCTTGTGAATGGACGATTCCGCATGAGCCCGGATGAACTCGTCGATCGAGCCAACCGGATGCGCAGCAGACAAGGGAAGCCGGAGTTCAATTCCGGCTCCTACTCGCCTGGTTCCGCAAAGCCCGGTCAGACAAATGACCATCCTTTGTTTTGGGATAGGTCAGGATCCGACGAACCGGATGTATTTCGCTGAAAATTGACCCGGCGGAGATTCCGAACTTCGCGCGCCTATACCTCGCCCCCGCGCTCTAGTGGCTCTCCGACAAGCTGGCCCGCATGGCACGGACGCTGGCAGGACCGGTGGCGCGCTAACCGGAACGCGCACCGGATGGCAGGTGTTCGCGGAATACGATTACCTCCGCGTTTCACTCTGACGCCCCGCTGGCGAACGGCGGGCGTCATGCCGACGCCCGGCTGGTCGTCGATGGCAGCTCGATCCGGCTGTACCGGAGAAATTGTCCGACCTGCGTCGGCTTTCGCGCCCATAGGGGAATTGCGCGTTCGGGGTCAAAAGTTTCTGCCCTCGATCGAGACAGAAGGTCGGTTGTCGCGCTGGGTGTCGCTCTTGTTGAATGCCGCCCTTGTGGCGCTCAGCTGGGCGATTTTAATCGCAATCGTAATCGCGCTCCGCGCCTTACTGTAGCCCGTGCACAACGGCCCCTACCGCGCCACCCCGCGCACTACAATCCGCCTTGCGGGTGCCGCACATTGAGCAGCGCAGGTCGTCGGTGCTGGCCCCGGTGATCTCGGAAGCCGCAAGCCGTTTGGGGTTGAGAGTTCCCGCCGCCGGCCGGTTCAGCCGCTCTTTGCGTTGTGCGATGCGAGGGCTCGGAGTCGTCCATGGTTGGTTCGTTGACCCCGAGCCGCAGCCCGCGTCTGCTGAGCCGTCACTTCTCTCTGCCGGAGCTCCGCTTCAGCGTTCCCAAGCGCACTGGCGCGACTGTACCAAGAGATCGCCTGAGTCCGATCAGCCCGGACCCTGCGTAATCTCCAACGCGCCACAAAAACGGGATCAAAAGTCATTCCCATGCGCAACGCACCCTGCCCATCTCCGGCGTCTGCGGCGCGTTGGTACAATAGGCGCGCCGAAGCAACATCAGACTTTCTAAGGAACTGATCGCCCTGCCCTACGAGCGCACCGGTGTCTATTAGCGGAATCTGGGGCGCGGTTGCCTGAGCACGTTGAGCCGCATCCGTTTCGTTCTGCTGCGCGGGGGAAGGAGTAGTGGCAGGCAATACCGTCTGTTCAACGACCTGTGAAGTCGGGGCTTCCACCTGCGACGGGATACTTCCGGCAGTTTCAGCAGTTGCTCGCGTCGATGTGGCGCCGGTGTTTGGCTCAGTTTGCCTTTCTGCAATGCCGGCCACAGTACGTCCAGGGGCCGCTGCCGCCGGCGATCGAGCGGTGCTTTCTTCAACGCTTGCTTCCGCCCGTTTCGGTGTTTCATTCCGTCCGTCAACTGCGGTGGCTTGTTGCGGGCCTGTTTTTTCGGTCGGCTTATCAGTATCGGGGCTGGACGAAACGTCCTTATCGCTGACCTCGTGCAACCATGCCAACGCGCGGTGGACATTTGCCGAAGAGACCTCCTGAAGCTCGCTGCCATATAAGCTCCAGAGGACAAACAACCCGGCTGTGGCTGCGGCAACAACTGAGGTGCGGGTCAGGATTGTCCCCAGTGCCCGGGACCAAGCTCGCGAGCCGTGCTGAGCTAGCGTTGCCCGATCTTTCACCGCAACAACCTCTGCCGGTGCGTCTTGTTTTGCTTCGCCAGCCGACGACGCTGTTTGCAGCTGCAGCTTTAATGCAAGACGTTCAGGTACGCTCAGATCGCCATATCTTGAAGTGACGCCGATCTGCTGTGGCATCCCGAAAGAACGGCCTCGACGCGCTTCAACGCCCTTAACCGCATTCTCGACGTTGGCAGCGGCCTTTTGATCGGTGAGAGGCTTTTCGGGCTGCCCTGAAACCGCGCTCGTCTGTGGCTCTGGAATGAACTCAGAAGACGCTCCGGTGCGCTGGGCTGAATCAGCGCCGGTCTGCGTTATTTGGGTGCCCAGCGCTGTCTTCTCAGCGCTCACATCAAGTCGCTGCCGATCGGTACCCTTTATTGGACTGATGGACCAAGCGTTCGGCTTCTTGTGCTCCTCGCTTTGGCTTGGTTCGCTCGATCGCTGTGGTTTTACCCAGCAGAGCTCCTCCATGCCGTTGGTGAAACTCCTGCCCTTGCTGGGGCCGTTGATCAAACGTGCGACCTCGTCCAGGATTTCCTGACGAGGGCGACCAGCCGCTAAAAGCTCCCGAAAAACTTGCCTGACGCCCGTGTCATCTTTGGCGCGTATCCGTTCGGCGAGCTCATCGTAAAGCTCTTTCGAGTTTTCGGAGATCTGCACCGTACTAATGCCCCCAATCACGGGCCTTCAACACACACTCTCAAGCATGCAGCTGTCGGACATCGAATCGCGCCACAGCGAACTCGTGGCAATGCTCCCTGCGATAGCATCCCTTGCGTCTGGCATCACTACACCCGGGGGCCGCCTTCAGGCAATTGCTGCGCCACTTGGAGTGGCTTTGGTGGATCTAAACACCAGGGAAATGCGGTTAGTTGCTCGCCTCGCCACGCACAAACCGGTTAAGCCGGTTTGCCAGCATCGGAGTCAATGCCCTTGCCCGATTTCACAGAAGACGAACGCGCCGAACTCGCTTTTTGGGGTGCCGAGGAACCTAGATCAGGCGCTCTGGCACGTCGAGCGTTTCGGAAAGTTCATCGCCGATTTGATGCGAGCCGAGCCTGTTGTATCGGGAACTGCGAGGCGGCCGGCGGCGGTAACGCTATCACAATCTCGCGAGCCCTTCTCGGGCCGGTCCTACTGCCGGTTGACTATTGGCTCGTCCGGCGCGATCCTCTTCTGCGCTGACAACCTGATCGAACGAGGTGGCAGCCCCAGACGCCGCCCCCGCAAAAATTCAAAGACCCAGGCCCTCGTAGCGCATGGGCGCGAACCTTTGTCATCCGATCGCGAACCGAGCGGTCATTCTATCCAAACGACAAAGGGGGCTTCGATGAGGTACTTCTCGCTCCTATCCGCAGTCGCGGCAGCCATGATGCTGTCGGTGAGTGCTTCTTACGCGGTGCCGATCACGTTCACTGCCAACCTTATCCAAGCGAATGAGGTTCCCCCTACTGGTTCCCCAGGGACGGGCCTCGCAACCGTCGTGCTAGATACGACGGCCAACACGATGCACGTTGACGTGACATTCGGCGGCTTAACGTCGGGCACGACGGCGTCGCACATTCATTGCTGCCTGGCTTCTCCCTTTCTGACCGGTGTGAACGTAATGGTTGCCACCACCACTCCGACGTTTCCGGGGTTTCCGTTGGGAGTTACCTCCGGAACCTACGATATGTCGTTTAATCTGCTCGACGCGGGGACCTACAACCCCGCCTTCATTACCAGCGCGTTTGATCCCAGCCACACGGTCGCAGGCGCCGAGGCGGCGCTAGTCGCGGGCATCGAGAGCGGCGAGACGTATTTGAATATCCACACAACCGCTTTCCCTAATGGCGAAATTCGCGGCTTCCTGGCTCCGGTCCCTGAGCCAGCCTCAATCGCGTTGCTGGGCGGCGCGCTCGCCGGCTTGTTCCTGGTCGGGCGACGACGCAAGGTGGTCTAGCCGGGGGCGCAAGACCGGCGAACCGCCCCGTGGTGCGGGTCCTGTCGACGGCGGGTGGACAGGTAGCCGGCATCTCCGACACGACGCCCTGGCGGCTCGCGCCGGGCGCGTCGTTCAACTTCAAACGGGACAGCGGGCAAGGCCAAGCGCGTGGTCCATCCTTTGTGCTGCATCTGCTGCGCTTGCTTCCGGCGCTGCTGTTGATCGTTGCCGCAATGGCCTTTAGCCTCTCGGCCTCTGCCGCTGGTGTTGATTCCCGCGCCTATACCTGTGACGGGCTTCACGCTCTGGTCACGGCCAATCGCTTCGTTTTCATCAACTATCCGTCGTTCATGGACTTCGTTGTGGCCAACAGTTCTTTTTGTTCAAGCGGAGAGATTCTTCAGTTGCGCAGCGTACCGACGAGCGATACCCCCGAGTGCCTCGTGAACTACTGCAGGAAACGCCCATCGACAACAAATTGAACTTCATGGGGATAGCGTCGGGTCAAAGCGCGCTGTACGAGCGACCCTGAGCGACTGTTGATGCTCGGCGCTCGGGCCTTGCAAGAGCATGCGCGTGAAGTCGTAATCGGCGGCAGCTCGTCCAGATCGAGGCTGTACACAGCACAGCGCCCAACGTCTCGAACGGTCAGCGCATCGAGCGCCCCAAGCGAGTCAGCGCCTGGTCCTGCGCTTTTCGATCGTCCTTTGGTGCGAGAATCGCGACCCGCCGCTGGCATTCCTCTTCCGTGCCGACATAGCGCACGACGCCGTCCACCGCGACGGCATAGTGACCTTCGTCAAGCCGCTGGATCGCAATATCGCCCTTGTGAGCTTTCATCGCGATAGGTCCCGCGCACCTCGCGCACGGTCTCAACAGACTACGCTGTTTGGTCCGATCTAGGCCGGCCGCCTCCAACTTCGGCAACAACTGCCACAGCAATTTCCGCGCCGGGCAGCACCATGCGGGCTAATCAAAGACTTGGTTGGACAGCGGCGCCCGGTGTGTAAAGTCAACCGACGCGATATCTCGGCTGACCAAACTCAGCCACTAATGCAGACCCTTCAACATAGATACAACAGCCTGCGCCAAAATTTGTCACGAGCGACGCGCTATCGGTTGCCTTGCCCCTGACAAGATTGGCCTGAATTGTCTCTACGGCCGTGTGGGCAGACCTCTCTGGCGCCCTACGAGCCCCGGAGTGAAGATGCCGGAGGTAGCAGCTGGCATCTTCTTTCTTCATTGGAAGGATCAAGTTAATGAAGCAGCTCTTGAGTGGTGCGACCCTTGCCGCTGCCTTGGCAATTGCCGCCCCAGTGTGGGCGCAAACAGGCACACCGATGTCGCCGTCATCACGAAACGCACCGCCATCCGCATCCACGGAAGCGCCCTCGGAGGCAATGCCGTCGCATCGGATGCGTAGTCATAAGATGATCCATCATAAGACTATGCGACACGGAATGTCCCGAGGCGCTAGCTCCAGCGACAATGTGGCGAACCAGCTAAATGCGCAGGAGGCGGCGAAATCGGGCGGCAGCACGCCGCCGGCCAGCGCGCCCGGAATGATGGGGTCGTATCCGAGCCCCTACGGCCAACCGAACCCGGAACAGGGAATTCCAGGAGCAGCAGAACAATCTCCTGCCAGCTCGCACTACCCGAGTGGCCCGGGACCAGCATACGTCCCCGGACAATATCAGTCCTCGCCGCGCCCGAACGCTCCGAGCCGGTAGTCTCTAACGGCTACGAGTAGCATTATTCAGGTCACCCCGTTGCGTCGCGCGGCGGGGTGGTTGGCCTTTCCGCGACTAGCGGACTCAATCGGCTGCAGCTGCGCTGATGATGCCGACGATCTGCCCGTTCATCGCTTCATTGTCGAGATCCTGGACTTCGTCTCGGGCATGGAGTCAGTACCCTCCGAGCGCGAGCGTTGCCAGAATGACGCCAACCGCGAACACGAGGTCGCGAATCCTGTGGGTTGTGGAGTGACGGCGGCAATGAAACGATCACTTGCGGCGGGGGGCTGGCTTTAACCGAGCCGGGATCGAGCTTCGCGAGGATGCCGTTGCGCAGCTTCGCCCGCGGACATGAAAAGCGGTTGCGGTCGATGACCGGGTTTCGGCGGGGATTTTCTCTGATTCACAACCTCGCAGGGCGCCTGACCAAAAATGTCACGAGCGCGTCGCTGAGAATGTGCGATACGGCCCAATCATGAACGCGAGAACAGATGCGCTGATCTCCATCTGGTCCGGGCCTTTTCTAAGTCGGCACCGGGTGAGCAAGCTGCGATCCTTGCGCAGCCAATTCCGCAAAGCAGTCGGGAAGGTCTACGCTCTGGGGATCTTGGCCTATTTTGCGGCCGCCGGGGTGCAATCGATATTCATACCCGCTTTCTCGGATTGGCTGTCCTACATTAGCCGTCATGCTGTGTATGCGTTCGCGTGGCCGATCATCGTGCCAATCGAGATCAGTTCGGAGCGGGGGCCGAGCAGCCCGCAACAGTGGATTGCGCTGTTGCCGGCAGAATTTAGCGGTCGCGAGTGCGATTTCGCCTGGAGCCGCGCTGAGCGGCACGTCGTGCGTCGCAGCGTTAGGCGCGAACGGCTTATTGGCGCGAGCATAGCGGAATAAGGCTTCTGCATCTGCTCGGAATGCGACGGCCAGGAGATCGATTTTGCCCGAACTTAACCCGGTCGAAAACATCTGGCAATTTCATTTGCGACAACTGGATCTCCAATCGTATCTTCCCGGTCGCACGACGACATCCTCGACCACTGCTGCTATGCCTGGAACAAGCTCATCGACCAGCTAAGGACCATCATGTCGATTGGCCTGCGCGACTGGCCGCATCGGTTCTGATCGGCGTGGTATAAGCATGAGGACCATACGCCAGCTATCCGATTTTGGTCGAATGCACGTCGTGCCGCATCCGTCGCTACGGCCGCGTGGCGAGCCTAGTCTGCTCTATCAAAAGCTGCGAGGCGGCCGGCGGCGGCGTTAGCTCCCGCAAGGATCACCGCCAAGGCCGCTCCACTATGCCGAAACGGCTCGCCCGGACGCTAAGCCGCTGGCACCGCAAAAGGGCGAGGCGGGTTATCCGTCGCCGCTGAACAGCAGCGCAAAGCACGAATCGAGTTGGTCGAGCGTGCCGAGTATCACGAGCATCGGGCGAAGCATTGGGGCTTGGTTGGAAACCGTCGCCGCGATTAACCGTCACCCGCCTTCGCGTCGTTCGGTATGAAGCTGATACGGCAACTTGCCGGGCGGGCTGGCGCAATTGGCCGCCCGGCTTCTTCTTGGGAACACGCGCGGCTGCGCGCTGTTCGCAACGCAATTACCTCCTCCGCGTTCCAAGCCCCGTTGCCTCGTGCGGCGGGGCTTGTTTGCCTCCAGCGAAACCGGAGTAGCCCGAGCCGTAGCGGCTTTAAACCCGGTTACGACGGGTGATCCAGACCGACTTCCTCGAAAAGGCCGTATTGACGATCCGCGTACCGGATGGCGCGCTCGCGTGCGTTGGGGCCGGCAAAGATCGTGACTTCTATTTCGCCCTGTGGATCGATCCACTCGACGCGCCATTCTTCCGCGTAATGTCCGTCCGGGAAAACTAACGCTGGCTCGTGCTGTCGCACGGCTAAACGCCCGTCGCTGTTCCGGCCGTCACGCATCCTCGACTCGCAGGCTCGTTTTGGCGGCGAGAATCACCTCGACTGCCTGCTGAGCGGCATACTTGCGCGTCTGATCCGGGTGAGCGCGCCACCAAGCCTCAACGGCAGCCTGGTAGCAATCCCGAAGCGGTAAACCATCGCGCTCGGCGGCCTCAAAGGCTGTGATGACGTGTGCTGCCGCGCGGTCGGTTATCGGATCGATTTGGCCCACGCGATAAACTGGCATCCGAACTGACTCACGTCCCCTGCGCAAAAACAGCAGCGGGCGGAACTCTCTGCAAGAAGTCCCGCCCGCGCGGGCTGCGGTGAGGTGAAGCGCCGCGGCCCTATGCGCTCAACATGAGTTGATTAAGCGGTGTTCCCGAACGCCCAAGTTATCCACAGGATTATCGTTGACGTCAAACCGCGGCGCTGTGGCCGGGCAGGAATCCGGCCGACAGCGGAAAAGAAAACGGGCCGGAAACGAGTCCCGACCCGGTATTTCCTCGGCCGGTTTTATTCTGCGGTGCGTCTGGTTTATGAAGGATTAAACGGGAGGGCGGGCCGCCGTGCCACCGCCGAGGTCGCGCTGGGTAGTTGATCTACTTTAACGACAGCAGCCTTGCAGCTTGTTATCTTTCACGGATTATGAACGACGCCGCTCTGGTCGTCATCGTCGGGGCCGAAATGGTGCGACACTACGGGGAGGATGCCGTGCCGCATATTCGCGAACAGGCGGAGATAGCGGCTGGCCTCGGCGACGACCTTTCGCTGACCGCATGGACCGATATCGCCGAAGCCGTCACCATGCTCATGAGCCGCGAGGCCGTCGTGATATTTGCGGCCGAGGCCAAGATCGCGGCAGGCGGCTCAGGAGCGCCCCGCGCCGCGAAGTTGCGGGCTGTGGACCCGACCTGAACTACGCGGCCCGGCTAATGGGAGGCGTTACGTCCGCCTCGATAGCTTCCGCTGCGTCATTCAGCAGCGCACTGGTTTCGCCATAGCGAGCTATCGCACGAGGGTCCGCAGTCCTGGCCATGCGTTCGCGATAGTACGCCGCGCGCTTGCGTAACTGTCCGGCGGTCACTTCTTCCATCGTTCAGCCTCGGTCATTGCCGAATTTTACAAACCCGATTCAGCGCCTTCAACATCATAGGTTGGTTGCTGGGCGCGGCGGCTTGTCTTTCGCCAACCCCATGCGCTCGCGTTGCTGGGCTAGCGAGCGCCAGGTTTCGGCTATCTTCAGGATCGTTTGGCGGTGCTCTTCGGTGATCGCGCTTTCGGCCAGCCGCTCGCACTCGGCGGCGCGGCGACGGTAATCGGCTAGGACGTCCATCGGGAAACCCCGATCGCAGCGGAGCAGTTATCGCTTTTTGCTAAGGTGCTGCTCGGACTTCAGTTGCCGTTCTCTATCAGCCGCGAGTTTACGCCAGGTTTCCGCGATTTTTTTAATTTGCTCACGATGCGCATCGACCCTAGCAGTGCGAGCAAGCGCGTCGTACTCGGCGGCCTTTCGTCGGTATTCTTCCACCTGCTGCACAATGCCCACCAGTCAACCACAAGACTCGGCTCGAGGCTAGCCGGAGCACGATCGAGTAGTTTCTCAGTTTCAGTGTAACGGCGACTCACGGCCCGGATATGGGCGTGATCGACGAAGCGCCTGCCTCGGCACCATGGGCTGCGTTCCTGGCAGATTGATCGAGTTGCCGGCGGTGATCCGGCTCGAAGTATCGCTCGGCTTGTTCGACTCGCATCCTGTCGCGCCTAGTGCTCAGGAAGCGGCGAAACCATCGCCATAAGCCCATGCCGTCCTCGCTGAAATCAGCCCAACATTGTCTCGCCGCTGCATATGGGATCGGAACGGCGGGCGCGATAGCCGCCTTGGGTGCGATCAGGGGCTGTTACACTGAAACTGAGAAACTATCCGGATTGCGCCTGAATGTTCGGCTTATCCCTAATCGAGATTGCTTTGGCCTTCGTTGGCACCGTACTTGCTCCGTTGGTCTTCGTCGTCGTGTGGCTGTGGCGATAGCCGATAGCAGCCGGCTGCGCGTCAGCGCCGCAAGCGAAAGAGCGCGATTGTCGCGAAGCTGCGGAGGGGCAGGCGGCGTTAGCTGGGCATGGAAAGAGCAGTCCGCAAAGCAACGAGAA
>Ga0185299_10002909_pt1 | contig 24531 bp, 34 predicted proteins | sample PaiPotPPA55metaG_FD_128002 | JGI IMG/M metagenome (GOLD analysis project Ga0185299, IMG submission 128002) | Iron sulfur acid spring bacterial and archeal communities from Banff, Canada, to study Microbial Dark Matter (Phase II) - Paint Pots PPA... ... | reverse complement strand
CCTGCACGATTTGCCACTTCTCTTCCGGGGATCGATCTACGCGTGGTTTCCTGCCCATGTTGCCTCCTGTTTGGAGGCCCTGATCTTACCTAACCGAAGGTGTCCAGTTTTAGCGGGGAGCACTACAAAAGCATCATTGTCCATTTCCACATGCGGCCCAGTCGCCTGCGGACCAGGAGCACCCTCGCTGGTGTGCTCATTTGTCGAAACGCTTCGCACATCGTTCAGGGCAACTAAGTTTCCGTCAATCGTTTTCAGCGCTTCCACGGAATATTCTGTCGTACCTTGGAAGCTGCCTTTGCGAGCGGAGACTTCAATCTTCTTTCCTGATGTGTTCTGAATTGTGCTCGCGAGCTCACCAAAGGCCTTGCATCGTGTGCTCCCAACCATAAAGGTGACCATGAGACGACCCGACTGAGTAGGGACTGTTTTAATGCTGCTGACGACGCCAGAGAGATGCTCTATGATCATGCTGCTCTCTCTCATCGGCGCGTGGTCTTGAAGCGATGTTTCTGCACGCGCTTCACTTACGGCTCCTGATTGAGTGTCTGTATTCAACGAAGTCACTGGCACGATAGTCTCTGCGACAAGTTCAATGTTTCCTGCATGGCTAGAAAAGTGACCAGTGAGCTGAACCAACTTCTGCGTATAAGCGCAGGACTCTGCTTCATTGGCATTGAGATCGAAACACTTTGCATCAAGGCTGCCGACCGCGAATACCGCCATCGGTCTGCCAGTCTTAGTAACTATTTTCCTGAAGTTACGAATACGACCGGAAATCCGAACTGTCTTACGTAGTTGCCGTTGATTGCTGTTCATTCTCCCTTCTCCTTAGATTGGTGTTACATCTAGGGGAGTCTCTCCGCTAGACTTGAACTTCCTCGAGATACCAATACTTCCAAAGCGGATAGTACATCCAATTTGTTCCTAACCCCTGGAGATTGTTCTTATGCTTGATTTATTCTGATGAAGCCAATTCCAAGGTATACGGAACTTATAATCTCGTTGTTCATGTCATCATCCAGATGGACATTATCCCTAGATTATAATTAAGGGGAACCAGAACAAATCAGTCAAGTAGACATAATTATCCTACTGTGGGTTCGGAGCAAGATTGTTATCAGCAGGCTATTGTGGTTAAAATTGACCACATCTGAGATACATCATCTCAGAGCTAGGCACCAATACGACTGCTCGCCACTAATTAAGGACGATAATTCACAGGTACTACCTGCCAACAGCCGACTCGTAAGGAGCTTACTAGCTAATAAGTTGTTTGTGGATTGTCTTACAGGAGGGAACTAACTGACGGCTCTCTTCTGCTGGTCCAACCACAAGCTTGATGCTTGACGAGAGGATGATGGGTTGGCACCAGAGCCTCACGTCGAAGCTTCATAGTTTTATGGTATAGGAAAATAAGTGCGGTCCAAAGGGTTTGGACGATGATTTTACAATTCTCCTGCTAAGTACGGGTCAGTTCGCGTACTAACCCCATGACTATATTGGTTATTATAACGTCGGCTGCTATGACCCGCAGGTGTGCAAAGGATTTATTGTGCTACTTAGATCTGTGATCCCGCCGTTCCCCTTGGCCGCCCGACCTATCGCTACTTTTCTCCCTCCTCTTTGATTTGCCATAGTTGAAATACCGTCAGGAAATGGTGGAGTTTTTGTCCGTAAGACGTTCGGGCACAGCGTGTACTCGTTGACGGCAACACATACACTATCGCCCCGTGGAGCCTTTCCTTTTGAAGGCCGTAATCGCACTTTCTCCCCGTAAACTGTTCGTAAACGATTTTGCCGTTGAATACGATCGCCCTTGGACGACTGATTGTTTTCAATTTTTCGTTGAGGACATCCCGCCCTTTGGCGAACTCCCGGTTCGACAAACCGTTGCTGCCTTTGGTCGGACGCTTCACCAAGTCTGTCAGTCCTATCCCGAACTCGGTTATGCGCCCGCCTTCACTGCACTCCAAGCGCTCTGGTACCAGGCCGCTATCGTGGAGGAGGGACCAAAACTGATTGCCGCGACCGGAGTAGTAGAAGCCTGTGCGGGCAGCGGTTAAGCTCGGATTGCAGCCAACAATCACAAGCGTGCTCCCCTTCGGGAGATAATCGGGAAGTGATTTCATAATGTTATCCTCCATGATCCTTTCTCGACGCTGAAAGAGGTCGATTTGCGGACCTTGCCAGTCGAAACTAGCTTCGCTGCAAGCTAAGGTCATTAAGACGCCGGCCAGAGCTGGCCAACCTTACGTCCACGCTGCAACTTCGTCTCTCGCTGTTCTATCATGCCCTTCTTGAGAAGATACGAGACATTTCCAGTCGTGCTCTGTAGTCGGATTCCTGTGCCGTTCATGACTTCTTCGCGGCTGCTGCCAGGATTTTCTTTGACAAAGATTACGATCCGCTCGCAATCCGTGACACGTTGCTCAGCCGTCTCCTCAAAAGCAGCGACGGACGTATTAGCTATTTTCTTCTTTTTCTTCTTCTTAATCGGCTTTATCGCTTCGACTGCCTCTTGGAAGGTTTCAGTGTTCATGTTTTTCTCCTGTAATATAGATATAATATACACTAATAGTTATATGTCTCCAAAGCTCAAAATGTTGGACACAGAAAGAAATCGGCTAGTAGGGTTGTATGTTCAGAGCGCAGGCCACAATTCCTGTTGCGAGTACAGTGTTGTGGAGAAGAAAAGACTGTGGTGAATATGAGTTTTATTTAGTACAGAGCGGCGGGAGCACTAACAGTGCAGAGCCGCGACTCTTGGTCTCTTCCTAATCCGACACCATACCAGCAAGCCTCTGCTTTTAACCTCTTGGCGAGTGCTCCACATTCGCAAGCGTTCGCTGGAGGCTCACTTCCCTCCAGACACATCTTCAAGTGAAGATGGAAATCATCAATTTCAACCTATAACACAAAATCTGCCAAACATTACTTTGTTTTCAATAGATTACACGCCGTAGTAGGGGCATGGATGTCCGCTCTTGTAGGGTCACAGATGTCCGGTCCAGCATTTTTGTAGGGTCACAGATGTCCAGTCTATAAATGCTCGATTTGTCCGGTCAAATCGTGCTATGCTTTGTCCCTATGGTTGTGTCCGACGACAACGTAAAACGGGTCATGGAAATACGAGATCTAGATCCCGATGAAAAGGTAATCCTCATCGACCTACTCATGCGAATGCCTGAGCCTGTGAAAGAAGAAGATGGCGGCCCGCTTGGAGTGACGATTATGCGCCAGGGCAAGGCACCCGTCCGGGAAGATGATATAGCAGAGCGCACCCGCATTCATCCTCGCAAACTCCGGCGTAAAATCAAGAGGCTTGTAGACCGCGGCTACATCGACAAGATAAAGGGAAAAGGACAGAGCCCGAACAGATACGCTGTGAAGTTTCCTAAACGCCAGAAGAAGCAGCCCAACAAAGACACGCCACTTCCAATCGAAGCGATTGCTCCCGAGCAACCCAAGGCCACGCCAAAGTCGCCAGCAACAGAACCACTACCAGCCGATCCGAAACCCATGCAGGAACCCCCAAAGCCACAGGAAACGAAGAAGATTATCGGCATTGACCCTAAGACTGGCGCAAGCATCTGGAGCAAGTAAAGCCCAGTAGACTGCTCAATTGTAATAACCTACCTGTATAAACGCCTGACCTCGCGCTCTGCAACCGCCTGAGCCACGACCTCGACTCCCATTGACCCAACACACTATCCCATGCCTGAGTGGGCATACTGACGGCGTAGTGCTTGATCCCTTCTACGGCTGCGGCACAAAAACTCCGGACCAAGGCTTATACCGGCGGTGGGACTGGGTGGCAGCACGAAATGCAACATTACCTTCGACCTTGGGCTTCAGCCCGTCTTATCTAAGTCCTTTAAATCCGCGTGCCAGCGCAGGCGAAACGCAACAGAACAGATATTTTGTTACTTCATTGTAAGTCCAGCAAAACAAGCCCATTAGCGCCCTCGCATCGCTTCCCCCCTGGCTGTCGCTCGTACCTATATCTCGTACCTATATATTGACTGGTGGAATTGATGGACCAGTGCCCCAAGGCCTGACGAATCAGGGCGAAGTTGGCCTGGGGTCAAAGGGATGGTGCCTATTCAATGTTTGGGCCGTAGTTTGATGTCCATGCCAAGTCGGAAGATCTGGTGCCTGAGCTCCAGTTGCGATAGATTGCGTGCCGGGAGGATTCATGGAAATTCTGGCAGCAATCAAGCGCGAAGAGAAGAAACTCGAAAAGCAGGTAGGTAAGCTACAGCACCAATTGAACGGGATACGAGCGGCAGCAAAAGCTTTGGGCGATTCGACCAACCGAGAACTAAAGGGCGTAAAGAAACGCGTCTTGTCGGCTGCTGGCCGAGCGGCGATTGCCAAGGCAGCGAAAAAGCGGTGGGCGAAGATTAGGGCGCAGGCGAAGAAGGTGGCAGGATAGTCTGGCAATCAAAGAGCTACAGGGAAACAGTGCATTGAAGTGCAACCCGGCAAAAAGAAAAGCAGTCTTATACCAGCGAAAAAGGCGGCCCTCAAGGCAATCTATTAAGGCAGAACTACTCGTCGTTAGACGTGGCGCGCGTATGCCCTCTCATTCTCCTTCCTTGTTCCTTCGGGAATCCCTGCAGGAGAGGAGCGGAGATTCCAATCAAGGCGGCAAGTAAGAAGGGAAGAACAATCTGGCACTTTCCTCGTCTGCTGACGACTTCATGAAAGCCCCATCAAAACAACCCCATTAGCGCCTTTTGCAGCGCCTCCGCAGCCTGGCCATCACTCGTACCTATGTATTGCATGGTGCTGGATATGGATCGATGACCCAACGCCTGTCGAATCAGCGCCAGGTTGGCGTTCCCCGACACCAGGTGCGACGCGAGGGAGTGCTTGAGCACATGTGGATGCCGTTTCTGGACCTCCAGTCCAGCGCTTTCGGCAACCGTCTGAAAGTTGCGAAAGAACTGTGTTCGGCCGAGTTTTCCTCCCTTCTGGCTGGTGAACAGGTAGTCTGATCCGTCGTCCGGCCGCTTGCGCAGCCATGCCCGGAGTGCAGCCGTCTCGTCAAGCAACGGTTGGCCGCGGTGCTGGTAAAGAGGTTGAATCGTATGGAGTGATCCTTTGAGCCGCCGAATGGAGATCGAACCGGCTTTCAGGTCCACGTCAGCCAACTTGACTCCACAGACTTCTGATGCTCGGAGGCCGTGCCGATAGGCCAGCAGGATCATCGCCCAATCCCGCGTCGAGTGATTCTTTGCGGCCTTGAGCAGCGCCAGCATTTCCTGGGGCGACAGAATAACCAATCGGCCGCGCTTAACACGGACTGGACGACCCTCCTTCACAGCAATGGGGATTACGGCAAGGTTTGCCATGGGTTCCTTCCTTGGGTTTTAAGGATTCGAGCTGCAGGGTGGTTCAACTTCGGCGAGGAATCGTTTAGCGGTGATCGTCAGTTACAGGGACTCGCGTTCGTTTTCTCCTTTCGTGTCGGATTCGGTTTCTGCCGCGGTCCTCGCGAGAATGTAGTCGGCCGCTTTTTGTGCCTGCGACGCGGCTGAAACAATCAAACGAGAATCGGATCGGAGTCGATTGATCCAGGACTGCAGGTAGGAGGCAGAATTGTCGAGCGTCCGAGATGCGATGCTGGCAACTCCACAAAGCATGACTGCTCCCATCTCGGCGACCAGTTCCTCTTTCGAGTAGTCCTCGCTGCCGATTGGGTTGTGGTTCATGATTCCTTCACGATCTACGCGGGAAGGATGTCCGGTGGAGTGCGTCAATTCGTGAAAGAACGTAGAGTAGTATTCCTCGGCCGAGTGGAATGCTGATCGAGCCGGCATACCTACCGTATCGGTAGATGGCCGATAGCAGGCCCGTGAATCCCGCTCGAGGCTCGGACGATTGGGCATTTGTTCGACAATGCGTTCGCATTGATCGATGGGATGGATCGCGGGAAGAGGTTCGGAGGACTTGATCCCCTCACACTGTTCCAGGTTGAAGACGGTGTAGTAGCGAAGCAGAATTGATTTGCGATTTTCTGTTTCGCCTGTTTCCGAATTCTCCTTTCGATATTCGTCAACCTTCCAAAACACGACTTTGGAGCCGTGTTGTCCCTTGCTGACGGTTCCGCCTAATGATTGGGCCTGGCGATAGGTCAACCAATACCGCGAGCCGTAACCCTGAACAGCGAGGAGGAAAATATTGATGCCGCGGTATTCCTTCTTGCTGACAAGGTTGGCAGGCATTTCTGTACGCCAAGGTTTGCGCCAGGGCGCCACACCTGATTCCAATTGCTTGATGATGGATTCGGTGACGACCTCGTATGCAGTCGGCATTGCTTGATACTCCTTTTCTTGTGGATTTGGTTCGATTGAACGGGTTCGACAAACGGATTTAATTGAGGGAACTACTCGAGCGGAGTGCTTTCAGAACGCAGGTAGACGGCGTCGCTGTCGTTGGACGATGCGACCGATTTGCAAAGCTACCTGGCTTCAGAAACGAGGAAATACTAGGCGGGGAGCAGAGAGGAAACATCGGGGACTCACTACGCTTTTAGTTTCTTTACCTCCTCTGGATGATCTTTTTCGTACTCCTCGGCCCACTTTTCAGACTTGCTCTGCCAATATTTGTAGCCACCAATGCCGGCTGCAGCTACGATGCCTAAGGGCAGCCAAGCCGCTCCCAGCACGCCACAGATCAGCAAGTCCGTGAAGGTTATTTTCTTCTTGCCATCCGGTTTAATTGCAAGCATTTCATTTTCCTCCTTGTCGAGTTTTAGTGATCGTTAGATTCGATTAGTAGCGGAGACCGATTCCGAGGATGATTCCACCGCCTGAACACCAGATCTCAGGAAGCGGAGCCTTGGCGTACAGGACGCGGAGTCGCTGACGATTCAGGTATTGGATCGCAGCGAGAATGTTGCCGCCGTTGATCACGATGCTGCCGTGAGAGTTTGGTTCAGGTTTGTTTCCTGCCCAGGCACCGGGACACCTGTAGAAAATGCGATCCCATTGCTTCTGAGTCAGGGATTCACGTATGGACGCGTCTCGCATTAGCGCACCTCCGTTTTCTTGGCGATCGGCCGGCCACAGCAACGGCAGATACGGACATCTTTTGCTGCAACTAACGTCGCCCGCATGATGTCGGTGTCGTAGCCGGAGTTTTTCCAGTCTTCGCCGACGAATCCGAAGCAGGAGTCCGCGTGTTGCCAGACCTCTCCGTCGAAATACTCGCCAATAATTCCCCACACCCCTTCCCGATTCACTTTCGTGATGAATTCCTCGCGATCGAGCTGCAGTTTTGAAGCAGGGATGTCAGGATTGGCTTTGGGGTTGAAGCAATCGCCTTCAAGGTCCTCGAGGGAACACGTTTCGTCGGGTACCATGCGGAGCCGCACATTGCCGCGCTTCGGGTCAATCGGCTCTCCGCTGGAGTACTCGGCTACTTCGTATTTGTCCCATTCCAGACGCGTGCGGGCATTGGACAGGGCCCACTGGGCTTGAAATCCTCTGGCTCGCTCGCGTTGATACAGCCGAAGCAGTTCCTTCTTGTGTTTGGTAATTCTCACGATTGCACCTCCAAAGTGGAATCAATTGCGGTAGCTAATGCAGGGGCGGAATCAAGAAACGGGGCAATGCGTTCTATCTCCTTCCAAGAGACAACATGGCAACCCGCCCTTACCGTGCCGTCTGGCTCGATGCGGTCAATGGCGTATGGACCGAGGTGGATGGTGTGGCCGTTGCGAATGTAGGCTTGTCCGGATTCACGTACCTTCCGGACGAAAGCCAGTGCTCGCTTGGCATGGGAGGCGCGGAAACGTGCACCCCGGCTGGTCACTACTTGATCTCCGTCGATACGCAGCATCACGGGAACGTCGTAGAGATAGCCGGAGTACTGTCCGACCCGCCATTTGGCGATCAGTTCTTGCTGACGGACGAGGGCTTCCGCCCGCTCACGTTTGGTCTGCTCTGCTTTTTCCGCTGCTCGCTTGGCTTCCCGCTTGCGGATAGCGGTTAGTGCGTCGGAGTCCAGCTCCGGCACTTCCGGGATATTTGGAACGGGCAAGCCAAAGAATGCGCAGTAGGCAACCGCCTCATCACGCAAACAAACGGCTTGCTCGTGGTTCGATTCTCTTGCGTAGGACGACCTTGCTCGAGCGGATGTGATGACGTGCTTTTCGATCCGCTCGGCGTAGTCCGCCAGGTTGCCCTCATGATCGTCCGCGGTTAACTCGCTTCCGCTGTACCGTCCGTGGCATACGTTCGGAACATGGAAGACGCGAATCCCTGACGGAATTGCGGAACGAACAGCTGAGCAATGGCTCGAGGTGGTGACACTGTGGCTGGCGGTGGTAAACAGGACGGCCCGTTCGCCCCCTTCGCTCACAACATAGCGAGCGATGGGGAAATGCGAGCCGTAGCTGTAGATGGTGTCGCCGGTGAAGTAGAGATTGCCCTGGCGATTCCGCGCTTCCTCTTGTGTGCGGTGTGCCCACAAGTGCGGAATCTCACCGGTATCGAAGACATGCTTCTTTCTTTTGTTCATGACACAGCTCCTTTTTTGTGGAATTAACTGCGTGCAGACACACCCCGACCGAGTTCAGGGAAAATGGATTGAGGGAAGCCTGGAGAACTGACGGACTACGAGGTCGGCACTACGATCGGCGGGAAAAGAGGTTTAAAGGAGGGGGAACAGAGGTGAGATTGCCAAGCTATTCAAAGTATTTCTTCGCTTGTTTCACTTTCATTGTGTTGCCTCCTTTTGAGATTTGAATCCAAGCATCATGCCGACTGCTTGGTCTTGAGCTTCCCGATCAGGTAGTCGTGGGCGTCGGCAGTGTTGTTCGCGACCACTTCCAACGCCTTGCATGTACCCAGAAGCACTGCAGGAACAACCCGCTCATCAAAGAGCTCTTTCGCTTTCCTGGAGTGATCCTTGATGAATGGCTTTACCTGGTGGTGCTCGAAGTAGACGCTGAACCCTGGAATACCAATAGACATACGCATGGTGCACTTCCTTTTCTGAGTGACCATTAGCCACTCCTCCTGCCCACTCAGGTTCGAATGGGCAGGCAGCGAGACTAATGTGGTCTCTGATTATTCTTGCTGGAGTGTTGCGATGACCGTGCCCTTCTGGCGGAGCAGCATTTCCAGGAAGGGCAGGAGTAGATAGATAAAGAGCACGTTGACCAGGGTTCCGCCGAGCGAGAACGAGACGCCCAACGGATCGAGGCCATGCGTGCCATAGTTGACGAGTTCGGTTGCCAGCAGAGAAGTGCTCTTGTGTTGGCCAATCCAGCGCAGACAGCGATTGGAATTGAACCATCGCTGAATGCACATGGCTTGGGCGATGTCATCTGCCTTCCACACGGAAGCCCAGATGAGCACCCAGAGACCGATACCTGCTAGGAACGAGCCTTTTTGTGAGGGCGTGAGATTCACAGGACCACCTCCACTTTTGAGATTTCCGACTCCTGCCGAGACTGGCGGGATGCGGATTGAATTAACTTCAGGACCAAAATCTCGAATGCTCGGGTGTGAACCACCTGGCGAAAGACTGCAGCAACTTGTCGTGCTGCGAAGGTCTGAAGCCGTGTGGCGTGGTCCGCTTGTTTGGCGAGATGGTTGTCGACGAACGGGAGATTGAGCAATCTGGTCTCTTTGCCTAGCAACAGTTCCTGGCGCTTCATGCGTGCACGCTGGAACCAAGAGGCAGAAAGACAAGATGCTTCAGCTGCTGCGAGGACTGTGAGCAAGCCCATGGCTAGCGGCCTCCCACCAAGTGATAGCCGACACTTGCCAACCCGCCGAGGACACCGAGCAGGAGGAAAGTGGCAGCGGCTGCAACGATTCCCAGCCCGACGAGAGGTGCCGGGTTTGGTTTCGCCGGAGGATCAGCCAGGGACTTTAGCTTCGAGATTGCCGGGATCTGTGCTTCGAGCAGCTCTGGAGGGACATTCCAACGCTGAGCAAAGTCTGCACACAGCTCATCGGCACACGTTCGAAGCAGTTTGAAATGGATTGTTCCCGGCGACCGACCACACGAATGGTGCGCGTTAGCCGCTCGGACAATCGTCTCCATTTTCCGTTCGAATGTCCTCCTTTCGATTGAGAGTTGGATTGCTTTGCACGTGGCGGCAGCAAGAGCCAACCAACTAGCCCGTGCAAACACACCAGTGTCTTGCGATGTTTGAATCGACATTTCTATCTCCTTTGTTGTTGGGTTCTGTGTAGAAAGGACCGGGTGGGCTCGAAACAAAAAAGGGAAATGAGCTTCACCCGTGACCAGGTGCCTCAATCCGTTTTGGCCATTTAGCCTCGCGTGTTGGCCTGTGACGAAGAGGAAAGAAAATCAAAAATAGGAGTGAAGGAAGAGGGTGAACTAAACGACTCGGTTAACCATCCGGGTGCCAAGAAAGGGGCGTGCCAATCGGTTGTTCCTTGCCGATTAGCCTCAAATAGCCTGATGGTGGCGTGGCGCTGGGCGTGTAGCTCAAATATGAAGTTACTCTAAGCTACTGATTCGACGCCACTAATACCCTCCTGATGATCTCCAAATAACCCAAACCTTGGACCCAAGTTTGGTCCCAAGTGGACCCAAACGCTCGGTCTGCCGACAAAAAACGCAGCATTCACTTCACCTCATCGCGTTCCGCGAGTTGCCCACTCAGCTGTAGTTCCACTTTCTCGTTTCTGTCCTTCTGTATTTCATCCCAAAGCGGGGACTCTGTTCGTCCCCGAGAAGGGTCAATCATGAACGAGTGTGCTCGTAGAGTCTTCATTCTGGCTCGACTGATCTACTTGCTGCTCCGACAGTTTAAGAAGAAGGAGTAAGGAGATTTCGCTTCGTAGCCGCCACCCTTGGCGATCGACCCTTGCTGGTAGAAGGCTCGGCACTAGAAGAGTCTTTTTCGCTATTGTTCGGCAATCGAGTGGCGGCGGTTTGCTAATTCAACCTTCCCTGTTCGTACGCACCAGCGTTGGCGTATCGAGAGGCGACGTCCAGCGTTTCCCTAAGCGACCGTTCGCCGATAGCTAGAGTCTTCACCTCCGGGAAGGCTTCCTTTCCAAGTTCACTCAGAACATGGCCCGGAGGCATCTCAAGAAACAGCCGGCAGCCTAATTCATACAGGACCGTTGTGGCATCGTGCCAGCGAACACCATACGCAATGTTGTTTGCCAAGTCCTCCGAAATGGCCTCTGCCCTTCGCAACGCTCTTCCCGTGACGTTGCCGACGTAGATGAACTTCGGCCTTTGAATATGTATGGCATGCAAGCTCTTTGCTAAGGCATCCGCCACGGGTTGAAGCAACGGACAGTGTGAGGGTTCGGACACATCGAGGCGCATTGCCTTACGGGCGCCGCTTTTTCGGGCGGCTTCCAATACCTTGTTCATACCTTCATTGGACCCTGCGATGACGATTTGGCGAGGAGCGTTGATGTTGCCCACGTGCACGGGGTTTTGCGCCGTATATGCTTCTTCGACGAGCGCGGATACCTGTTTCTCTGTCAACCCAACTATGGCTGCGAGACCGTATGATTTGGGGTAAAGTTCCACCATCCTCTCGGCGCGCTGCTTCATCAGCCGAACACCATCAGCAAGGTTCAGAACGCCAGCGACCACCGCGGCGGCAAAGGCTCCCGCTGACATGCCTGCCACCGCTTCCGGCTCGACACCTTCTGCGACGAGAGCGCGTGCCACCGCGACACCGGAGGCCAGCAACGCCAGTTGGACCGAAACCGTCGATCGAAGAGCGGTCGGCGAGTCGAGTTCCACCACATTTTCTCCCAGAGCTTCGCTGACCTCATCGAGCGTCCGCGCGATGGACGGATGATCCGGAAGGGCGTGCAGCATGCCCGGAACTTGCGACCCTTGCCCAGGAAACAAAAACGCTACATTCATATCGACCTCGAGCTACTGACCCAGCGAAGCATTCTGTCTTTTCGTTTGCCTCGCTACGCCCTGAAAATTCCCAGCTTTCGCATGCGAAAGTAGACTGTGGACCGCTTCATTCCCAAGCGAACAGCAGCGCCCCTAGGACCAGCGACAACCCAGTTGGCTTGCTCCAACGTCTTGCGGATGTGAACTCGCTCAGCTTCTTCCATCGTGATGGGCTCCAGAGATTCAATTCCTGCAGCCTGCCTCAATCCTTCAAGTGGAGGACGCAGTGTGTTCCCGTCGGCCAGGATGACGCTCCGTTCGATGAAATTCTGCAGCTCACGGATGTTTCCCGGCCAAGAATGGTCTATCAACGCCTCCATCACGTCTGTCGGAATCCGCTCGATCTGCTTGTTCATGCGTTCCGCATAGATTCCTACAAAGTGCCTCACGAGTGACGGAATGTCTCTGCGCCGATCGCGCAGCGAGGGAACAAGTATGGGAAAGATATTCAACCGGTAGTACAGATCGCTACGGAATTGATTCTGGGCAACTAGCTTGGCGAGGTCTTTATTTGTTGCGGCTACCAGCCGAACGTTCACCCGTTGGGTCTGCGTGCTGCCCAATCTCTCGAACTCTCCCTCTTGAAGGACGTGCAGCAGCTTGGGTTGCAGTTCGAGCGGGATGTCTCCGATCTCGTCCAGAAAGACAGTGCCACGGTCAGCCGGTTCGAAACGGCCCACTTTGCGTGCCACGGCGCCCGTGAAGGCTCCTCTTTCGTGGCCGAAGAGCTCGCTCTCTAGCAATCCGAGGGGAATCGCAGCACAATTCAGTTTTACAAAAGGACGATCTCTGCGTGTGCTGTGCTCGTGAATCGCGCGGGCGATGAGTTCCTTCCCCGTGCCGGTTTCCCCTTCAATCAGAGCAGTCGAATCCGTGGGCGCTACTGTGCGAACGAGGTCCAATACCTCTCGGAGAGCCCTGCTTGCTCCGACGATGTATTCAAAGCCGTCGTTCACACCTTCTCGGGCGGTGAGACAGGTCTCGATATCATCTTCATTTTCTGAAAGAACTGCATTCTCCCAAGCCATGGTCGTTCCTCTCATTATTCGCAGGGGCTTCTCTTCTGTTGCCGCGGGGATCCACTCGCGGATGTATGCTGGGCATTCTTCGGCCCGATCCCGTCCGCTGCGGCTCTCAAGAAAGCCGACAGGTACGGAGTTGAAAAGCTCTCCGGTAGTCGGCGTTCGCTTAGCTTCATCAGGCGAACTCCATCGGCAAGGTTGAGAACGCCAGCCACCACCGCGGCAGCAAAGGCTCCCGCCGACATGCGTGCTACCGCTTCCGGAGCGACACCTTCTGCGGCGACTGAACCTGCAGCCACCTTATGCGTCGGGAAATTTCAGGGCATGACTGCTGCCCGTTGTCCGAGAATGTATGCCGGTCGGCCCGTCGGAGATTTGTCCGTTGTGGAGACGAGCTTTCTCAAGGGCGAACCGCTATACAGTGTGTACAGGTAGGTCCCGTGATCCTGGCCGAATTGCACTTCGAGGAACTCGACCGATCGCACGTTGCCCGGTAAGTTTCCACCGAACCATCGTGGGTCCTCCTCTTGAGACCATGTGATTACGGATAGGACCGATCCCGCCGGATACGCATGCGTGGCATTCTTGCGTGCGCAGGCCATGGCTCGATCATTGCCCAGAACAGTGGCCAACGTGTGATCGTTATGGTTGAGTGTGGATGCGATGACCTCCCACTGGAGCGGGTTGTAGGGCAATTCTCCGGATACCGCAGCGTCACGATTGAACCGCGTTATCACCCGCGCGTTCGGTTGCGAGCATCCTATGAGCATCAGCAGTAGAGCCGCGGCAAGCACATGATGGATGGTTTTCACAGCGCGCCTCGTTGCTGATTCTTGATCGGCATTGTGAAGACATGGTCATTTCGCTCAACCGCGTGATGACAGTCGACGCAGTGAGTATTTGCGAAGTCCAACGTTTGGCCATCGGGCTTCAGGTCCATACCGATCCATCTGCCCCAGCCCCATCCTGCCGTCGTGCGATACTTCTCCTGATCTCGAATCATTAATTCGACTTGAACGAACCGGCCCGGCTGAACTACCCCGTCGGCATTCGGTTGTTCATGCCAGGTGACCTTTCCGATCATGGCTCCGTCCGGCCATGGATTGATACGGTTCTCCGCGATTGCTTTCACCGCGAGGTCATTACCGAGAACAAGGCGTATGGTGTTGTTTTCGATTCGCTCCGTGCTGCCGATCTGTTTCCAAGTCTTGTACTCCGGATGAAAGGGAACACCCCCAAGCGTGCTCTGAACGCTGCGGACTGTCCCGTTGTTCTCGATCCACAGCACGTATTCGCGATCTGCTGCCTGGACTTCCGAGAGAGTGGCTGGAGGTTCCTGCGATCTGGGTGTCAGATAGTTCCGTAGAATCGCCAGCTGTTCCGCAGTAATCGCGGAGTTCGGGTGCGCCGCTCGATACGAGGGCAGAGGCATTGCGCCGAGGCGAATCTGATTGAACGCGTCGAATAACGCCAACTTCTGCTGCTCTTCCGGAAGCGCTCCGATCTCTGAGAAGTTCAGGTGCGCTCGGGCCCGACGTACGTCTCGCGAGACGATCCAATAGGCAGGCACAATTCGGTCAAACCACGCCAATTCCGTTTCGTTAGAATGGCAGTTATAGCAAGAGTGTTTGAATATCGCCTTGACCTCACCAGGAGCTTGCATCTCGGCACTAACCGGTGGATTCCTCAGCTCGGGCCGGACGAACTGCAGTCCCGTGAACAACAGGAGTCCAATTCCGCAGAATCGAAGCAGCAGCCGGAAGTACGGAGCCTTTGGCACAGAATCTCTCTCCTAATCGATAAGTGAAGATGTATCTATGCGACCAGTTCTCGCCTATTGCTGAGCTGTTAGCGGCCGCCGCTCTCAAACCCATGCGACATCTTTTCTAGTGAACGCGCGCTGCGGCCTCTTCGATTACGGCGGCAACCTCTTTCGGCCGGGAGACGTAGACCGAGTGGCTGGCGCCCGCAACTTCGACCTTATGGCTGTTGGCTCGCGTGGCGTACCAGCGTTCGAGGTCGGGGTTGATGGTTCTGTCCGCCCCGGCTACCACCATCCAGCTTGGTTTGCTTCTCCACGCAGCCGTGGTGATGACCGCCTTGAAATTGTCGGCAAAGTTAAGTACCTGCGATTGTGAGAAGGTCTAAGCCGCGAAGAGCAGGGATGGCATTTGCTCTCGAAGCGGGAATCGCGCGGGTTAGCAGTTGCGAGGGGGTGAGTACGCTCTTTACCAACTTCGAATGACAGAAAGCGGCCCAGCGTTGGTTCCTTCCCGTTCCACGAACACCGATCGGAATTTCGTGCCCCGGGGCTGGACTCCGGCGAACAACCGCAAAAGGGCTCCTTCGCAACTCCCCCTCGACCCATTGCGGCGCAGACGCTTGGGAAGAGAGGAGCTGTTTCGCGTCTATCTCCAACAAATCGTGCGTTCGAACAAGATGAGCTTCGTAATGAAACATAGGATGTCCTAGTGTAGGCGGCTGAGAAGGATGATCCATCCCGCCAACGTGAAGATGCTAAGCACAGTGCTCGCAATGAGACTTGAGCTTGCCACCTCCGGAGTCGCATCGAAACCCTTGCCGAAGAGAATGCCGAAGAAGCCGCTGGGAATCGCGCTGAGCAAGACTGCAAATCTGGTCTGCTCCAGAGGCATACCCAACAGGAGCGCCACTGCCAGGCAGAGAGCCGGCTGGATCACACTTTTGCCCAGGACAGCCCAGCCCACACCCCAGTTCAGCCTAAAGCGCTGCGCAGATGTAATCAGGCCTGTCACGAACAGGGCGGCACCTTCCGTCGCGTCACCAAGAGTGGTCAGGCTCTTGTCAAAATAAATTGGCATGTGAAGCTTGGCGACGGAAGCAAGAACACCGAGTACGGGCGCCCAGAATACGGGTTTCTGGAGAGCTCTCCACAGAGACAGGCGAATGCGAGCCGCAGGCGACAGTGCTCTGCCCGCACTGGTTCCGCTTTCGAGAATCGTAAGAGTGATCGGGGTGATCGTAATCGCACCGACGGCCAGGCCGACGGCAACGCTAACGGAGGCCACAGGGCCATAGACAGCCAGGAGAAGAGGAATACCCACTCCGGCATGATTTGGAAATCCAAGCGTCAGCGCCAACACGGCACTGTTCGCGGCGGTATCCTTACCCAGATTCCGCGACACATAGTAGGTCGAAACAAAGACAGCTACATACACGATGGCAAGCACTACGGCCGCCTTGGCTTGGCCCCACAACAGCGGACGCGGTGTGCGTGCAATGATGACGAACAACGAACACGGAAGCGCAAAGGTCATGAGGAAGCTGACGAGGCTTTTTACGTCCTTGTTATCGACTATCTTGAGCAGGCCTGCCGCATATCCAAACAGCAGGCCCACAAAGATTGGTACGAGCGAGTTGGCGAGAAGCTGGATCATCTTGGACCGCCTACGTTTCCAGCCACTGTGCTTCGAGCTTGGTGCGAACCAGAAGGGAAGCCTTTCGCATTTCCCGTGCGGCCGTGGATTCGAGTCGATTGCGAAGATCAACGGGGCTAGTGCGCGCATCCTCGATGGCTGCGACCAGTTCGCCCTGTACGTTCCGAATCTCCTGCCGTGACGGTTTCGCTGGATTTTCGACGTGAAGCAGTTTGTAGAGAGGGCCTAGCTTCGCGTAATCCCGAATGTCGTAAGACATGGGGGCGATCTCCTTCGCGAGCTTCTCAAGTTCGTCCACGGAGCGCCGCGTAACACGTGCCGCCGCTTCCATATGCATTGCATGGATCATGACGCCACCGTCGTCGAACGCCAGAATTCGATTGGCCTGGTAGCCGTGGGTGAGGAAAGCTCCAGACAGTGCATGGCCAACCACCAAAGTAATTACGGGGTGACCCGCGAGTCGTGCCGAGCCGTAAGCGTCTGCAGCAGCGGCAGCGGCAAGAAAGATAGCGGCAGTCTCTTCGCGGCGGCCATAGGCCTGGCTCTTCACGTCGACGATAGCGATGATGGGCCGCTTGATCGTGTTCTTGTCCTGTTCGATCGCTTCGCGAACGCGTGTAGCGAGGGTAAAAGCCTCTTCCAGTCCTACTTCCCCATGCCGGGCACAAGGAAAGCGTGCGTGGGGATCTGGAACAACGCAGAGGAATCTTGCGTGGTCGTTGCCAAGCGGTGCATCCGCCGTAAGTACCGATTTAGGGTCACCAGGCATAGGTGACGCTTGTCCAGTAAGCGCGCGGAACCATACGGTTCCCCGAACGCCGGTATATTCGCTCATCGTTTTTCCTCGTTAGAGCCGTTCGTCGCCCAGAGTGCGCGGAACTCTTTGGGATCCCATTGTCGCGACGAATCGAGCGCCTCAATGCGGTTGCGATAGAGTGCTACCTGCGAGCTCCGATGCACCGGTGGAACACCCTTCGAGACGAATCGTCGGATGGCGTCCGCAACCTGGGGCGTATCGTCATCGACCAGTGCGTCGGCCAATCCCGTCGCGTATCGCTGGTCCCCACCATGAATTGCCCAGATGAGAGCGCGATCGCTCGAGTCGAATTCTTCGACGCCGTTCTCCTGCTCGATCACCTCAGGACCGTTCATTCCTAGACGAGCTTCGCGCGTCATAACGATGTAGCTTGCCAGGCCTGCAGCGAGCGACATTCCGCCGAAGCAGCCGACCGTACCGGCCGTAAGACAAATCACCGGGGCATGTTTTCTCAGTACCAGAATGGAGGCCATGAGCTCGGCGATTGCCGCGAGGCCAAGGTTGGCCTCCTGAAGACGCACGCCGCCGGTCTCGAGCAGAATCACCGCGCTGGTCGGTATGCCTTTCTCGTTGTCGGCACAGGCCAGATCGAGAGCGGCAGTCATCTTTTCGCCGGAAACCTCTCCCATGCTGCCGCCTTGAAAGGCGCCCTCGAGCGCAACAACGACTGCTGCTTGCCCGGTAATTTTTCCTTTCATCACCACACAGCCATCATCTGCCTCTGGCGTGACGCCCTGCATCGGCAGCCAGGGAGATTCCACGCGATCGAAGGGGCCAAGCAACTCGCGCGATGTTCCCGCATCGAAGAGCGCCGTGGCCCGCTCCCGTGCGTCGAGTTCGATAAAGCTCTGCCGGTTGATGAAGTTTGCGTTATATCCTTTATTGCTCATCGCTCGCTCACCTCTACTGCTTGCTCCAGGCGAAGCTGGACGCTGCCGGGTGTTGCCCCAGCGTCGTTGATCTGAATGCGGGCCGCCCCGTCGTAGTTCGCGAAGAACCGGTCTAATACAGCTTTCCAAGTGTCGCGAAAGCCATCCACACTCGTCCGAATGAAAACGTGGGCAACTTCGCCTTCAGCTGGTTCGAGCAGAACTTCCAGATCGCCAGAACCCACCACGCCGACGTGGGCTCTCTTGAGAACCTTTCTTTTTGCCGGGTAATTGAATTCAATCTGCTCCATACCGATCCTCCGATCCGCTTCGGTCCGCTTCTACTTCGTTTTGTCCCCGCTCGACGGCATCAAGGAACAGAGTTGCCGCCAAAAGATCTCCGCTGCCACCGGGGGAGACTCCCAACCCAAGAAGCCGGCGGTCGAGGCGAAATAATTTCTGCCTACCGATTGCAGTTCCACTACCGCCGGCTCTCTCTACTGCGATGGCACCGTCCTTTGCAGCAACCAGCGCCTTTTTTCCTCCGCGGTACAGCAGACATGTGTCGTCCAGGCTGGACATGATGCTTAGCAGCGTGTCGAGGCGGGCCACAGTCTGCGTCGCGCCGCTCGCGCGCTTTGACCGAAGCACCGGTAGACCTATGTCAACGACATGGGAGAATCCGCGAAGAGCTTCACCACGCGCTCCCGCGGCACCGTACCTCTTCCCTACTAACTCACCATGTGAGACCAGCCGAGGTGCAGCGCGGTCCGCAAAGGAAGCGATCTCCTTCGCAGTTGCCGCAATTCTTGAAACCTTCGGGTCGTCCTCGACATACAAGGCAGAAGCGGAGATAAGGAGACCAAGAATCCAGATCGCCCCCTTATGGGAGTTGCTGCCACCCGTTGTCTTGAGCATGGTGCGTTCCGCATCGCGTCCAATGACTGCAAGCCGTTCCCGTAACGCCTGGCCGGGATGAGTTCTGTTAGAGATAAACGCCATCTCGCAAAAGTATGGTTCAATCGCGAAGGCAGAACGCTTCATGATCGTGAGTGACAGGTCCGTGTGAGCCCCGGCGCCGCGACGATCGACGAGGCCAGGTTTCGGCGTCAATTCCGCCTCGGCAATTAATGCCTTGCACGCAAGGCTCCCCAGGCGCACCGCTTGAGCCTGATCACGGGAAAGAGCCCAGGGAGTCCTGACGGCAGAGTTGGATGAGAAGTCTGTCCTCATTACCAGCTCCGAAACCGTACAGGCGGGTTATAGAGTCCACCGGACCATGCCACCAGATCTTCCATGCTTCTTGCCGCGAGCAGAGAGCGTTTCGCTTCCCGGCGGTGAACGCCGATGTCTTCCGGGTATGCGACCACTCCCTTCTTCCGAAGTGCGGCAGTCTCAGAAGCGATTGCCTTCAAACCGATTGGACTGACTCCTGCCACTGCGGCGAGAGCGCGGCGGCGCTCTTCCTGCCCCTCCGCCTTGTAGAGGTACGCGATGCCTTCTTCGGTAACGACATGACTAACGTCGTCGCCGTAGATCATGACGGGAGCGATTGGCATTCCTGCCTGTTTGCCAACTTGCACCGCGTCGAGAGTTTCGACGAACGCAGGAACGCCACCTTTCTGAAAAGTCGCTACGGTCTGCACCACGAGCTTTCGACCGCGAACGATTTGCTTGTTCTCCGTAACAAGGTCAAGCCACGCCGGAGTGCAGTGCCGCCGGCCATGCGGGTCGTGTCCCATGTTTGGCGCGCCGCCGAACCCTGCAAGACGTCCCGCTGTTACCGTCGAAGAATTTGCGTCGGCATCCATCTGCAGCGTCGAACCGATAAATCCATCGACTGCATACTGCCCCGCGAGTTGACACAGAACCCGGTTCGAACGGAGGCTGCCATCTCGTCCGGTAAAGAAGATATCCGGGCGTCCGGTGACATATTGATCCATTCCAACTTCACTGCCAAAACAGTGAATGCTTTTGACCCAGCCGCTTTCGATTGCGGGAATCATCGTCGGGTGCGGGTTGAGCGCCCAGTGTTCGCAGATCTTTCCGCGCAGTCCAAGTGACTCCCCATAGGTTGGCAGCAGAAGTTCGATGGCCGCGGTATCGAAGCCAATTCCGTGGTTTAAGGAGTGAACTTGATGCCGTTCATATATGCCGCGGATCACAATCATGCCGATCAGAATTTGCATTTCGTCGATGTGGCGCGGGTCGCGTGTGAATAGCGGTTCTATGGCAAATGGCCTATCAGCCTCGACGACAACATCGATCCAGGAAGCCGGGATGTCGACGCGCGGTAATTTGCCAACGATCTGGTTCACTTGCACGATGACGATTCCATCGTGAAAGGCAGCCGCTTCCACAATAACCGGCGTGTCTTCCGTGTTTGGTCCGGTGTAAAGATTGCCTTCAGCGTCCGCCTGCTCCGCACAGACGAGGACTACGTTTGGGACCAGATCGACGAGCAGCCGGGCATACAGTTCGACGTAGGTGTGGATGGCGCCGATGTCGAGCTTGCCATCCTCCAACAGTTGCGACACGCGCAGGCTTTGCGGACCGGCGAAAGCAAAATCCACTCTCTTGGCAATGCCCAACTCAAATAGCGTGAGATGTTCCGGTCGACTAATGCTGGAAATAATCAGGTGTAGATCGTGAAGCCTCTTCGGATCGACCTTTACAAGGGACCGTGAGAGGAAATCAGCCTGTTTCTGATTGTCTCCCTCAAGCACAATCCTGTCACCGCTAACGATGAGGGTTTCAAGAGCCTCAATGATTCTTTCCCTGGCCAGGATCGGCCCCTTCATCCAGGGATGGATCAGTTGCATGCGCCGTCGTTTCTCATCGCGCCGCGTCGTCCACGAACGCGACACCTGCTCTAACGTTTGCTGTGCCATCGGGCAACTCCTTGAAAGAGGGTTCGTCATTGCCATACCGTTGTTACTGGCCCGCACTTCCTGACCGTGCGGCCGGAGATTCAGAGCGCGAGTTACTTCAACCCGTGGCGGGTGCCTTAGCAAAGAGCTTGCATGCCATACATATTCAAAAGCCGATGTGTCGGCTGTTTCTCGAGATGCCTCAGGCCACGTCTTCAGTGAACTGGCCCGGGAGACTCTCCTTGACGTTTAAGCATGCTTTGCGGCTGGCCAGTCATTGGAAAAACCGCCGCGTCAATTCGTTTGATTCATTTCCAGCTGGTACTCCTCCTCCATGCTGGGATGTCGTATCACCGTAAGACCTTCATTGCTCAGCAGGAACAGCGTGCCCGTATCGGATCCGTCCAGTCGTTGTCGGACTCCCTGGAGGACGACGAGCGACGTCGGTTTAGGCGGATTCTAAACATTAACTAACTGGTACTGGCTGTCTTGAGCGGGAGTGACGGCGCTATTCGCAGAGGTTAGCAGGAACGTGTGCTGGCCAAAGGGTTGAATGCTGGCTGGGTTCAGCAGCCCTGCAGTTACAATTAGCACTGGCTGTCTGTATTTCCTGAAATTGACGATTGCAAATCCTGAGCGGTCACGAAAGCGAATGAGTACTGCCGAATTATCCAGGGCTTGAACGTGCATGTCGACCCTTCGCCGGTAAGCCATTACTGCTAGGAACGCTACGGGTTTGGGCATGGCCATCTCTTTAGTTTCGCCTCGTGCAAAATTGAATTTAGAGACTTAGGGCAGGAACTTGTAACCAGAGCTGTGGACCGTCTGAAAGTGCTTGGGACGGGCAGGCTCTGTTTCTAGTTTTTTGCGCAACTTCAAAATGTGGTTATCGACAGTCCTTGTACACGGATAGTTCTCGTATCCCCACACTTCATTGAGTAGTTCGTCCCGTGAGATCACTTTCCGCGGGTTTTTGATCAGATATGCGAGCGTTTTGAATTCCTTAGACGTGAGAATAACGGGCCGACCATTGCGATGAATTTCCATCGTTGAAAAACATCCTTTCACTCCCCCAAACTCAAACGTGTCTGTGGCGTCGGGATTTTTCAACCAGGCCTTCGCTGCATCCAGCGGTAAGCAGACATCGCGGGTATCGATGGGGCCAGTGACGGACTTATTGGGTCCCTGCTTTTTCTGGGTCGTCTTATCATGAACAGCCGATTTTGGAACAAGCACGATCACCGGCAAGTAACGCGATAGCTTACGAAACTCTTCCGGGATGCCAGAAGCTGGCACGGACGCCAAGTCTTCATTAAGGAAGTGCGTCGGATTTGAATCGAATTCGGTCTTAGCTTTCACAAAAGGGGAAATTGCCGCCTTGATTGTTGCTGTCATTGAGATACCTCTTTACTCAGCTTGCCTGACACCATTGGAGCTGCCGACACTCTGCAGCACGGGCATTCGATGCAGCTTGATTTTCGCGTGAAACATCCGCGTCTTTACTGCCGCGGTCGAAATCCCCAGAATTTGTGCGGTTTCCCTGATTGAGTGTTCTTGTATGTGGAAGAGCTCCACAACGTTGCGAACTCGCGGCCGCAGCCCCGAAATGGCTGACACCACGATCCGTTTCCGTTCACGAAGGGAGCAACTCTCTTCCGGATCAGGAGCGTCGTCCCGAAATTCTCTTTGCGCTACGGATTCAAACGACGGATTGGGCTCGTCCATTGGAACTTCTCGCGCTCCGCGGTTTTTACGAAGCTTCATCAAGGCGGCATTAATCGCAATGCGGGTCAGCCAGGTTGCAAATTGGGATCTTCCATCAAAATCCTTGAGATGGACGAAAGCATTCAGAAAGCACTCTTGCGCTGCGTCTTCCGCGTCTTCACGGTTTCGTATGATCCTGCGAGTTACACCGAACACTCGTTTCATATGACGTTCGCAAAGCTCTCCGAAGGGAGCTCCTTCCCCACCTTTGGCCGCTGCGATCAATTGCATCTCGCTCCACGCTCGAAGATCGCTAACCGCTGCGGCATCACTCGGCGTCGAAAAAAATGTACTCGTCACTACGGTGAGCCTCCTCTCTCAGATCGGGGTTGCCAGTTCGTTGCGCCCTTAATCTTTTTCCCGGTCCATCCACTCGCGGATATACGCCGGACAGTTCTCCAGCTTCATGCCATCCGCCTCGCAATCTCTTAGAAACTTCACTGCGTCGCGATCTGCCAGCCTCACGTCTCGTAAGTCCAAAACGATCGTTCTGTAGTCCGCATCAAAGAGCGCCTTCAACTCCGCGACCTCCTCGGCCGTCATGCGCCCACTTAGCGTAAAAACAAGGATTCCCTGGCGCACCGATCGCTCGATCCTCAAGGTCATGGTTATGTTGTTTGGCCCAGTCAGCCGTGGCGATGCTGCATTGTTGCCATCGCGGCTCTCGGTTGAGGAAGATGCAACACGGAGGCCACATGCAAATTACTGAAACGAAAGGCGCAGAGGAAGAATTTGATGACGGAATTTGGGGAAGTCCCGGATTTCGGGGAGTCGAAAGGTGGCGTACTAAGTTTCAGAAATGAATTTGTGTTTCTTTATCTTGAGCTGCTTAATTTTCCCGTCGAGCGTCGAACGCGGAATGCCGAGTTTCGCTGCCGCACCTTCTGGGCCGGCGACTTTCCCTTTGCTTTCCCTAAGGCCGTTTCAATAATCTTTCTCTCGTGATTCTCGAGAGTGTCTGGCAAAGGACCTGGCAACTCTTGCCGAGCTTCCTCATGGCTGGCCAGCCAAGCCTTTTCGATCCAAAAAGTGTCGCCGCTGCTCAGGATCACCGATCTCTCAACGATGTTTTGCAGCTCACGGATATTTCCCGGCCAAGGATACGACTGACACAGTTCCAGCGTATTCTTGTCGATTTTGCGAATTTGCTTTCCGGCTTTCTCTGCATAGCGCTTTACGAAATACTCCACCAACATCGGAATGTCTTCCCTCCGCTTGCGCAGAGGAGGCACCTCAATCGGGAAAACGTTAAGCCGGTAAAACAAGTCGGCTCGAAACGTTCCCGCGGCAATGGCTACCATTAAATCACGGTTGGTTGCGGCTATAACGCGAACGTCGGTGGGAATAATTCGGTTACCTCCCACTCGTTCGAACTGCCGTTCCTGCAGTACTCGCAGCAACGCAATCTGGGTCTCCGCGGGAAGCTCGCCGACCTCGTCTAGAAAGATCGTACCCGAGTGCGCCATTTCAAAGCGGCCCTGGCGACGCTGCACCGCGCCAGTGAAGGCGCCTTTCTCGTGGCCAAACAGCTCCGACGCGATCAAGGAGGAAGGAATCGACGCACAGTTTACGCTGATGAACGCTTGGCCGGAACGTCGCGAGTGCTTGTGTATGGCGCGAGCAATCAATTCTTTTCCTGTGCCGGTTTCGCCGGTGATCAGCACCGTGGAATCGGTGCGCGCCACTTTCACAATGTTCGAGAGCACGGTTTGCAGGGCCTCCGATGAGCCCACAATTTCCTCGAACATCGATGCTTTGACGATCTCTTCGCGCAGCGCAACGTTCTCGTGCTGCAGTCTCTCTTCCGATCGCTTGCGATCGTCGATGTCAATCGCAGGGACAACC
>Ga0185299_10002908_pt1 | contig 24532 bp, 21 predicted proteins | sample PaiPotPPA55metaG_FD_128002 | JGI IMG/M metagenome (GOLD analysis project Ga0185299, IMG submission 128002) | Iron sulfur acid spring bacterial and archeal communities from Banff, Canada, to study Microbial Dark Matter (Phase II) - Paint Pots PPA... ... | reverse complement strand
AGTTGCTGGTCCCACAGCTTCCATCCCAACTGGCGAGCCAATTCGCAGGCGATGCCTCCGCCCCCGCTGCCAAATTCGCGTTCGATTGTGACGATGCGAAACATCGCGAACCTCCTGCTCGGTGGAGCGATGGGCGTCTCTCCCGTCTCCAGCCAGGCGGGGACACCCGGCTCTCCACAACGACACTATTGTACGACGATCAGTATACGACGATCACTATACGACGATCAGTGAACCACGATCTCGCCGCCCGGCTTCGACCTCTTGATCAGGAACACACAGGGGATTAAACAAAAGATCACGACCCCAAGCAACCAGAAATTATCGATATAGGCCAGCATCGTCGCCTGCCGGATCACATTCGCCTGCATCATCGCATAGGCCTGTTGCAGCGCGGTTCCCGGTCCCGACCCACCGCCCGAAAAAGTACTCGTCATCCCGTTCAGCACCGACCGAAACTGCGGATTAGCGGCGCTCAGATTCTCCACCAGTCGCACCTGGTGGAACTGCGTGCGGCGAGCCAGCAAGGTGGTGACAACGGAAATCCCGACGCTGCCTCCAATATTTCTGGCGAGGTTCATCAATCCGGACGCAGCATTGTTCTTATCGCGTGGCAGGCCAGAATACGCGGTGGTGTTGATGGGCACAAACAGGAAAGCGAGGCCTAATGCCTGAAAGGCGCGTGCCATCGTCACGGTGCGGAAGTCAACACCCAGATCGAACGACGTCATATGGAACAGCGAAAACGAGAGCATCGATAAACCAAACATCATCAAATACCGCGGGCTATAACGGGAAAGCAGAAACCCGACAATCGGCATCGCCACCATAATCGTGAACCCGCCCGGCATTAGCGCCAATCCGGCCCGTTCGGCGGTGTAGCCTAGGAGCGTCTGCATGAACAACGGCAACAACAGAGTGCTCCCGAGCAGGGCAAACCCCAGCATGAACATAAGGAAGTTCGCGGTGGCAAAGGTGCGCTCGCGAAATAAATGCAAGTCGATGATCGGGTCTTTGTGGTGCCACTCCCAGAAAATTACAAAGATCAGCGACGCGACTGAGACCACGGTCAGCGCTACGATGAAATTCGATTCGAACCAGTCGTCGCGCTGCCCTTTATCGAGGACCACTTGCAGGGTTCCAAGTCCGAGCGCGACGAAACCGAGTCCAGTGTAGTCAATTCGGGTTTCACTCAGTTTGCGGCGCTTGAAGTACGGAGGATCCTGAATTAGCCGCGACGTCAGTAAGAGCGAAAGAATCCCCACTGGGATATTGATGAAGAAAATCCAGCGCCAGGTAAAATTGTCGGTGATCCAGCCGCCAAGCGTTGGACCGATGGCCGGAGCCATCACCACCGCAATGCCATAAACGGCGAATGCCATGCCGCGCTTGGCGGGAGCAAAGGTGTCGGCGAGGATGGCCTGCTCGCTCGGCTGCAAGCCGCCGCCGCCCGCACCTTGAAGAATGCGGAACACGATCAGCATGGGGAGATTCGGGGCGAGCCCGCATAGAAACGAACTGATGGTGAACAGCGCGACACAACCCATGTAAAAGTGCTTGCGACCGATGATTGAAGAGAGCCAACCGCTCAGCGGCAGCACGATGGCGTTCGAGACCAGATAAGACGTAAGCACCCAGGTGCTCTCGTCCTGACCCGCGGAAAGACTGCCGGCGATATGCGGCAGCGCTACGTTGGCGATGCTGGTATCGAGCACCTCCATGAACGTGGCCAGCGTCACCGTGAGAGCAATGATCCACGGATTAACCGCCGGACGCCATTCGGCGGCGTCATTCATGGTGATCGCAGCAGCGCCCATTATTTAAGCCACACCTTCGGCACAACCGACATCCCCGGGCGCAGCTCATGTCCCTTGTTCTCGCTCGCCTCGAACACGATCTTCACCGGTATGCGCTGCACAACCTTGACGTAGTTGCCGGTTGCGTTTTCCGGTGGCAGCAGGCTGAAGCGCGCTCCACTGGCGCCGGCGATGGAATCGACATGCCCTTTGTAGGTCTTGCCAGTCGCATCGACCGCGATCTCAGCCGCCAACCCCGGCTTCATCTTCTTAAGCTGCGTCTCTTTGAAGTTCGCCGTGACCCACAGGTCCGTGTAATCGAGGGGGATAACTTTCATCATTTCCTGGCCGGGCTGCACGTTTTGACCAACCTCGACAGTACGGTTGCTGACGGCTCCGCTGACCGGCGCGATCACTTTCGTGTACAGAAGATTCAACTCAGCCTGGTCCAATGCGGCCTTTTTCTGCTCGGCATTGGCTTGCGCGGAAAGGGCGCGGGCACGCGTGGCTCGCATCGTCTGCGGCGCGGTGTCGGCAGTTCGAAGATCGGCGCCGGCCTGCACCAGTTTGCTCTGCGCTTGTTCAATCTGCGCCGCGTAAGCGTCGGCGCTCGCGCGTGCCGCCAGCAAAGTTGCGGCGGCGGCCTGGGCGCTGGCGACAGCTTGATCGTACTGCTGCTGCGAGATTTCCTGCTTCTCGATCAGTAGCTTGTAGCGGACGAGATCATTTTGCGCTTTGGTATTGTTGGCGTCCGCTTCAAGCACCTGTGATTTGGCGGCTTCATATTGCTGGCGGGCAGCCGAGATTCCAGCCTGCGCACTGGAGACACCGGCCTGGGCACCGCTCACTTGGCTCGAAGAACTCACGTCGGTGATCGGGACGTTGATCCCGGCGGCAGCAGCCTGCGCCTGGGCGTCAGCGTATTCAGCGCGCGCTTGCGCCACCGCGACTTCATAGTCGGCAGGGTCGATCTCCACCAGCACCGTTCCTTTTTCCACGTACTGGTTGTCTTGCACGTTGAGCTTCAGTACATGCCCGCTGACGCGCGCGCTCACCGAGTTCACGTGCCCGTCAATCTGCGCGTCGTCGGTCGATTCATAGCTTGCAAGGTAGCGCCACAGAAAGAAAATGCCCGTCAGAATCACAAGGCCCGCAAGAATGAGCCCCCACCTGGTACGTGGATGGCTCAAAAAAGCCGCTCGCCGCTGATAGCGAGCTTCGCTGTCCGGCTGGGGTGGGGATTGCGGCGCTGCCGGCAGCGGCGCGCGCGCGTCCGGCTGCGGCTTCGACTCGGCTACAACGCTGCTGGGTGGTTCCATAGTCTACTTCCCTTTCAGGTATTCGCGAACGCCCTCTTCAGCGCGTCCCAGGGCGCGGGCAAAGGAAACCTTGGCCAGGTTGTGCAAATAAAGGCTCGAAATCAAACTCTCGTGCGCGGTCGCCAGCGCTTCCTGCGCCTGAACTACTTCGAGATTGTCAGTAACCCCGGCGGAGAAACGATCCTGTGATTGGGTCAGCGCCTGCTCGGCAAGATTCACGGAGCTCTGGGCCACCTCCACCTGATCGGCGAACGACTTGAGGTCGAGCAGCGCATTGCGGATATCCTGATCGATCTGGCCTCGCACATCCGCCATCTGCGCCTGCGCCTGCCGCAGGCTGGCGTCGGCCTTCAGAACATCTCCGTGAACCTTGCCACCCTGGAAGATCGGAATGTTCAACGTGCCGAAGAAATGGTACGTAGGCAGCAGGCTCCCAGGATGCGCGCCTATGTCACCAAAATCCGCTGCCAGATCGAGGGTTGGGAAATACCCCGCGAACGCGGCGCTGGACTCCAGTTGCGCGGCAACCACGCGATCGTGCGCCGCTTTGTAGTCGGAGCGCAAAGAATACGCGCGCTGCAGACTGGTTTCAAGATCTGGGATGGGAAAAGCCTCGTAAGGAGATTTGTCGGTCAGTTCGAATTCCTGGCCGGTCGCTAATCCAATCACACGTGCCAGCGAAATCTTCTGCTTGGCGAAATCACTCGTGGCCGCAATCAATTGCTGTTGCCGCGACTGGTATTCAACTTGCGCGCGCAGCGTATCAATGGCGGGAGCGACCCCTGCCTGCTGCTGCGCAACCGCCTTGTTGTACAGAGCGCGGGCAGTTTCGACCTGCGCTTGCGCGGTTTCCACGCGTGCCGCCCCAGCGATCGCCTGCAGATACGCATTGCCCGTCGCGAGCACGACCAGATCCCGCGCGTCTTTCAGATTGAACTGGGTGACGCTTTCGCCAACCACAGAAGAACGGTATTTCTGGATTGCTTTCCAGTCGAAAACTCGCTGTGTCGCCGAGGCGCGCACGTCAAAGTAGTCGAACGGACCGATGACGCGAGGCGGTTTAGAGCCGCCAGGGAATAGCGCAGAGCTTAGTCCCAGTGCTTCCAGGCTCTGCTTCTGCACCGCCTCCTGCACGGTCCCGTTGACGTTCGGGAGCAGGTCGCTGAGCTTCTGCCATTTCTCTCCCCGCGCTTCGATCGTGTTGTACTCCGATAAAAGACCCGCGAGGTTCTGGCGCAAAGCCCGCTCGATCGCGTCGCTAAAGGTCAGCGAAAGAACTCCGGGCGTCGGCTTGGCCTCCGGCACACTGCCAAACACCGGATTCTGTGCCGAAGTTTGAACTTGCGACGTCGAAACTTGCGGCGTTGGAACCGGCGCGGGCGCACCCGACGAACTCGAGTTCGAAGTCGAACTGGAATTTTGCGCGCAAAGCACCGCTGGGAAAACGACAATAGACACGATCAGTAAAGCGTTCAACAAAAAACATGCACGAAAGCGCCGCAATTGGCGGGTGGGGCAGTCCGCGGAACACATGGAACCTGGCTTCTCTCCTACAAGACGGAGATGATAAGTCTTTTGGACTATTTTTGCTGACGATCCGATGCAAATTGTTGAGCCGACTCGCGATGGAACACGCTCCCATACCGCTTCGCCGCTACGCTCCCACTCGCAACTGTGACCTTGGTCATCTTGTGTAACCTCCACCCAAAGTTCAATCTATGAGGCGAGTCAAGCACTTCCCTGCGAGGAAACTCGCGTGAGGGAAGTCCTTAGGGAAGTCCTTAGGGAAGTCCTGAGGGAAGTCCTGCGTGAAGTCCTGGTTATGAGCGAAGCCACGAAACCGTCGCCCAAAGGATCCGACTGGACGCGCCTGCTCACCGATCCCGACCTGGTCAGCCACCTCGGAAAGCTGCTCCAGACCTACCGCGAAGTCTCTCCGGAACAGCGCGAACCGGCGCTGCTGCGGGCGATGCGCGAGATCAAAGACGCTGCCATCAAAGCACGCGAAGAACGGACCAATGTGGCCGTTGCTGCCGTGCCCGCGCCACCTGCCGTGCTTCACCATCCCGAACCGATCGATGACACGCCCCCGTTCGAACCGGATTTGTTCACCCCGCAACTGGCATCGGATCGCCGCCGTTTTCACCGGATCAAATGCTATGTCGCGGTGGAAATTCACGTTGAGGGTGTGGAAGTGCCGGTCTGGGGCAATCTGGCGAATGTGAGCCGCGGAGGCTGCCTGGTCGAGACCGCCGGCGCCGTGCCCGAGGGCAAGGCCTTGGAGATCGGGTTGTGGGTGGCTAGCGGCAAAATCTGGGTGAAAGGCGTTATCATCACCGGAGTCGCGACCCACGGCGCGTCGACGTTTGGCGTTCGTGTGAAATTCTCGGAGGCGGAACTGTCGGAAAAGGAACACCTGCGGGAATTTCTTAAGTTCGTCGAGAGTACATCCCGCAAGTCGCAATATGGGAAGGCCTATGTGGCGCAGTTAAAGCGCTAGGCCGCTCCCCTTCCAACCTAACCTTGCCAGCAACTTTTCCCGCGCTTCGGGTTCATTCCTTATGAGGATGAGGCCAATCAGGATGGGAATGCCTTTGCGCATACGCCGTTTGCTGGTGGCAGCTGCGCTGCTTGTGACGGCCGCGCTCACGACCCAGATTGCTCTTGGCCGGAATAAAGACAAGGCCGCCCCCGGGGAGACGGTACGGGTGCCGATGGACGCGCGGAAACGCGCCGTTCATGCCTTGAACCGCCTGACGTTCGGTCCACGGCCCGGCGACGCGGAGCGTGTCACGCAGATGGGCGTTGACAAGTGGATCGAACTCGAACTCCATCCCGATAAAATTGACGACTCGGCGCTCGATGCCAGGCTGGCTCCGTTCCGTACGCTGCGTATGGGGACAAAGGAGATCGTCGAGAATTTTCCGCCCGACCAGTTAATCAAGCAGATCGCCGACGGAAAAGCTTCGCTGCCGCAGGATCCCACGAAGCGCGCGGTTTACGAAGCGCAACTCCAGCGCTACGAAGACAAGCAGGAACGCAAGGACAAGGACAAAGACAAGGCGAGCAAAAGCGTTGCGACCGCCGACAGCTCCCAACCCGCCGACCCCGAGCAAACACGCCGCCGCGAAGAACGCCGCCACTCGAATCTCAGAACGCAGGAACTGCTCGATCAGCCCCCCGCCGAGCGCATGAAAGAAATTCTAGAAATGTCGCCCGAAGATCGCCAGACAATCGCCACCACGGCCAAAGGCGCCAAGGCAGACGCGTTGATGGAAGGGATGAGCCCGCAACAAAAAGAAACGGTAATGGCGCTCAATAACCCCGAACAGGTGGTAGTCAACGAGTTGACGCAAGCCAAACTGCTGCGCGCGATCTATAGCGAACGGCAACTCGACGAAGTAATGACTGACTTCTGGTTCAACCACTTCAACGTATTCATCAACAAGGGCGCCGACCGCTATCTGCTGACCAGCTACGAGCGCGACGCGATCCGCCCGCACGTGCTCAGAAAATTCGAAGACCTGCTGGTGGCAACCGCCAAGAGCCCGGCGATGCTGTTCTATCTAGACAACTGGTTAAGCGTCGGCCCGGACTCCGAAATCGCGCTCGGCATCGTCCCGCACCAGCCGCATCGGCGCGGCCATGGCCCCAGTCCGAATAGTCGTCCACAGCGTCCGCGAGGCAACAAAGCCAGGCAAGCCAGCGGTCTGAACGAAAACTACGGCCGCGAACTTATGGAGTTGCACACGCTCAGCGTAAACGGCGGCTACTCGCAAAAAGATGTCACCGAGGTAGCCAAGGTGTTCACCGGATGGACGCTCGATCAGCCAAAGCAAGGCGGCGACTTCCGCTTCGAGCCGCGCATGCATGAGCCCGGCGACAAGATCGTCCTAGGGCATCGCATCAAAGAACATGGCGAAAAAGAAGGACTGGAAGTGCTGCATCTGCTGGCGCACAATCCAAATACGGCGCACTTCATTTCGCAGAAACTCGCGATGCGCTTCGTCTCCGACAATCCTCCGGCAGCTCTGATCGATCGCATGACTAAAACGTTTCTAAAGAAAAACGGGGACATTCGCGAGGTCTTGCGCACGATGTTCAAGTCGCCCGAGTTCTGGTCGCCGGAGGCCTACCGAGCCAAAGTGAAAACGCCGCTAGAGTTCATAGTCTCCGCCGTACGCGCCAGCGGCGCGCAAGTGGACGATGCCCGCGCGCTGGTAGGCACGCTCAACAACATGGGCATGATGCCGTACGGTATGCAGCCGCCGACCGGCTACTCGATGAAAGCCGACGTTTGGGTGAACTCTTCAGCGCTCCTGGGACGCATGAATTTCGCTCTGGGCCTGGCCGCCGGCAAGATACGGGGAGTCAAAATCGATTCGGCAGGGGGAGCCACCGGAGGCGCTTCAGAAGTCGCTTCAGAATTGACGACCGACGCGCAACAGACGCTAGCCGCTCTGGAAAATTCGCTATTGTCAGGCGATATTTCGAAGCAAACACACGATACCATCAGCAAGCAACTGGAAGACCCAAAGATCAGCCAGCGCCGATTAGATGATCCAAAGCGTCCTCCAAACATAGCCGCAATCACGGGACTGATTCTAGGGTCCCCAGAGTTTCAAAGAAGATAGTTATCAGTTCTCGATTTTGGGTACTGAGAACTGAGAACTGAGAACTGAGAACTGAGAACTGAGAACTGAGAACTGGTTCTTATGTCAATTACAAGACGCATTTTCCTTCGCAACGGCGCGTTAGCCGTAGTAGGCACAACCGCGCTGCCAAGCTTTCTGACGCGCGCGGCCTTCGGCGCGGCCGACCCCGGCATTCGCCCCAAGCGCCTGGTAGTGATCTTCCAGCGCGGCGCAGCCGACGGCCTCAACATCGTTGTGCCCCACGGCGAGCCCAGTTACTACGCGATGCGACCGACCATCAATATCCCAAAGAAATCCGTGCTCGATCTCGACGGCTTTTTCGGATTGCATCCCGCAATGTCGCCTTTTCAGCCGCTCTGGAAACAGAAGCATCTAGCCATCGTGCACGCCGCCGGATCGCCAGACCCGACGCGCTCGCATTTCGATGCGCAGGACTTCATGGAATCCGGCACGCCCGGCGTGAAAGTCACCGACGACGGCTGGCTGAACCGCGCGTTGCACGACCTTTCTGCCGACAAGTATGTGCCCAACAAGTCAGCCTTCCGCGCCATAGCGCTAGGCCCATCGCTGCCGCGCATTCTCTCCGGCAAGGAGCCGGCTGTAGCGGTCAACAATCTGAACGATTTTTCCGTCGGCGGAAAGAATCCCAACGCCGCGCCGATGTCGAACACCTTCGAAGCCATGTACGACCACTCCGTAGACACCGTGCTGCACGGCACCGGCCAGGAAACTTTCGACGCGGTCAAGACTCTGAAAGCCGCCGATCCGGCACACTACACGCCCGCAGACAACGCGAATTATCCACGCGGACGCTTCGGCGACAGCCTGAAGCAACTAGCGCAGCTGATCAAAGCAAACCTAGGAGTGCAAGTAGCCTTCGCCGATATCGGCGGCTGGGACCACCACGTCAACGAAGGCAGCACTCAGGGACAGATCGCCAACGTTCTCGGCGATTTCTCGCAATCAATCGCCGCGTTCTGGACCGACCTCGGCGATCTCGGAGAAGACACCGTCGTAGTAACCATGTCCGAATTCGGCCGCACCGCCCGAGAAAACGGCAACCGCGGCACCGACCACGGCCACGCCAACGTAATGTTCGTCCTCGGCGGCCCCGTGAAAGGCGGCAAAGTTTACGGCCGCTGGCCGGGGCTCGACCAGTCGCAGTTATACGAATGCCGCGATCTGGCGGTGACGACGGACTTCAGGCTGGTACTCAGCGAAGTAGTATCGCGGTATCTGGGGAATAAAGATTTGAAGACGGTGTTTCCGGGATTTGAGAATCAGTCAGTCCAGTTCCTAAAACTGTTGGGATAAAAAGTGTGGGGACAGGCGCCCTCGCCCGTCCAAGCTGGGCGGAGCACGGCAGAGCAGCTGATTCGCGCCCGACAACCGTAAATCTACGAAACGGGGATTCGCGTCCGAAGCGCCGCGACAAAAGCGGCATCGGCCTTAAGCGAGACCATCTCCAGTGGAGAAAACCCTCGCTTCCACGCAAGATAGAACGTCAGGAGCAACATCGAAATCGTGATGGCAAAGTTGGGCCACGCATTGAGCGCCCATTGTCCGCGCCAAGTCAGATCGCAAGCCCGAGAGAACTGCGCCAAATATGGAATCGGCCATTGATAGCCGTCCGGGCCGCGACTCCCCACCAAGTCTTCAAGTAGATGAATGTGGAAGCTCAAGAAAGCGAGGCTCGCAGTCTTCCATCGCTGAGTCGCCAATACGAATGTCACCGCCGCCACGACAACCGCGAACGGAAGGCTGTGCAGCGAGTGATGATAAGTCGAAAACCATTCCAGCGGATGACGAGAGTTACGCGTCAGATATTCGGCAACGATTCCAAGGCCGTCAATATCAGGGACGACGCCAGCCAGAGTGACCAAAGCGCGTTCCCTGCGACTCAACGAGGCTGAGTTTGCGAGGATCCATCCAGTAAGAAAGTGAGTGACTGGACTCATGTGCTCACACTTCGATCAGCACATCCCCACTCTCAATCTTCACCGGATACACCGCCACCTTAGCCCCCGGCGCACCAGCCTCACCCGTCTTCGGATCCCATTCCCACCCATGCCACGGACAGACAACCTTCCCTCCCGAGATCACGCCCTGCCCAAGCGGCCCGCCGCGATGCAGGCAGACGTTATCCATAGCGCTGATCTCGCCGTTCACATTGGCAACACAGATGGTCTTGCCATCGCAGAGGAATTCCTTGGCTTCGTTGGGAGCAGGAAGATCGGATTGAGAGGCGAGTTTGGTGAACATAGCAACAAGCATTCAGCACTCAGCAGTCAGCCTTCAGCCCGGCGCTAATGAAAGAACCCAAGGTCATCACGGTCCAGCACTAGCTGATGGCTGACGGCTGAGAGCTGACAGCTATTTCGGCTGCATCGTCTGCGCCACCATCACTTGCCGCTTGAAATTCTCCATCATGTTCTCTTCCAGCCGCACTTCAGTTGGCCGCTTGGCGAGCGTCATGGTGTCGATCTTGTCCTGCAGCTTCAGCAGCGCGTAAAACAAATTCTCCGGACGCGGCGGGCATCCGATCACATATACATCCACCGGCACGATCCGGTCCACGCCCTGCAGCACGGCATAAGTGTTGAACGGCCCGCCGACCGACGAACACGCGCCCATCGAAATCACCCACTTCGGCTCCGGCATCTGATCGTAAATTCTCTTCACCACCGGAGCCATCTTCAGCGTGACCGTCCCCGAGACGATCATCAGATCCGACTGCCGCGGGCTCGGCCGAAACACCTCCGACCCAAAACGCGCGATATCGAACCGCGCGGTCGATGACGCAATCATCTCGATGGCGCAGCACGCCAGCCCAAACGTCATCGGCCAGAGCGCCGACTTGCGCGCCCAGTTGAAGACGTAGTCCACTGTCGAGATCATGAAATTCTTTTCGAATTTATTCTGGAGCCAGCTCATGAGGTCTCGTTCGTTATCAGAATACTCCTCGCTCAGTAGATGGTGTACCCCGGCGCCGGATTCCGCACATCTGGCTTGGACGCCATCAGCAGCAGCGCGCCGACGCGCTTGAAGGCCTTCAGCTCGTCGAGCGAATGGAAGGAAGTCGTCTGGTAGTTGTCGGGCGTGGGCGTGTCGTCGGGAATCTGTGCATACTCCACGTTTTCGAAAGCGTGCTGCTTCAGCAGTTCGACGTACTCCGCCGCCGACCGCACATGCACCGGAACCTTCAACTTTGGCACCCACTGCAGCGAATGCGGATTGTCTTTATAGAGATTGATCAAAATGAACAGCCGTCCATGCGGCGCCATGACGCGAAAAAGCTCGGCCAGCGCCCGTTCCTGATTCGGGTAGTAATAAAACGACTCCACCGATAGCACCTTGTCAAAGAAATTTTCTTCCCACGGAATCTGTGCCGACGAGCCCACCACGAACATCACGTTGTCAAATTCTTTCGAAGCGGCCCGCGCCTGCCGGATCATCTCGTCTGAAATGTCGACCCCGACCACCTGCCCAAAACTCTGCGGCCCTTCGCCAACAATGCGCGCGAGCAAGCGAGTCGCCCACCCCGAACCGCACCCCAGATCCAGAATGCGCTCCCCCGGACGCAGATCCATACGGCGCATCGTTTTCTCGGTGATGTCAAGATGATGGCGCTCCATCTTCGCGCCCTCACCCTCATCAGCCCAGCGATTGAATTCGCGCTGCAGGCGATCGTCGGGAGATTGGGGTTTGTCTGGAGTCATGAATTTGTCGGGGATGATCTCTCCCGAAATCCTGGGATCCGGCGCATGGCATCGCGTCGCAACGACTCAAAATCGAATCCGCCAAACACCGCAAATCGCCGGCGAATATCCTCCGCTAGCTTACCCTTTGCCGATGAGGCGCGCTTCGCGTCAGGGGTTCCCTGTGTCGTCCCCCGTGTACCTCTGTGCCCCCTGTGGTTCAGGGGTTCCCTGTGTCGTCCCCCGTGTACCTCTGTGCCCCCTGTGGTTCAGGGGTTCCCTGTGTCGTCCCCCGTGTACCTCTGTGCCCCTGTGGTTCGTTTTCTTCATCTATCGCAACTCCGCGTAACGCGACAACACGATCGATGAATCTACTCTAGAACCACACTGCGCAATTCCTCGAAAAAAGTCGGATACGACACCCCCGCCGCATCGGCCCCGTGAATCTTCGTCTCGCCTTCCGCTCGCAACGCGGCCACCGCGAACGCCATCGCGATTCGGTGATCGCCGAACGAATCCAGCTCGGCGCCATGCAGATGCTGGCCGCCGGGAATCCGCATTCCGTCGGGCCGCTCTTCGACTTCCGCGCCCATTTTTCGCAGATTGGCGGCGACAGCAGCGATGCGATCCGACTCTTTCACGCGCAACTCTTTGGCGTCGCGAACTTCGAGGCCGCCGTCGGAGTATGGCGCAACCGCCGCCAGCACCGGAATCTCGTCAATCAACGCAGCCGTGTCGGCGCCGGCGATTATGGCTCCCTTCCACGCCGCTCCCCGCGCCTCAATGGTTCCCACCAGCTCGCCCTGATGTTCTTGCAGATGCGCGACTGAAACCTTCAGCCCCGTTTGCATCAGGATATCGAGCAGCCGCGCCCGCGTCGGATTCATCAGAATCCCAGGCAAAGTAATCTGTGATCCCGGAAACAGCGCAGCCGCGCAAAGAAAGAACGCAGCACTCGAGAGATCGCCGGGCACATGCGCCTCAATCGCGCGCAGCCGCTGTCCACCCACAATCCGCGATGCATTCCCTGTCCGCTCAACTTCCGCCCCAAACGCCCGGAGCGCAATTTCGCCGTGATCGCGCGTGCGGATGGGCTCATCGACCACCGTCTCGCCATCGGCAAACAATCCGGCAAACAGCACACACGATTTCACCTGAGCGCTCGCGATTTCCGGCCGGTAATGAATCGGCTTCAGAGGACCGCCGCGAATTTTGAGTGGTGGCCGTCCGCCCTCGCTCGACTTGATCTTCGCCCCCATCTCGGAAAGAGGCGTCATAATGCGCGCCATCGGCCGCCGCGAGAGCGATTCATCCCCGCACAGCTCGCTCGAAAATGGCTGGCCGGCAAGAATTCCGCTCAGCATGCGCATGGTCGAGCCGGAGTTTCCGCAATCCAGCACCCCCGCCGGAGCCTTCAGTCGCGGCCCCACGCCACGCACCTCAATCGCTCCGTCGTCGTTTCCATCTTTCACACGCTTCCACTCGCAGCCAAGTGTCGCCACACAATCGAGCGTACTCGCGCAATCGCGCGCCGCTGAAAAATTCTGGAAGCGGCTCGTACCCTCCGCAATCGCCGCCAGCATGGCGTAGCGGTGCGAAATCGACTTGTCCCCAGGAATGCGAACCACTCCGCGCACCGCGCGCGCAGGACGAACGATGACATTCGAACCATCACGCTTCGAATCATCAGGCATGAGATTAATATAGAGGAGATTTCTGAGGCAGGCGGTCTCGTAGTAAAAATGGAATCTCGCCGTCCAAGTCCCAATTCACCAGATTTTGTCATCCCGAGCGAAGCGAGGGATATGCTGTTCGCCGCAAGATGCGGATCCCTCGCTTCGCTCGGGATGACAATTCATAGGAGGGCGCAAGGCGCTCGCCTATGACGCGCGCACGCGCCCGGCAGCCTCCGCGAGAATCTCCTGTGGAACCTCTCGCAGCGTGACGCAAAATTCAAACATGGGTGTTTCCGACCCGCGCCCCCACCGCCTCACTTCCCAATGAGCGCGGACAAACTTGATCTCTGGCCGTGCCGTCAGATTGAGCAGCAGCGGAATTTCCTCGCGATAAAACCTCTGCGGAAAAGCCGTCACCGGCTTCGCATCCCACGTCGTTCCATCCGCTGATCCGAAGATGCTGACGTCGAGCGATTCCTGCTCGATGATGTTGGTGATGGCAAGCGTCAGCAGAAAAATCCGGCCCTCCGCCCGACTGACATCGAGCGCAGGACCGTCTCCTTTGGCGTTGACCACCGTTCTTTCAGGAACTAGAAAGGCTTCCATCATGACGCGGGAATTCTAGCGGGAATTCTAGCAGAGAGACCACGCAGTGTGGTGTGACCATACTGCGTGGCTTCGCTCCAGCTTCAAAATTGCAGAAAGCTCGTAACTGCTCTCCAACGCGCAAGTACTCTCCCGCCTTCCATTGCCGGGCTGGGGCAATGCAGATAATGTGAAGCATGATGAGTAGCGGCAGTGCGAATGTAGGAATCAAACTCAGTGGCAGCACCGTATTTATGGCAGTCGGGACTTCGTGAGGACTAATCCATCATTCAAATCTTGGATCCATATCTCCACGGAAGAATCTCCTGCAACAGAAACCTCAGGGAAAGTCAGAGGTGCCAATCACAACCGCTATGTCAATGCCACATCATCCAGAAACTGCCGCAGCACAATTCCCGCCGCTTCCGGTTGCTCCCACGGCGAATAATGTCCTGCTTTCGGTATCACCTTCAACTGGCTGCCAGCAATGTTCTGCCGCATGAGTTCGCCGTCGGCGATGGTTGAGAGGACATCTTCTTCTCCGATCACGATCAACGTAGGCACGTTGATAGACTTCAGATCCCCGACCGAGTCAGGCCGCTCCGCCATTCCGCGCAGCACCAGACTGATATCCTCGGCCGACATTTTGCGCATCATGTCGCGGGCTCCATCGACTAAATCCGGCCGCGTGGCTACCGTCGTCCGCCCCATCAGCTTCGGAATCATGCTCTCGATAAATGGTTCGGTTCCCTGCTCCAGGACAGCTGCAGCAGCCTTCAACCGATTCGTGCGGCCCTCTGCGGTATCGGCCTGAGGGCGCGTATCGCAAAGCGCGAGCGAGCTTACCCGCTCGCGAAACCGCCGCCAGAATTCAAACAGGATGTATCCGCCGATCGAACATCCGATGAACGCGGCCTTGCCAATGCCCGCCGCATCGAGCACCCGGGCAATGTCGCTCGCGTGCTTCTGCATGAGGGCAGGGCCTTCGCCAATTTCCGAATCACCGTGCCCACGCAGATCGGGGAGAATCAGGCGATAGCGCGAATCGAGCGCCGCTGCCACGGGGTTCCAGAATTCGTGATGACAAGGAAAAGGATGGAGAAGAACAACCGGCGGCCCCTTCCCGCGAATTTCATAAAAGATTTCGGCGTCGTCGCTGCGCAGGCGTTCCATCGGAGGAGACTAAGGGATTATATGTCGAACAAGAAGCGGCTCTAATGGAGAGCCAGGCGTCCTCGCCCGGCCGCCGAACCGCTTGAGGGCGAGGCGCCCGTCGCTCCACGCATGACCCGGTACTAGCTCGTCACCGGCTGTTGCGAGGGTGCAACTGGTAACAGAAGCGGCTCTTCCGGAATGATGATCCATCCGAGCACGTACGCGATGATGCCCGGGAAGATTCCGCACGCGAGCGTGATGAAGAACCAGAGGATGCGCACGAGCGATGTGTCGAGATCGAGATACTGAGCCAGCCCGGAACAAACGCCCGCGATCTTTCGATCGGAGCGCGAGCGCAACAGTCTCTTCGCCGTAGGCGGAATCCCCACCACGTTTCCGCAGTAGGAGCAATAACGGCCGTCCTCAGCGATGGTCTTGCCACAGGCGTTGCAGTACATGGTTGGCCTCCCTTGCAGATGATACGACGACTGCTGGGGAAATGTTCCAAGATCAAGCTTTCGGTCTTAGCTGTTGCCTGGTGGCTTTTGGCTAAGAGCTAAGAGCTAACGGCCAAAAGCTGCCTTCCTACTCCCGGTACGCGTCCTTTATCCTCTTCCGAGCCTTGTCCGCTTCGGCATTGCCGGAATTTGTGGCCACCACCGCCACGTATTTCTTCACCGCCAAGTCCCGCTTCTGGAGCTGGTCATACATTTCGCCCGCTCCCAGATTTGCCTTCTGCAGCAATTCCGGATCGGCTGCCGTAACCTCACCGACCAGCTCGTACGCCGCAGCCGCAGCCTGATATTTCTTCTCGCTGCGCAGCAGGTCGCCGAGTCCGAGCGCCGCGATTTCGTAATGCAGACTGCCGTACTTTCCCTCGCGCCCGTTCTGCCACACCCGGCGATACTGTTCTTCGGCCTGAGCTTCGCCACTCTTGCCAGACGCCCGCAACAGGTTCGCCTCTTCCAGCGGCAGCAGATAATTACGCGGAAACCGCGGGCCAATCACACGGGCGATCTGCAAAGCCTCGCCGTGGCGGTGTTCGCGGCGCAGGAAAACCATGAGAACGACCCCGGCGTCCACGCTGGTTTCGCCATTGGCGCGGTAGGCATCGTTCAGATACTGAAGTCCTTTTTCTTTGTCGCCGCTCAGTCCGACCAGCGCCACGGCCATCCTCACCGCCAGAGACAGGCTTCCCATCACGTAGTTATGGGCTCCCACAATCAGTTTGGCATCGGTGTACTGCGGAGCCAACTCGAGAACCCGTTCGTGGTCACGGCGCGCTCCCACGGCATTGCGCAATGCAGAAAACCAGGCGCGCTCGATCAGCGCGGTGTAAAGCGCGAACTGGCCGCGGGTAACGCCGCGGGCATAGAGCATATCCACGTTGTTCGGATGGCGCGCCAGTTCCGCGTCTTCCAGCTTCTCGGCTTGCTCTACCAGTTGCTTGATGCGCTGCCGCTGCGCGGGATCGGCGGGACGGTGCGCCTGTCCGATGAAATTGTCGTTCGAGTACTCCCCGGAATTCATCGCGCCCATGCGATACAGCTCCCGCACCTGAATCGCGGAGAGCAGGTGATTCACGGCAAACGGATCGTTCGGATGACGCGCCAGGATCCTCTCGAAATCCTGAACCGCTGCGTCGTAATCGAGGTTGTAGTAGTGCTCAAAAGCCGCTTGGTTCAATACATCAGGTGGGCGGAACGCGATCGAAATCGAGGGGTCGGCTGCCTTAATGACTTGGGCGAGAACCAGCAGCATGACGGCCGTCAAAGCGAAACGGTGCCGACAGAGGAGGAAAAGCACGCCATATCTAGTTTAGCAGTTCTCAGTTCCCAGTTCTCAGTTCTCAGTGAAACCGACCATTCTGCTTGGTTGCCGCTCACGGCGCTACATCCTGGGGATGCCCACAATCTGGAGTGGAGGGATTATGGGGCGCTCTTATCGAGAATTGATCGCATGGCAGAAAGGGATGAAGTTAGTCACCGAAATCTACGAAGCGACTCAGCGGTTTCCGAGCGAGGAGCGTTACGGGCTCACTAACCAATTGCGGCGAGCGTCAGTTTCATTGCCCAGTAATATTGCGGAAGGGCAGGCTCGTTTTTCGCAAAAAGAGTTTCATCACTTCCTGAGCCAGGCACGTGGCTCTCTGGTGGAGATTGAAACTCAACTTCTCATAGCCAGAAATCTGAAATACCTCCAACCGGCGAAGGCAGACATCCTGCTGGCGGCCGCTGAAGAACTCGGCAGAGTGCTGAATGGACTGATCGCCTCAATCAAGAACCGCGCGGCGTGAGCCGTTCTGGCTTTACTGAGAACTGAGAACCGGGAACTGAGAACTGCCCTGATAACTGACATCCAGCCAGGAACCAAACCCGGTACTTTCCGCAGCCCCGCCAAGTCGTGCTAAATAGGGAATTCAGGGTTGGATTGCGTAATTCTTGCCCTCCCGATCGGCCGCCCTCCCCCCCAGGCCGTTTGTAACTATCGTCTTTGCAATACCTCGCTTTGGTGATTCGCTTGCGATTAGAGAAGAACCGAAAGAAGAACTCCTTATGGCGGAAGTAGTAGATCAGGCACAGCACGATTTCTGGCGGCCCCCAATGACGGCGTCCAAGGCTGTCGTCATTCCGGAACGAAGCGCCAGCTGCCATCGTTGCGGAACCGAGTTCATCGTCAGCTCACTCTACTGCCATGCTTGTGGCGCCGGCCGTCCCGAGTTGCGCGCTAGTGGAGCGCGCGCGCTGCAAGTCTCCGGTCTGGCGGAACTCGCCTCGCTCGGTGAGCGGCTCGGACTCACTACGCCTGCCCTGATCGCTTTTCTGGTTGGCGCACTGTGCGTGGCTGGAGCTCTGATTGTTAGTGTGTTCTTCAGCGTCCGGACTGCACTCGACTGGCAGGCAATTCAGCTCTGGCGGATCGAGTGGTTGCTCGCGGCAGTCGCCGCCTTTGTCGCCGGATGCCTGCTTAAAAAGTAGTTCTCAGCTCTCCCCCCTCCAAACCACCTTACCTGTAGAGACGGGGCTTGACCCGTCTCAGACGCCGGAAACCGCGTCTCTACGGGAAATTAGTGGAAATCAGGAGTCCTCACTTCCCACCTTCAATTTCGAGAATGGACGTGCTCCCCTTCCGAGACGACAGTGCTTGACCGCCGTTGCTGGCCCATACGATAGAGGTGATTCAATGGCCCCACTCCGTGACCCAGCGGATGGGCATTCGCAATCGCGGCCGACACATACACTTTGGAGAGAAGAACCGCTTCCGGCAGTCCGCGGCCATGCGCCAGGTGGCAGGCCAGCGCCGTGGCGAACGCACATCCGGTGCCATGGGTGGAATTCGAGCGCTGACGGTCCGCCTTGAAAACTTCCTCCTCCGTGCCCCGGGCCGTTGTAAAGCTTAGGAGATCGATCGCCTTCTCCAGGTGGCCTCCGGTGACTACTACATTCGCCGCTCCCAGAGAATGTAGACGAGCGGCCGCCTCGCGCATCTGGTCGAGATTCGTAACGGCCGTCCCGGTCAAGACGCTGGCCTCGTCAAGGTTCGGCGTGATTAACTCCGCCAGTGGAAGCAGCTTCTCGATCAATATCCGGGTCCCCGCGGCATCTAATAAATCCGCTCCAGAACTTGACTTCAGAACTGGGTCCAGCACCACGTGGGGCAGCTTGGCTCTTCCCGGAAAAATCTGGCCCAGAAAACTCGCGACCGCCTCAACCACCTGAGCATTTCCCAGCATGCCGATATGGACGGCGTCCACGGCAAGGTCTGAGACCAGTTCCCCCAAGGTCTCGACAATGATCTTGGGATCCACGCCCTCAACCCGGCGCACTCCCTGCGTCGACTGAACCGTTAAGGCTGTAATGCACGAAACGCCATAGCATTCATGGGCCGCGATCGTCTTGATATCGGCCGTGATTCCCGCGCCCGAGGACGGGTCAAACCCGGCGATGGTGAGCACAATGGGTGGGGTCAGAGCCATGCCCGCCACTCTAAACCCAAAGTTCAACCAGTGGAACACTACTTCTGAGTGTGCTCTGATAATAGGTGTGCGGACGGTCGTGTCTGATCCGAAGCACCGACGGTAACCAATTCTTGCCGCTCGGTATGTACTCATCGGTACTCAGTCGCCTCTGTAAGCTATTGATTATCAAATAGTTATCGTCATTTAACCGTAAGTCTAACATTCGAAAGTACGTTGCGATTTTCTGCGAGGGTCCAGATTCGCCCAGTTACCAATTAGTTAGCCACAGCCATCGACTGCTTTCAATGACATACGCGCGCAAATCCCTATTTTTCATCGGGCTAAGTTATTGATTAATTACCACTTAGTTAATCATGTGCCTGGGATTTGTGATTGACACAACCTGACGCCCTAGCTAGCATCAAAGGATTGCTCGTTTGACCGAAGGAGCATTCGACCAGAAAACGACTTTCACGAGAGGTAACTGAATGCGACGACGTTTAGCCGAAGGGTTGGCCGTGCTTTTATCAGTAGCCAGTCTGGGGGTCGGAGCCGCATCCGGGCCAAGCAGCCTGGACGCCGCCAAGGTCACACAGCCGCCGGTCACTGCGACCAGTGGCCACAAAACACGCAAAACGCAGAAGCCCAACAGCTCGAAGTCCAAGGCCTACCAGGTAGGGACCGCGTCCTGGTATGGAGAGCAGTTCCAGGGTAAACAGACAGCCAGCGGAGAACCCTTCGACATGCGCGATTTCACCGCCGCTCACCCCAGCCTCAAGCTGGGTACGTTCGTCAAGGTCACCAACCTGAGGAATGGTAAGGCCGTGGTGGTTCGTATCAATGACCGGGGTCCCGTGGTGGACGACCGCATCATTGACCTTTCCTACAACGCCGCCCGCGCGCTGGGCTTCAAAGATCGCGGTTTGCAGACGGTCCGGTTGGACCTGTACCAACCCACGAACATGGCGCTGCTGCAACCCGTAGCCAAGCTCAACTAAACCCGATACACTCGGCAACAAGAGTCGCAAATATGGATCCCCGCCAGCGTCTCATCGTTGCCCTCGATGTATCGACGGCGGCAGCCGCCCGGAAGATCGTGGCGGCCGTCGGTGACTCTGCCCACGCCTATAAAGTGGGCATGCAGCTCTACACTGCCGAAGGTCCATCCCTTGTCCGCGAGCTGGTAGGTTCGGGCCGCCGCGTTTTTCTCGACCTCAAATATCACGACATCCCGAATACCGTGGGAGCGGCTGTCCGGGAGGCGGCTCGGCTTCGCGTGAGTATGCTGACCGTGCACGCTTCCGGAGGCGGCAAGATGTTGCGAGCTGCCGTCGACGCCGCGCAAGCTGCCAAGCCCGACCTGCTCGTCCTGGCAGTTACGGTGCTGACCAGTCTGAACGATGTCGAACTGGGCAAAATTGGCCTGCGCGGAGGAGTGCTCGATCAAGTCCTGAGACTCGCGGCCCTGGCGTTATCGAACGGATGCAAGGGCGTGGTCGCTTCGGCGCAAGAAGCCGCCGCTCTGCGCGAGGAGTTTGGCCACGATTTCACTATCGTGACACCCGGAGTGCGCCCAGCGGGCAGTGGACCGAACGACCAGGCGCGCGTGGTCACTCCTGCGGAAGCAATCTCCGCCGGAGCCTCGCACATCGTGGTAGGGCGCCCGATCACAGAAGCCTCCGACCCCGCGGCCGAAGCGCGAGCAATTCTGGGACAAATCGGGTAGGACGGGTCTCAGGTCTAGTTCTCAGTTCCCAGTTCTCAGTTCTCAGAAAAAGCAAAAGGCGCGACGAGATGTCGCCTCCTCGCGCCGTTGTGTGGCTGGTTTTACTGAGAACTGAGAACCGAGAACTGAGAACTTCCCCTCACAGTTTTTCGAAAAACTCGCAGCCCGCGCACGAAATATAGATGCCCCCGGGCACGCCGCGCTCGCGGTCTTTCACACGCTTGACGATGCGGGTTTCCTTGCCGCACTTGGGACATGCGGTCGATTTCGTCGTATCCATGACCTTTTTCCGGTCGGCAGTCTTTGCAATTTTCGCCATTCAGCTCTCCTGACAGGAATGTGCCGCCAGTCCGAAGACCGCGGTTCTACCTGGTAATTGGGGAGTATCGTTGTTTCGACGGCCAACGAACGCCGGCCCGTCGCGAATCAGCCCGGCAGGATCAACCCGGCCGAATCAACCCGCCACGATCAATCCGCGCAGAAGCGGTGCGCTGTACTCGCCTCCAGAATCTTACACGAATTGCCGCCGGGAGGTGGGACCGACGCCTCGATGCTCGGCTCAAAAAAAGCCCCGCATCGCTGCGGGGCCGATCATTGCAACTGCAACCTGCGTTCTCATTTGCCGGTGCCCGTCAGACTCGAAGACTGCGGGCTATTGGCGGCGTCATCGGCCGCGCTCAACTTCCCCGTCCTCGTGCCCACCGCTGTTGGCTTGAACACCACGCTGATGCTGCAGTTGGTCTTTGCGGCCAGGCTCGTCGTGCAGGTCGTCGTGGAGACTTTGAAGTCGCCGGTCGTCGAGATCACGATGTTGTTTAGCGTTACGGTCTGGTTGTTTCGAAGGCTAAACGTCTTCGGCGAGCTGGTCGTCCCCACCGTCAGTGCTGCGTACGTAGCGCTGGTCGGTGTTAACGTGGCCGGAAGAACGCCTGTGCCGGAGAGTGGCACCGTTTGCGGGGTGTTCGAAGCGTTATCGGTAATCGTAATGTTGCCCGTGCGCGACCCGAGTTGCGTCGGAGTAAACGTAACCCTGATTATGCAATTCTTTCCCGCGGCTAGCGTGCTGCCGCATGGCTTCGTGCTGGTCACCGGCGCGAAGTCGCCGCTGGTCTTGATGCTAGCGATGACAAGCGTCGCATTTCCCGTGTTGGCGAGTGTGACATTCTTCCCAGTGGAAGTAGTGTTCACCACGACCTTGCCAAACGCCAGCGAGGTCGGCGTCAGAGTGACGGCTGGACCGCTAGGTTGGGTCACGGTGAGGCTCAATGTTGTCGTCGGGGTCAAACTCCCCGACGTGCCGGTGATCGTCACAGTCGAGGTCCCCGTCGCGGCCGTGGCGCTTGCCGTCAGTGTCAACACGCTGGTGGTGGTTGTAGGATTCGGGACGAACGCCGCCGTCACGCCGCTCGGCAGACCGGAGGCGCTCAAGGTAACGCTGCCAGTGAAACCGTTAGCCGGAACGACCGTGATGGTGCTAGTGCCGCTGCTCCCCTGGCTGATGCTTAGCGTGTTAGGCACCGCCGTGAGGGTGAAGTTCGGACTCCCCGAGCAACCAATGAAGGCGAACGATCCGATGTTCGTGCTCCAGTTGAAGCTGCCAGTGACTTTCTCGTACTGGTCCACGTACCAGAAAGTGCAGTCGTCGCTTGGATCAACTTGCATAGCGGTGTAGTCACCCCAACGGGCAAGATTGTTGCCACTCTGCGATCCACTGCCTACCAGCAGGCTGGCTTCCGTCTCCATCGTGCCTGAGGCGTCGCTTGGCACACGGCCGGTAAAGCGAATGGCGGGATTAATGCTGCTGCTGGACGCGCTGTATCCGAGCCCGATATCCCCGTTCTGATCCTCGGCGATGCTTGCCATCCAGCGATAGGTGGCATCCGGGGCGAAAGTTCCTTGCTGATTCAGGGTTACGGTACCGGCTGGGTCATAAAGTTCATACCAGCGGATGGCCACCTGGCCGCCGTTGGCGACGGCGTGGTTCACCACCGCCCGATCATGATCGGCGAAATGCCGGACGGCAAAGCGGTACATCAACCGGTCGCCGAGACTGTCGAGGGTCTGAGTTGTGCCAAGCTGTGGAACGCAGTTGAGCGCATTGCCGCATGCGAGGTTTTCGTTCGCAACGCTGATTGTCGTCGGCGAAGAAAGAGTAGCCGTGCCCCCCGCGAAGTTCGGCGTGAGCTTGCGCAGGTACAACTGGCCGGGATTGTTGTTCTGCCAGGTCAAGTACAGCCCGGGTGTCCCATCGACTGGAGGAGTTGGGCCATCGATGTCGGAGGGTAAGTAACCGCCTTCCGTATTGGGAGTCATCTTGCAGAGTTGGGCCGGCGATGCGGCGCCGGCCAGCATCTTGGTGCGGTCGAAAGCGCAGATATCCGCACCAAGGAAAGTCGCACCACCTTGGAAGATGTTGTAGGTAGCCAGGTATGCGGAGTTGCTGGCCGTGGGCCAAACGCTCAGTTTGGGGTAATCATTGAGGTTCCCGCCAAAAGAGTAAGCGTAGAGGAAGTAGGTGCCGGTCGGATCGTTGGTCTTGGATACGGCCACGCATTCCGAAAAAGCTGTGCCCGGGCTGTTGATGCCGACGTCGCTGATGACCCAGCGATCGGCCAAGCGGTCGTAGTTCACAATGGGATCGCTTGCGCCCGCAGCACAGTTGCCGCCGAGTGCGCCAAAGAAAGTCGTGAGGTTGGTTGGACCCGCCAGAATCGTGCCGCTCTTGTTGTAGATTGCGAAGCGCACGTTGACAGTCTCCACGATGTGGTTGGGACCGACTGCCAGGTTGGAATCCGAAGGCGCATAGTTCTGCGCCCCAACGCCGTCGAAATCAACGCCTGTGGTTGCCGAAACAAACGGCTTGATTTCCTTCTGCAGCACCGGGTCCTCTTGTTGCCAGGGACCGGCAACGGCATGCGACCTCAGCGGAACCGGCCGAGGCTCGGGCATTTCCTGGGTTGCGAACATCGATTCATCGATCGGCAGATCCGACAACCGCTGCGAAACCGCGAAGCCCGATGGGTAGGTAACGATTGTTTTGCTCTTGTCAGTTTTGGCAAAAGCCAGCGTTGTCAACGCCATGCCACATAGGATGAGAGTTCGAACGACCGTTCCTACACGAACCATTGATTTCTCCTCGTGAAACTTTTTAGGGATTGGGACGGCGTGGTGGAGTCCGGAAATTTGTTCCTCTTCGCAGCCAGCGTTGAACTCCCTCACGTCACACATCGCTAATTCATCTTCGGTGTCTATTCAACGACTGCATGGTTTGCTTCGTCCGGGAAGCACAGCGGTAGTTCTGCCTTGCGCGTATCGCGAACGTATATTGCTGCCGGTCAAAACCCGCCCAGGGTTGGGCGGGACTTTGGGGGGCTACTAGCGCGACTAGTTTTATATATCGGATTTCAGGAAAAGGCAATGCAAAATCGGCACGCAGCGCGCTTTGCAGCAATGTTGAAATTGTTTTCACATCGGGGATGCCGAAGCCAACCAAAAAAACACGGCGGTCCGTCATTCACTACAGCAGCGGAGGCGCTTGCCAGGGACCGCGCGCCATCTCAAGCTTCGCCGCGACCGCCAGCACGACTTCTTCTTCCCATGGCCGTCCGACGATCTGCACGCCGATCGGCAGGCCCTCGTCCGAATATCCCATCGGAACCACGGCGGCGGGGAAGCCCAGCAGGTTAAACCACTCGCAATAACTCCAAGCGTCGAGGTACTTCACCGTCTTCCCTTCCACCTGCCACTCCCGCTCCCCATGGCGAAAAGCCGGGATGGCAGCCGCAGGGCAAATCAGCACGGGATACTTCCGCATCTGCACGAGAATCTTCTCGCGCACCGCATCGCGTCCCAGCCAGGCGGCAAGCAGCGACTCGCCTGGCTCCGACGCGATGAGGCGCGGGGGCGCGGCCTTGGTCCAGGCATGGAACTCCCGCAGAATCGGGCTCAGTTCAGACTCGTGGCC
>Ga0185299_10002907_pt1 | contig 24533 bp, 20 predicted proteins | sample PaiPotPPA55metaG_FD_128002 | JGI IMG/M metagenome (GOLD analysis project Ga0185299, IMG submission 128002) | Iron sulfur acid spring bacterial and archeal communities from Banff, Canada, to study Microbial Dark Matter (Phase II) - Paint Pots PPA... ... | reverse complement strand
CTCTATCTATCCAAAGGCGTGCTCGCCAAGAGCAACGCCGAACTCGTGACCCACGCCGCCGCTATTCTGAAGAGCCTCGGTGCTTCCATCGCATCGCCCGCCGAGGCGCGGGCGATGCTGGGCTTCGCCTGAAACATTTGCCGGGCGGCGCGTGTTGCGCCGCCCGGCTGGTTTTTCCAATGCGCTGGATGTTAACGACTAGCCATCACGGTCGTGGTGGTCGCGATCCCCGTGATCGCCGAAGTGGAACATCTCCATGAGGTCGCCGATCGCCGGCATGTTGCGCGGCACGTAGCGATTGTCGTCCTCGTCGGCGATGGGGTTCGGGAGATTGTCGCGGCTGCGCGAACTCAGCGGCTTCAGCCCCCAATTGCGCTCGATGAATTTGGTGATCGAGACGTGGTCGTAGTAGGTGTGGACCACGCGGCCGCCCTCCGAAAAGGGCGAGATCACCAGCAGCGGCACGCGCGGGCCGTCGCCGAAGAAATCGACCGGCTGGATGAAGCCGGAATCGTAGAAGCCGCCGCCTTCGTCCCAGGTAACGATGATCGCGGTCTCGGCATAGAGCTCGCGATTGGCCTGAACCTTGTCGACGATTTGTTCGAGCAGCGCCTCGAACAAATCGAGCTTGGACGATTGCGGGTGGCCATCGACAAAGCCGCTCGGCTTCACAAACGAAACCGAAGGGAGCGTGTCGCCGGCGACATCGGCGAAGAAGTCGGTGAGATCCTTGGTGTGCTGCTTGATCAGCGTTGCATTGCCGTAGATCGAGGCGGCGTACTGCATGGGATTGCAGATCGGGCAGAACGCGTTGGGCTTGCCCGCCACCGCGTCGTTGAAGCCATCGCCGTAATAGACCCATGGGACATTCTTGGCGATCAGCGCGTCGCCGATGGTCGGCACGTTCTGCGGCGGAATGAAGAAGAAGTCGCCCTGGTCCCGCGTCGTGGCGAAGGCGGCCGGATTGGCCGGACGGCCATCGGGATGGTACCCGGGGAAGAAGTTGTTGATCGCGTAGAACGTGTTGGCTGCGCAGTTGGGCGCGGCCTGGTACGGCAGCGTCGTCAGGTAGTTTCTGATCGCGGGAACGCCGGGCTGGGTCGCGTCGGCGCAATTGACGTATTCGCCGAGCGAGGCGGCGATGTCGTTCTTGTAGATATTGTTGGATCCGGTCACCGGATCCGGATTGGCCACCAGCGAAATCTGGACCTGGGGCGGCAGCCCAAGGAGCCCGCCGGGAACCGGCGGCGGCGGCGCGGGATCGAAGCTGCTGGCGTTGAAGACGCCATTCTGCGCGAAGCTGTTGTTGAAGAAGTAGACGTCGCCGGTGCCGATCATGATGTGGTTGGCGCCGGTGCCGCCCATCACCGCCTGATGATAATTGTCGGCGATCGAGAATTCCAGCGCGAGCCTCCTGAGAATCGGCGCATCGCCCTGGTTCATGTTGAAGAAGGCCATCGACGTGCCCATGCCTTCCTCGGCCGGCCCGGCGAAAGTGGTGATGACGTAGGGCAGAAGATCACTCAGACAGCCGGCCGGATTTTCCGGCGTCGCGTGCTGCAGGCTGCAATCCGATTGCTGCCACATCTGGTAGAAGCGGTGAATGGTGTCTTCGGTGTAGGCGTCGTAGGCAAGTCCGTTGCCATGCGCATCCTTCGCGGTCTGCTGGTACGGCCCGTTCGGCAGATTATTCACATTGAGAATGCGCGTATCGGGATTGCGCACGCCGTTGGCGACACCGTTGGTCGTCTCCGGCTTGAACGGCAACCCGCTGGCTCCGGTGGTCAGCAGGACCAGGTCTTTGGGATCCAGCGCCGGCTCTGCCGCTTGCGCCGCGGCGACGGTGGCGAACGGCGGCGGGGTATCATCGCTCGCCTGCTGCGGCACGCCGTTCAGATCGGGCGGCGGCAGCGTGACGTAAGGCGTCTTGCTGACATCGGGCGCGGCGATGAAATATTGCGGCTGCGGCGACACCGTGAATTGCGCGGCGTTCTTGAAATTGGGGCCGGGGGTGCCGTCCGCGTTGACGATGCCCTTCGACAACAGATTGGCGATGCGCTGGCCGTCGCGTGGGCGGAAGGTGCCGAAGACATGATCGAAGCTGGAATTCTCGGCGAGGACGACGATGACATGCTTGATCGGCGTCGCCGTGGATACGCGATCGGCGGACTTGTCGGGATCGACGGCTCCGGCGTTCGCCGTGAACGCACCCAGCGCCGCGGCCGCCATGCCAACCCGCAAGCCGAGCTTTCTACCGCTCGACCCGTATTTGTCTCCACGCATCTTGGTTCTCCCCAATGTGAAATCGATCGGCGGGGAACCTAGGGAGCTGGCATGACGGCTTTATATCAGTTCGGTGTTTGCGTGGAATGTTGGGAAACATATTTGGTGCGCGGCGCATTCCGGACGCTGGGGAAGATGCCTGCTGCTTTGGGGGGTGAGGGATTCCTCGCCGGACGCAGCGCGGGCGATGCTCGGGTAGTCTTTAGATCGGGCTGGCTTTAAATTCAGCGGAGAGGAGCTATACGACGCACCGCGGCTGTCTCATTCCTGCTCCCCGCCCCGCGTCCCGTCAGCGCCAGCACCGACACCGCGACAATGCGCTCGATCACGCCGGTGACGTCGTTGAGATCGCACAGCCCCTCCGACAGCTTTGTCAGCCGCTCGCTGTCGCGGATGGTCTGGTGCGCCATCGCCAGCGCGAAATGCAGGCCCCAATAGAGATCGACGTCGCTGCGATCGGGCAGCGAGCGCCGCATGGCGCTCGCGAACTTGCGCAAGTGATCGATTTCGCGGTTCTTGATGCGGCGGATCGGCGGCACCGATTCGATCGAGGCGCGGATCATGAAGCGCGCCGCCGTCGAGCGCTCGTTGTCGGGGCCGAGACAGCCGCGCAGCGGCGGCCCGACCAGCGCGCGCAGGATGGCATCGATGCCGGCGCGGCCGCCGCCGGCGGCTTCGGCCGATTTAAGTTCGTTCAATCGTTCGCGGTTGGTGGCAAGGCTGCGGGTGACGAACAGTTCGGCGATCAATTCGTCCTTGGAGCCGAAATGATAGTTCACCGCCGCGAGATTGACGCCCGCGGCGGCGACGATATCGCGCAGCGTGACATCGGCAAACCCGCGATCGGCGTAGAGCCGCTCGGCGGCGTCGAGGATGGCGGCGCGGGTCCGGTCTGACGCCATTTCCTGTCCCGGTGGGGGGCATTGCAATTCAAACAGTTGTATGAAACTATGGTTTGGAGGCCGGAATGTCAATGCGCATGACGCTTCGCCGTTCCACCGCGCGTGCCGCCTGCGGATATCGTGATACCGGCTGCGCGATGAACAGTCTTGCAGTGAACCGGCGGCGGGGAGACAGTGCCGCCAACAATTTTCGTCCAAAAATGTGAGGAACGCCCCATGGACTTCAACATGTCGGACCGCCAGCGCGAATGGCTCAATCGTGTGCAGTCGTTCATGCACAAGCATGTCCGCCCGGCCGTGCCGGTCTATCGCCAGCAGGATGAAGAAGGCAAGCGCTGGAAGGTGATCCCGATCGTCGAGGAGTTGAAGAAGAAGGCGCGCGCCGAAGGCTTGTGGAACATGTTCATGCCGCCGTCGTCGCATGAAGACGATGAATTCCGCGGCGCGGGATTGACCAATCTGGAATATGCGCCGCTCGCCGAGGAAATGGGCCACATCGGCTGGGCCTCGGAAGTGTTCAACTGCTCGGCACCCGACACCGGCAACATGGAAGTGCTGATGCGTTATGGCTCCAGGGAGCACAAGCGGCAATGGCTGCGGCCGCTGATGGACGGCGAAATCCGTTCCGCCTTCCTGATGACCGAGCCCGCGGTGGCGTCCTCCGACGCCACCAACATCGAAACCCGCATCGAGCGCGACGGCGATCATTACGTCATCAACGGCCGCAAATGGTGGTCGTCGGGCGTCGGCGATCCCCGCTGCAAGCTTGCCATCGTGATGGGCAAGACCGATCCGAAGGCGCCGCGCCACCAGCAGCAGTCGCAGATCCTGATGCCGCTCGACGCCAAGGGCATCACGGTGGAGAAACTGCTGCCGGTGTTCGGCTTCGACGACGCGCCGCACGGCCATGCCCAGGTCTTGATGGAGAACGTGCGGGTTCCCGCCTCCAATATCCTGCTCGGCGAGGGCAGGGGCTTTGAGATCGCGCAAGGCCGCCTCGGGCCGGGCCGGATCCATCACTGCATGCGCACCATCGGCAAGGCCGAGGAAGCGCTGGAGAAAATGGTCAAGCGGCTGTCCTCGCGCACCGCGTTCGGCAAGAAGATCATCGAATTCTCGATCTGGGAGCAGCGCATCGCCGAAGCCCGCACCGACATCGAGATGAACCGGCTGCTGTGCCTGAAGGCCGCCGACATGATGGACAAGGTCGGCAACAAGACCGCGCAGCTCGAGATCGCCATGATCAAGGTGGCGGCGCCCAACATGGCGCTGAAGATCATCGACCACGCGATCCAGGCGTTCGGCGCCGCCGGGGTCTCCGACGACGCGGGCCTGGCGCGGGACTACGCCTCGATGCGCACGATGCGCCTCGCCGATGGGCCGGACGAGGTCCATAACCGCGCCATTGCCAGACTTGAACTTCGGAAGTATGCCAACGCTCCCACTTCGCATTAAGGGGAGTTCCCAACTGGCGCTCCCTTAAGGCTTAAAGCAAAAATCGGGGAGCGTCATCGTGGCCGAAGGCGTCAGGAGCGACGAGGAATTTTCCGGCACCAAACCGGTCGAGGAGCGCCATCGGATCGATGAGGTGCGTCTCGATGGATGGATGCGCGAACACGTCGAGGGTTATCAGGGGCCGCTGACCGTCCTGCAATTCAAGGGTGGGCAATCGAACCCGACCTACCGGCTCGACACGCCCAACCGATCCTACGTGATGCGGCGCAAGCCGTTCGGAAAGCTGTTGCCGTCGGCGCATGCGGTCGATCGCGAATACCGCGTCATCGCCGCGCTCGGCCGCCAGGGGTTTCCGGTCGCAAAAGCCTATGCGCTATGTACCGATGATGCGGTGATCGGGGCGGCCTTCTACATCATGTCGATGGAAGAGGGCCGGGTGTTCTGGGACCCGACGTTGCCGAGCCAGACGCGAGAAGCGCGGCATGCGATCTTCGAAAGCAAGATCGTGACGCTGGCGAAACTGCACACTTACGATCCGCAGGCGATCGGCCTTGGCGAATTCGGCAAGCCGGGAAATTATTTCGCGCGTCAGGTCGATCGCTGGACCAAGCAATACCGCGCCTCCGAAACCCAACATATCCCCGAAGTCGAAAAGCTGATCGAGTGGCTGCCGCGCACCGTGCCGGGCCAGGAGCGTGTCTCGATCGTGCACGGCGACTATCGCCTCGACAACATGATCTTCCATGCCAGCGAGCCGCGGGTGATCGCGGTGCTGGACTGGGAGCTCTCGACGCTCGGCGATCCCATGGCCGACTTCACCTATCTCCTGATGCAATGGACCATGCCCGGCCTTGCCAATGCCGACCTTGGGGCGCTGAACATTCCGAGCATGGAGGAAGCCGCGCAGATCTATTGCAACGCTACCGGCAGCGCGGTGCCCGACCTGAACTGGTATTTCTCCTATAATTTGTTCCGGCTCGCCTGCATCACGCAGGGAATCGCCGGACGCATCCGCGACGGCACCGCGGCCAGCGCCAAGGCCATGGAATCGGCCGCCCGCACCGTGCCATTGTCGAAAGCCTCCTGGGAATACGCGCAGAAGGCGGGGGCGGTGTAAAAGGCGCGGCACATCAGTGTCGCGCCTCACATCCCGTAAATCCGCCGGGCGAATGCCGTGATCGCCTGAGCGACGGCATCGGGCTGTTCGGGAAACAGCGCGTGGCTCGCGTTGGGGATCACGGTGATCGTCACCCGATCTCCCAGCAGCGATTTGAGGACGCCGGAAAAGCGGCGCGGCGCCACGGGATCCTGCTCAGCCTGAAGGTCGAGGATCGGCGCCGTACCGGCCGAAAAATAATCATCGACCGGCGTATGCTCGCGCGCATGCGATTCCATGTCGTGCACCTCCGAATTCCATCCGCCCAGCCAGACCCTCGGATCGTTGCCGGGTGCAAAGAATGCGATCCGCAGATATTCCAGACGTTTCGATTCAGGAAGCGACATATCCGATGGACCATCGATCGCCTGGCGCATTTCGGGACCGATCGGCTTTTCCGTCGAGCCCGCAGGGACCTTGCCGGCAGATGCCGCCGCGACCACCACGCCCCGCACCAGATCGGGCCGGTCGGCGGCGATCTGCCGGGCGACAAAATTACCGAAGGCGTGCCCGACGACAATGACGGGACCCCTGTTTTCGCCTTCGACGACCGTTGCGACGTCGGCCGCCAGATCGTGCATGTTCAGGCCGTCCATCGGTCCCTTGCTGCGTCCAATCCCCCGCGGTTGAGGCCGAACCACCCGGAATCCCTGGGAGGCCAGCATGGCGGCAACAGCCTCATAGTCCTCCTCGCCGGATCGGCCCAGCGAAGGCAGCAGCACGATCACGGGACCGGCGCCCTGCGACAGCACCTCGATATCGACATTGCCGCGCGAGACGATGCGCCGCTCGACGGTCGACGCATCATTTGCGTGTGCTGCGAACGCGGCGCAGGCGAAGGTAATGACGCATAAAATGAGAAGTTCGTGTTTCATTGTTTTGGGCGCCCCTAAATCGGTTTACCCGCATATGGCATCGAGGCGGTGAGGCCGCCGTCGACCGGGATGGCCTGGCCGTTGACGTAGGAGGCGTCGTCGCTCGCCAGAAACAGTCCCATCGCCGCGAGCTCGTGCGGCTGGCCGGCGCGCTTCAAGGGATTGAGCTGGCCGATCTTGCCGTCGGTGCCGCGTTCCCGCGCATTGTCGAAGATCGGTTTGGTCATGCCGGTCTCGATCAGGCCGGGACATACCGCATTGATCCGCACGCCGGTGCCCGACAGCGAATAGGCCGATGTCTGCACCAGGCTGATGATGCCCGCCTTGCTCGCCGCATAGGGATGGCCGCTGGCGCCGGATTTCAGGCCCGCAACGGAAGCCGTGCAGACGATCGAGCCGTATTTCTGTTTGATCATGTGCGGTATCGAATATTTGATGGCGAGGAACGGACCGATCAGATTGATGCGCAGGATCTCCTGCCAGTGTTCCACGGTCTGCTCGGCGAGCGGCACCAGTCCGCCGCTGATCCCGGCATTGGCCCAGATCGCATCCAGCCGCCCGAACCTGGAGACGGCCTTGTCGATGAAGGCGATGACGTCGGTTTCGGAACCGGCATCGGCGATCACGGCTTCCGCGGTGCCGCCGGCCTTGCGGACCCGCTCGACGGTTTCCTTGACGCCTTCGCTGCGGTCGACCGCGATCAGTTTTGCTCCCTCTTTGGTGAACAGCAGCGACGCCGCGCGCCCGATGCCGCTGCCGGCGCCGGTGATGATGACGGATTTGCCTTCGAGGCGGCCCATGAGTTTCTCCCTGCTTAATTTTTGTCCACGGCATCTTCAGCAAAGCGTGAAGAGAGCGCAATCAAGATAGCTCGGCTTGCAAGATAGATTGGCTTGCGACCTATCCGATTTTCAAACAAGATTTCAAACACGCAAAGCCGCTTGAGGCCAAGTGAGAGACCAAGTGACTTGAGATCATGTGACTTGAGATCAAGTGACTTGAGATGACGCGTGCCCTCACGTAGGACACACGACAGTATTAGAGGGTCGCCGCGATGTCCAATCCAGGCAAATCAGCAGTCGTCACGACGCGGTGGTGGTGGGTGCGCCACGCGCCGGTGCGCAGCGACGGTGGCAATATCTACGGCCAGAAGGATATCGCCTGCGACACCAGCGATCGTGAAGTGTTCGAGGCGGTGGCAAAAATCCTGCCGCGCGGCGCGGTCTGGTATGCGAGCAGTCTGATGCGCACGCATCAGACTGCGGAAGCGATCTGGGCTACCGGCTTTCCGAGGCCCGCGACGATGACCAGGGAGGTGGCTTTTGCCGAACAGCATCTCGGACAGTGGCAGGGGATGAATCGCGCCGCGTTCCTCGCCAGCCGGCCGGTCGGCAGCCACTGGTTTGCCGATATCGACCAGCCCGCGCCCGGCGGCGAGAGTTTTATGGACCTCTATAACCGCGCATGTCGCGTCATCGATCAAATCAATGTTGAGCAGGCCGGCAAGGACGTGATCGCCGTGGCTCATGGCGGCACGATCAAGGCCGCGCTTGGTCTTGCGCTCGGTGGCCAGCCTGAAAAGGGCCTCGCCTTCGATATCGACAATTGTTCGGTGACCCGGCTTGATCACTTCGCAAGCGCCGGCCACAGCAGCTGGCGGCTTCTGATGGTCAACCAGCAGCCATGGATCGCCGACGCCGCGCACAACGCGATGCACCGGCCGGCGGGACCGGAGATCGCAACGGCCGGCAAGCTGGCCTGACACGGCCTGAGCCGACTAAAACCAAACCGGCGCATCCGCCGCCGGATCAATGATACGGGAGCGAGACATGACCTTGTTCGATATGTCGGGAAAAGTCGCCGTCATCACCGGCTCCTCGCGCGGCATCGGCCGCGCCATCGCCGAGCGGATGGCCGAGCACGGCGCCAAAGTGGTGATCTCCTCGCGCAAGCAGGCGGCTTGCGATGAGGCGGCAAAGGCGATCAACGACAAGGCCGGCAAGCAGGTCGCGCTGGCACTGGCCGCCAACATCTCGACCAAGGATGATCTGAAACATCTGGTCGAGGAAACCACCAGCGTGTTCGGCAAGATCGACACGCTGGTCTGCAACGCCGCGTCCAACCCCTATTACGGGCCGCAGGCCGGAATTTCCGACGATCAGTTCCGCAAGATTCTGGACAACAACATCGTTGCCAATCATTGGCTGATCTCGCTGGTGGTGCCGCAGATGATCGAGCGCAAGGATGGATCGATCACCATCATCTCGTCGATCGGCGGGCTCAAGGGCTCGACGGTTCTCGGCGCCTATGCGATTTCCAAGGCCGCCGACATGCAGCTCGCGCGCAACCTTGCCTGCGAATACGGCCAGCACAACATCCGCGTCAACTGCATCGCGCCGGGCCTGATCAAGACCGATTTTGCGCGGGCATTGTGGGAAAATCCGCAAACGCTGAAGGCCGCCACGGCGCGTTCGCCGCTGTTGCGGATCGGCGAGCCCGACGAAATCGCCGGTGCCGCCGTGTTCCTGGCCTCCGCCGCGGGCACCTTCATGACCGGGCAGACCATTGTGATCGACGGCGGCGCGACGATCAGCTGACGGTCAGCGGCCACGCTTACCATTGTCGAAATCAATCAGGGATATCTCACCTTGATCGCGGGGTGGCCGGAGGTCGCGTCGGTGCTGCGCAATCCGAAGGTCAACATCATTACGGACGACGGCAGACGCTGGCTGAGCCACGGGGAAAAGCAGTTCGACCCGGAAAAACGTGAGTGACCGCGCGCTGCTCGATTCACTCACGTCACTGGAGCAAGGTTCGCAACACCTGATCGAGGGATGCCCGGAAGTCCTCGCCCGCACCGCGGGCAGGGCGCGCATTACCGATGACAAGATGGGAACCGAGTGGCGGCATTATCTAGGTCTGGAATGATTGATTCACCGCGCCTCCATCGCGGGAGTGTTCACTCCACCGCCGCATAGACAAGGTTGCGCACCAGCGTGCGGAAATATTCACGCTGGCCGGGGCCCTGCGACATGAACACGGCGAACAGCTCTTCCTTCGGATCGATCCAGAAGAAGGTTCCGCCCATGCCGCTCCAGAAGAACTGGCCGACCGAGCCCGGGAAGGGCGCCATGCCTTCGTGGGTGCGCACCGCAAAGCCAAGGCCGAAGCCGATGCCGGGCTGCAACAGCGCACCCGCCTGGATTTTGACGCCGGGGCCGAGATGATCGGACGTCATCAGTTCAAGCGTCTTGCGGCCGATGATCGCAGCGCCATCGAGCGTTCCGCCATTGAGCAGCATCTGGCAGAACCGTGCGTAGTCCATGGTGGTCGAGACCAGGCCGCCGCCGCCGGATTCCATGACGGGTTTTTCAAGCATGTTGAAGAGCTGGACCTTGTCGCCGGTCCAGGGATCGGTTGCAAACGGCTCGGCGAGACGACCGGAATTCTCCTGGCCGGTGTGAAACGCGGTCTCGGCCATTTGCAGGGGCGCCAGAATGCGTTCGGTCAGGAACGCGCTCAGGGTCTTGCCGGTGACGACTTCGATGAGGCGCCCGAGGATGTCGGTGGAACGGCTGTAGTTCCACTCAACGCCCGGCTGGTATATTAACGGCAGACCCGCGACCAGCGTGGCGTGTTCGGCATTGCTGATCCCGCGGCTGCGCAGCCTCGACTGCTGGTACAGGCGCTGCACCGGCCCGTTGCCGGTATTGTCGTAAGTGATGCCGGAAGTGTGCCGCAGCAGATCCTGGATCGTGATCGGCCGCTTCAAAGGCACAAGTTCGAGTTCGCCGTTGTTCTCGACGCCGACCCTCTGGTTGGCGAATTCCGGAATGTATTTGGCGATCGCGTCGTTAAGCAGGAAATGGCCGTCTTCGTGCAGCATCATGATGCCGACCGAGACAATTGGCTTTGTCATCGAGAAGATGCGGAAGATCGAATTGGGCGCCATCGGCGTAGAGGCTGCCGGGTTCTGCCGGCCGAGCGCCTCGAACCAGCCGATCTGGCCGCGGCGCGCCACCATGATGGCCACGCCCGGTATGGTTCCCTCGTCGATGTGGCGCTTGAAAATGTCCGACATGCGCTGCAGCCGCAGGTGCGAGAGCCCGAGCGATTCCGGCTTTGCCTGGGGCAGCGACGGGGTCTGTGGGGCAGGGGCGTGCTTGGCGGCGGTTTGCGAGGTCATGGTCTTTCCCTTTGCTCTTTTTGTTGGTCGGATGGTATCGTTGGGGATATCTTGAAATTTGGCGCAGAACACCTGGGTTGAACAGGCATTAACCGCTTCGCCCTTGCAATCCGGCCGTTGCCTATGCTTGAAACGGCGCGGATCGGCGGCGACGCAGGGTCCTCACAGGAGTGTAGCTCAATTGGTAGAGCACCGGTCTCCAAAACCGGGGGTCGCAGGTTCGAGCCCTGCCACTCCTGCCAGCAAGATCAAAGACTTAGCCAAAAACAGCCAACTGACGATTTCGCGCTTGGGTAACACCCGGGTAACAATTCCGGTGGCGGCAAGAAGGAAAGCAAATCGGCGAAGGTCGTTGCCCTGTTGCAGCGCGCCAGCGGTGTGAGCCGGGAAGAAGTTTTGAAAGTGACCGGCTCGAAGGCGGTATCGATGCAGCAATTGGCTGCGAGTGCCCGCGTCAAGCTCAAGCTCGAAAAAGTGCAAGGCAAGCCCATCGTCCATCGGGCCTAGCGCGGCAGCAACCCCGCCAAGTCGCGGGGTTTTCTTCTACCTGCGACCCCCGGATTCCCGCACCATCGGAGTTGGGACAGGCATTGGAGCAAAAGTGGGGCTGCTAGGCAGAGCCGCTGCGGGGCCGGTGTTCCTCCACGTGGGGACTACATTTGTCGAACCCACCGTAGTGGGGTACGAACCCACTGAAGGCTGCACGACTGATCCGTATCCTTCCGTTCCGGGGATTTGCGCCAGCGCGAGTGTACTTGTGAGAGTGAACGCTGTTGCCAGCGCGATTGTCGTAACTTTCATGATGGTCTCCTTTATCCTTAGTTAGGAGACATCCGCGCTGTCTGCTCGACCTTTCCGTTCAATTCTTCTTAAGCGCGATAGTAGCCGCCAAGCGCTCACATCTCGCAGAGCCTTGATGCTCTATTTTGGGCGGCCGTCGCGCTCACTGTCGCGATGACAATAGCAAACCCGGCTGGACGGCCGTGTCGATGCAGCAGCTGGCCGCCGGTGCCGGGGTCAGGCTCAAGGTTGACGACAAGGAGCGCCCGTATCGCTACCGAGCGTGGCGCAGACCGATATCGCCGATTAAGAAGACCTCGCACCCTTGGCGGGGTTTTTCTTTGCCGGGGCCGCGCCAATCTCGGACGCGCAAAGCACGGTCCCGCCTCTTTGGGGTAGGGGCGCAAGGCAGGACCGTACCGGGCCACGAACACTCGGTCTACGTGGCCCAATTACAATAACGGGGACATTGCAAAAATGGTTCCCGGGCTTGCGACGAGAGCTGTTCCGGCGTCGATGCGGCAGCTCTCGCAGAACCAACTGCTGCTCTTGCGATAGCGAAACAGGAATATGACAGCGCCGTGGCCGATTTCAAATCCAACATGGACGCACTCAATCGGTTTCGAAGTGATATTCGAAAGCGTATTCAGTCCGAAAGTAAGCGATTGGATATCCTTCGCGAAGTCCATGAACGATACCTTGGCCTTTGATAGCCTCATGGCCCGACTCGCTCGCAAACAACGTCCAAGCCGATGCGGCGACCAATTTCCTTAGCAGGCGACGCCATCGCCATCGGCAGCGTAGCTGACCGACGTCTGCTGTCGGCGGTAATACAAACATCCCATTTCAAGGGCGTCAGGACCGTTTTTGACCCATGGCGGCGCTTACGACGGGGGCGCCGTTAGTTTGGCGCCCCACAAGATCGTTGGGTTGGGAATGGTCTACTTATAATAACCGACGCCGCAACCCAGATCGCCGGCCTTTGTTACGAAGCTCTCTTTCGGCACTGGCTTTGGGTCGGCCCCCGGCTTTGAAAACGTGTAGCTGACCTCAGTGAATTGGCCCTCAGGCTTCTGTCCGCCCGCGTAGAGTTCCGGGCCATACACCTTGCCGGTGCTATCCTTCAGGTTCCTTGCGTCCGAGCCAAGCAATTGCTTTGCATTAGGGTTGCCGAGGGCAACGATCTTGCCGTCTGAGTTATTAAAGCAAAAGACGTAGAGGTCGCGATCCAGGAATCCGCCTTCTCCTTTGTTGAACATATCGAGCGCTTTGGTCTTGTCTGCTTTCACAGCGGCAACCGCCTTTACGAGCATAGCCTTGGCTTGGTCGGCCGTGCCGAACTGGGCTGGCTGCTGTGCGAAAGCCGCTGACGAGAGCGTAAGAACTGCGACCGACGCCGCAGCCATCATGAATGTACGCATCATGGATTTCCTCCCTGTTAGAACAGCGCGTGCCGGCGAAATGCGCCGGTAGTGCTGATGACATCTACAAAATGGATGATGCCGGTTGATCTTCAGAATACTTGCCCGCCGACGGCAGCAACGTTGTCGCTGAAACAGGACTTCGGCACATCCTGCCGTTTCAAGTGGCGCGTCCGATAAAACCAAGGGTTCCAAGGCTGGGAAACTATTAAGCTGATATGGGCGGCGGACTCGCGTCGTTGTGGCCCTTCACATCCGAGTATGGAAGCTACGCCCGATACCAAAGCACGGTCTGTATAAAATTGACCACTATTCGCGTTGGGCGCTCCATCTCTAAGCGTGCTTGAAAGTCCGTTTTTGGCGGTACTTTTCATGGCGCGAGGTCCGTTAAGCAGTTCAAGAGTGGATGTCCGCCGACGCATCTGAATTTATGCTTACAAGACCGTCAGCGACGGTCAGCCGGGCTCGCCGGACTCTTTCCGGTCTGGACCACCATCATTGGATGGCCGGTCCTCGAACTTGCCCGCGTTGACCGCCTGCATAGAGATGCTGCGGTGTAAGCCCAAATTCTCAGTAGCCGTAGCCATAGCCACGGTAGCCGTAGCTGCCGTCATCCCTAGGCTGATACCGCGACCGCCAAAGCCGCGGTGAAATCCGCCGCAGCGTTACGCCGTCGATCCAACGTGAGCGTTTGGGATTCAATGGATCGGTCATCGCGGCGGCGCTGACCCGATGTCTGCTTTCGGGGTAAAATAGACATCCCATTTCAAGGGCGTCAGGACCGTTTTTGACCCATCGCATTATTTGAGCTCCTCGGCAATTCGGCCGCTTTCGGAGCAAAGCTGACGTCGATCGAGTAGCTTACAGAATCCGGTTTATGAGCACGCGGCTAGCATCCGCCGATGCCGCCGAAGAGATCGCCTGCGCCGATGCTGCCGGCCGTTGACGGTATCGCGCCCAAGCAGGCCGCTCTCGATGAGACACCGCCGCCAGCACCACTGGCGCCCGACGTGGCGTTGGGCGTGACCGTTTGCGCGTTAGCGCTGATGCTGCCTACCGGTCCCGTTATCACAACCCCTGCGCCCGCCGAAACCTGATAGGTGGGGGCGCTGAGCGGATCGGACGCGCAGCCGAACGCCGTCAGAATGGCGCTCAGCGATACGCCGAACTGACAGGGCAGCAGCACGGGCACCAAGGGACTGAAGCCTCCTCCCGTTGCGAAGGTCAGTCCTTGGCTGGACGGCGCGATTGCGCCCGTCACCGTGCTCGCCGCGTTGGTCGGCGAGTTGACCTGCGCGTGAGCGGTGGCAGACACGGCAAGCCACAGGGTGACCGCTAGGATGAGCATTCGTTTCATCGTGCCCGCAAGTATAAAAATCTCTCGCCGCCGCTCTATTGTACGAGCGGAAGCACAGGGCATGAGAAGGGATGAAGGAGGTATACAAAGGTATAGTGCGTCGCCGGAGTCCGGACGACCGCTCATGGCACCTTCGGACATGGCCGGTCTAACTTCGACGTCCGTTCAGGGGTTAAGCAGACTCACAGTGGACAGGACATCGCGGAAACGACGCGAATGAGTCAAACACGGACATGACCCCCCGTTGATCGCTAGTGGCGGCGGGGGTCCGCTCCAAAATCTGCAAAGAATCACGATCTGTGCGATTGCCGCTGGCATGTTTGTTCCGGCGCGGTGTACCATCAGCAGGCCTCATGCCTTGCACTAACTCAGGAGGACGCTTGAGCAAATTTGCGATCCGGCTTTTGACACTGGCCGTGTACGCGACGATGCCGGCGCTGGTTCCGATGGTCACACCAGCCAAGGCCGCGACGAGCAGTAGCAAACATTTAAAGAAGCATAAAAGGCAAAAGAGCGCTGGCATCGGCGATCCCCGGTCTGCCGGTCGGGCGTGGCCTGTTACCGGGCCTTCCAGTCAGGCAGACGTCTGCCCAGGCATCGGCCGAGGCATCGATTGTAAGACGTGGCCTCCTCCAATGTATGACGATCCTGATCGAAGAGGTGGAAGCGCTGAAGGCAATTAAGCGAACCTAACCGGCCGCGCTGACGATGCCCGCTTGTCGGGTGCAAAGCGGACTTCGGGGTTGAGCGGGTCGAGGTCCGTTGATGCCGAAACGGAAATTCGTCCTAGCCGAACAATCGTCCTCACTCCGATTTATCGATATTCCAGAAGACTGGCACGGCCCGGCCGTCGAGCACGCCGGAGAGCGATTTGCGCCGGGCGTCGGCCACCCGATATTGCCCGAGCGGGATATAAATCACCTGGTCGTAGACTTCCTGCTGGATCTTGTTCCAGATTCCACTTCGGTTTGAACAAAAGGGATTTCGGTTGATACGAGGGCACGCAGGCAAAAAACTGTTGGAAGCCGTTGCGGATGAATAAAGGCTGTACTTCAATAACGAACTGCGCCGTCACTCCAAACTCGCCGTGTTTTTCGACCTTAAGGAGGCTGGGCCATGCAATGTAGCAAGCGGTCATTTGCCGTCGTCTCCGTGCTTTTCGCACTCCTGCTGTCATTGAGTACGGGAACGCTCGATGCGCGTGACGCCGATCTCGACTCTCTCATCTTTGCGGCGGCTCAGACCGCTAATCGGCAATGCATACATACCTGTCGTGCGCGATATCGCGACTGCCGGTCCTTGAAGCAAATACCGTTGCCCGAGTGTCGGGGCATTTACCAGGATTGCACCCGCTACACTTGTGGTGCTGGTGCAACTGGTCGACCGTCCTGGGCAGGGTTTCCGAGGTAATTGATCGCGACGTCCGCCCGCGCTTCTTCTCCAAAACCGGGGGTCGCAGGTTCGAGCCCTGCCACTCCTGCCAGCCTAATCTTCTGACGCTCAATCGCATTCTGGGCTGTCGGCCAGGCGCTGTTCTACGGCACCGGCGGATTGGGCTATGGGCCCTGCCAGCCCGCCCGATCACGGCCAAACTATCGATTTCGACCGATCTGGTTCCGGAACGTTCGCACCCGATGCCTTGCTGTTCGGTTCCCGGCGCCTTGACCTTTGGCGGGTTGCGCAGTAAATAACCGCCACCTGCTGCCGGCCCGCTTTGACGGATATCCGGCGCGGCTTTGAATTCCCCCGAACAATCGAGCCCGCTTGCCGGCTCATCCTTCAAGAGAGGGCTGGGCGCTGGAGGGCTGTTCGGATTCCTTAAACCTATAATCGTCGCAACGACGGACGCGGATCACAGACGAATGGCTTTCAGCCCGTTCAAATTCCTGCAGGAAGTGCGTTCGGAGACCGCCAAGGTCACCTGGCCGACACGCCGCGAGACCACGATCACCACGATCATGGTGTTCGTCATGGTGGCGCTGGCATCGATTTTCTTTTTCGCCGCGGATCAACTCATCCGCGTTGTAATCACCTTTTTGCTCGGCATTCACTGATGACAAGCGCCGGAACACAGACGATGGACAAGCGCTGGTATATCGTTCACGCCTATTCGAACTTCGAAAAGAAGGTCGCCGAGTCGATCCGCGAGCAGTCCAAGCAGCGCGGGCTTGACGATCTGTTCGAGCAGGTGCTGGTGCCGACCGAAAAGGTCACCGAAGTGCGCCGTGGCCGCAAGATCGACGCCGAGCGCAAGTTTTTCCCGGGCTATGTCCTGGTCAAGATGAAGCTGACCGACGAAGCCTTTCATCTGATCAAGAATACCCCGAAGGTGACCGGCTTCCTCGGCGCGGAAAACAGGCCGATGCCGATCTCGGAAGCCGAGGCCATGCGTATCCTGCATCAGGTGCAGGAAGGCGTGGAACGCCCGAAGGCGTCGGTGTCGTTCGAAATCGGCGAGAATGTGCGGGTGGCCGATGGACCGTTCGCGTCGTTCTCCGGTGTGATCGAGGAAATCGACGAGGGACGTTCGCGCGTGAAGGTCGCAGTGTCGATCTTCGGACGTGCCACGCCGGTCGAACTGGAATTCGGTCAGGTCGAAAAGGTCTGACCGGGAAAAGCGTGAAGCGCGCTCGCGAGCAGGATCGCGAAGCGCGTCTTCACGTAAGCGAGGTCGTGGGAGGTGAGGGCGGTCGCCAGCCGTTCCGATCCGAACCACGAAACCTGAAACAGCCGATTTTTACTCGGCGCAACAGGAGTGACATATGGCAAAGAAAGTGACCGGATACCTGAAATTGCAGGTGCCGGCCGGTGCGGCGAATCCTTCGCCCCCGATCGGACCCGCGCTTGGTCAGCGCGGCCTCAACATCATGGAATTCTGCAAGGCGTTCAACGCGCAGACGCAGAAGGAAGAGAAGAATACCCCAATCCCGGTGGTGATCACGATCTATGCCGATCGTTCCTTCACCTTCGAGATGAAGACCCCCCCGATGTCGTTCTTCCTCAAGCAGGCCGCCAAAATCCAGTCCGGGTCGAAAGCCCCGGGCCGCGACAGCGCCGGCAAGGTGACGCGCGCGCAGGTGCGCGAGATCGCCGAGAAGAAGATGAAGGATCTCAATTGCGACACCATCGAGTCGGCCATGAAGATGGTCGAGGGCTCCGCCCGTTCGATGGGTCTTGAAGTTGCGGGGTAACGGGTTATGGCAATCGGAAAACGTTTGAAGAAGGCCCGCGAGGGCGTCGACCGCGAGAAGCTCTATCCGCTCGCGGACGCCATCAAGATGATCAAGCAACGCGCCACCTCGAAATTCGACGAGACCGTCGAGATCGCGATCAATCTCGGTGTCGATCCGCGTCACGCCGATCAGATGGTTCGCGGCGTGGTGACGCTGCCGAACGGCACCGGCCGCACCTTGCGGGTCGGCGTGTTCGCGCGCGGTGCCAAGGCCGAGGAAGCCAAGGCCGCGGGCGCTGATATCGTCGGCGCCGAGGATCTGGTCGAGAAAGTCCAGGGCGGTCAGATCGACTTCGACCGCTGCATCGCCACCCCCGACATGATGCCGCTGGTTGGACGCCTCGGTAAGGTGCTCGGACCGCGCGGCATGATGCCTAACCCCAAGATCGGCACGGTGACGATGGATATCACCAATGCCGTGAAGGGCGCCAAGGGTGGTTCGGTCGAGTTTCGTGTCGAGAAGGCCGGCATCGTGCAGGCCGGCATCGGCAAGGCCTCATTCTCGGAAGAGAAGCTGGTGCAGAACGTCAAGGCGCTTGCCGACGCGGTCGCCAAGGCAAAGCCGGCCGGTTCGAAGGGCACCTACATCCAGCGCGTGGCGGTTTCCTCCACCATGGGGCCGGGCGTCAAGGTTGAGCCGGGCAGCCTGCTCGGCTAGAACCGGCGCGCACGGCTTGAGACAAATCAAGGGCGGAATTGGGCAACCGATTCCGCTCTTTGTTTATGCGTGATGACGAGGAGGACAGAACATGCCCGACAAGGTCTTGATCTATTCGCGCTTTCCCAAGGCGATGATGGTGCGGATCGGGCAGCACTTCGACCTGATGGATGCCGCCGGCAAGCCTGCGGCCGAGGTTTTCTCGGCGGACGAGCTGTCCGGCGTGCGGGCGTTGATCACGGCCGGCGGCACGCCGCTGGGGGCGGCGGTCCTGGACAGGCTGCCGTCATTGCGCGCGATCGTCTGCTACGGCACCGGTTATGACGGCGTTGATTTGGCCGCCGCCGCCCAGCGAAAAATTGCGGTCGGCCACAGCCCGGCGGCCAATGCCGCCGCGGTGGCCGACCTCGCCGTCACCCTGATGCTGGCGGTGACGCGGCGCCTGCTTCCGGCCGACGAATATGTGCGCAGCGGCAACTGGGCCGCTGCAAAACCTTCGCCGCTGCTGCGGCCGCAGCCCGGCAATCCCGGCCGCCGCGTCGGCGTCTACGGCATGGGCGAGATCGGCCGCAAGATCGCTGCGCGGGTTGCCGCATTCGAGAGTGAAGTCGGCTATTTCAGCCGCCGCCAGCATGACGTGCCCTATCGATATCTGCCGAGCCTCGAGGCATTGGCGGAATGGTGCAGCGTTCTGATGATTGCGGTTCGCGCCGGCGCCGATACCCATCACGCCGTCAATGCCGCCATCCTGCAAAAACTCGGCAAGGACGGCTATGTCGTCAACATTTCGCGCGGCTCGGTGATCGACGAGGCGGCGCTGGTCGCGGCGCTGTCAGACAACAGGATCGCCGGCGCCGGTCTCGACGTGTTCGGGAAGGAGCCGCATGCGCCGGACGCATTGACCGCGTTTCCGAGCGTCGTGCTGACCCCGCATGTCGGCGGCCACACCGTCGAGTCCCACATCGCGATGCAGGACTGCGTGATCGCCAACCTCGAAGCGTTTTTCGCCGGAAAGCCGCTGCCTTACGGGGTTCGCGGCGCCTGAAATCGGCGATTCCAGACCCGAATTTGTGCAAATGCCCGGCGCGCCCAAAATGTCGGAAATTAGCCCTTGGCAACCCGGGAAAGACTCGCTAAAGAACCGTTTCCGGGCGTGCTGGCTGTTGCTGGCAGGTCTGTGCTCGCATTCCGAAAACCCGACACGATAGGAGACCATTCCTTTCAGGACGTCCGTATGGATTGCTCGAAAGGAAGCGGAGAACCGTCGTTTGGGACAGATGCGGGCAGGGGTGGTCGGCTTGCCGGCGCGCCTCGATCCTGTCCAAGACTGCAGGCGCCTGAGACGAGACGCAAGTTTCTTCAATGGCTTAATTGATTGCCTGCATAGACGGGTGAAGACCGGATTTCGCTTGACGCCGCGCTTGCCGCGGCGGCAGCGGGTATGGTTCGAACCTCGACACCCCGCGCCGTCAGGCTCGGGAGGGCAGGCTTTTCAGATGTCGTTCTGCCCCAGCTGTCCTTAAGACCGGAGTGTCTCGAGGTCAGGTTCAGGCGGGACGATGGGTGCAACCCGGCGGTCCTGCCATCAGGCAAAGGCCGCCAACCGGAGAGAGCTTGCTGTGGAAAGAGCGGCAAAAAAGGACGCGGTCGAGGCGCTGAACGGTCTGTTCAAGACCACCAGCGTTGCGGTCGTGGCTCATTATTCCGGCCTCACCGTGGCCCAGATGCAGAAGCTGCGCATGCAGATGAAGCTGGCGGGTGCGTCGGTGAAGGTCTCGAAGAACCGTCTCGCCAAAATTGCTCTTGAAGGCACAGACGTCGTTGCCATCGGCCCGCTGTTGAAGGGGCCGACCGTGATCGCGACTTCAAACGATCCGGTAGCGGCGCCAAAGGTTGCCATCGAATTTGCCAAGACGAACGAACAGTTCGTCATTCTCGGCGGATCGATGGGTAAGACCGTCCTGGATGTTAACGGCGTCAAGGCGCTTGCCGCCCTGCCGTCGCTCGATGAGTTGCGCGGAAAGATCGTCGGCCTCCTGGTGGCGCCGGCGACCAAGATCGCTCAGCTCTCGACTGCGCCCGCGGCCAAGCTCGCGCGCGTCATTCAGGCCTATGCCTCAAAGAGCGAAGCGGCCTGACCCCCTTCGCAAATCAAACCTGGTTCGAACCAATACGTTTAAGGAAACAGATCAATGGCCGACTTACAGAAGATTGTTGACGACCTCTCGAGCCTCACGGTGCTCGAGGCTGCCGAGCTCGCGAAGCTCCTTGAAGAGAAGTGGGGCGTGTCCGCCGCTGCCGCCGTCGCTGTGGCCGGCCCGGCCGCTGCCGCCGCTGCGCCCGCTGAAGAAAAGACCGAGTTCACGGTCATGCTTCTCGCCGCCGGCGAGAAGAAGATCGAAGTCATCAAGGAAGTCCGCGCCATCACCGGCCTCGGCCTCAAGGAAGCCAAGGACCTCGTCGAAGGCGCGCCCAAGGCTGTCAAGGAAGGCGTCAACAAGGACGAGTCCGAGAAGATCAAGGCCCAGCTTGAGAAGGCCGGCGCCAAGGTGGAATTGAAGTAAGCGGAGCTTGCGTCAATTCCATCCCCGGGGCGAGCGAAGCGAGACCCGGGGATCGCTCGACGAAAGACGTGGATGGCCGGCTCGAGCCGGCCATGACGAAGGGGCGGGGTGGACGAACGTGTTGCTGGGGCAAGCTGGCGCACGTTGTACACAGGAATGTGTGGGAATTGGCGGGCTTGCCCCTCGAATTTCCACGATTGCCATCCCATATCGGGACGGCAGCACGAAAGCACGGTGGGCGCGAGGGACGGCAAGGTTCCTGCGCAAGCCGTTGGGAGACAGGCAATTTCGGGCTTTTTCAGTCCGTGACGAGGCAGGTTGAGACGGGCGGGTGCAGTCGAGCGCCCCGCGCGTCGTTTTGCGTTCTTAAGGTCTGATACTTCGATTCAGGATTTAAGTCCTGAAATTGGGCTCCCGGTCTTAGGAACGAATCGAAATTCAACCCGGGGGCGATGCGAATCGCGCTCCGGAAGGTTCGCCCCTGACGGGCGACGAAATGAGAGGCCACGATGGCGCAGCAGACGTTCACCGGTCGCAAACGCGTTCGCAAGTTTTTCGGACATATCAAGGAAGTCGCGGAGATGCCGAACCTCATCGAGGTTCAGAAGGCGTCCTACGACCAGTTCCTGATGGTCGACGAACCCCCGGGCGGGCGGCTCGACGAAGGCTTGCAGGCGGTATTCCGGTCGGTGTTCCCGATCTCGGATTTCTCCGGCACCTCGATGCTGGAATTCGTCCGCTATGAATTCGAGCCGCCGAAATATGACGTCGACGAGTGCCGTCAGCGCGGCATGACCTATGCGGCGCCGCTGAAGGTAACGCTGCGCCTGATCGTGTTCGATATCGACGAGGAAACCGGTGCCAAGTCGGTCAAGGACATCAAGGAGCAGGATGTCTACATGGGCGACATCCCGCTCATGACCATGAACGGCACCTTCGTCGTCAACGGCACCGAGCGCGTCATCGTTTCGCAGATGCATCGTTCGCCCGGCGTGTTCTTCGATCACGACAAGGGCAAAACCCATTCCTCGGGCAAGCTGTTGTTTGCCGCGCGCGTGATTCCCTATCGCGGCTCCTGGCTCGATATCGAGTTCGACGCCAAGGACATCGTATTTGCGCGCATCGACCGCCGCCGCAAGATTCCGGTGACGTCGCTGATGTTCGCGCTCGGGCTCGACGGCGAGACCATCCTGAGCACGTTCTACAAGAAGATCAATTACAAGCGGGCCAAGGATGGCTGGCGCGTGCCGTTCGACGCCACCCGTTTCCGCGGCTACTCCACGATCAACGACCTGATCGACGCCGATACCGGCAAAGTGGTGCTCGAGGCCGGCAAGAAGCTGACCGTGCGTGCCGCGCGGCAGTTCCAGGAAAAGGGCCTGAAGGCGCTGCGCCTGTCGGATGAGGAGCTGGTCGGCAATTATCTTGCCGAAGACCTCGTCAATCCCAAGACCGGTGAAATCTATGCCGAAGCCGGTGAGGAAATCACCGAGAAGTCGCTGAAGGCGCTCAACGAGCACGGCTACAAGGAGCTGCCGCTGCTCGACATCGACCATGTCAATGTCGGCGCCTATATCCGCAATACCCTGCACGCCGACAAGAACATGACGCGTGAAGATGCGCTGTTCGACATCTACCGCGTGATGCGCCCGGGTGAGCCGCCGACCATCGACTCGGCCCAGACCATGTTCCAGTCGCTGTTCTTCGACTCTGAGCGCTACGACCTGTCGGCGGTCGGCCGCGTGAAAATGAACATGCGCCTCGAACTCGATGCGCCCGATACCCATCGCACGCTGCGCAAGGAAGACATTCTCGCCGTCATCAAGACGCTGGTCGATCTGCGCGACGGCAAGGGCGAGATCGACGACATCGATCACCTCGGCAACCGCCGTGTGCGCTCGGTCGGCGAGTTGATGGAGAACCAGTATCGTATCGGTCTGCTGCGCATGGAGCGGGCGATCAAGGAGCGGATGTCCAGTGTCGATATCGACACCGTGATGCCGCAGGACCTGATCAACGCCAAGCCGGCGGCTGCCGCGGTGCGCGAGTTCTTCGGCTCGTCGCAGCTGTCGCAGTTCATGGACCAGACCAATCCGCTGTCGGAAATCACCCACAAGCGCCGTCTCTCGGCGCTTGGCCCGGGCGGTCTGACCCGCGAGCGCGCCGGCTTCGAGGTGCGCGACGTGCATCCGACGCATTACGGCCGGATCTGCCCCATCGAGACGCCGGAAGGCCCGAATATCGGCCTGATCAATTCGCTCGCGACGTTTGCGCGCGTCAACAAATACGGCTTCGTCGAAACGCCCTACCGCAAGGTCAAGGACGGCCGCGTCACCGACGAGGTGATCTATCTCTCGGCGATGGAGGAGGGCCGCTATCACGTCGCGCAGGCCAACGTCGCGCTGGACAATCGCGGCCGCTTCACCGACGACCTCGTGGTCTGCCGCCACTCCGGCGACGTGCTGATGATCACGCCCGACAAGGTCGACTACATGGACGTGTCGCCGAAGCAGCTGGTCTCGGTCGCCGCGGCCCTGATTCCGTTCCTCGAGAACGACGACGCCAACCGTGCGCTGATGGGTTCGAACATGCAGCGTCAGGCCGTGCCTCTGGTGCGCGCCGAGGCGCCGTTCGTCGGTACCGGCATGGAAGGGGTGGTGGCACGCGACTCGGGTGCCGCGATCGCGGCGCGCCGGACCGGCGTGATCGACCAGATCGACGCCACCCGTATCGTCATTCGCGCTACCGAGGATCTCGATCCGACCAAGTCGGGCGTCGATATCTACCGGCTGATGAAATACCAGCGCTCCAACCAGTCGACCTGCATCAACCAGCGTCCGCTGGTGAAGGTCGGCGACCTCGTGCGCAAGGGCGACATCATCGCCGACGGTCCCTCGACCGACCTTGGCGAACTTGCGCTCGGCCGCAACGTGCTGGTCGCGTTCATGCCGTGGAATGGCTACAACTTCGAAGACTCGATCCTGCTCTCCGAAAGAATCGTGAAGGACGACGTCTTCACCTCGATCCACATCGAGGAGTTCGAGGTGATGGCCCGCGATACCAAGCTTGGTCCCGAGGAAATCACCCGCGACATTCCCAACGTTTCGGAAGAAGCGCTGAAGAATCTCGACGAGGCCGGCATCGTCTATATCGGCGCCGAAGTCCGCGCCGGCGACATCCTGGTCGGCAAGATCACGCCGAAGGGCGAAAGCCCGATGACGCCGGAGGAAAAGCTGCTGCGCGCCATCTTCGGCGAAAAGGCCTCCGACGTTCGCGACACCTCGCTCCGCGTGCCTCCGGGCGTGCAGGGCACGATCGTCGAAGTCCGCGTCTTCAACCGGCATGGCGTCGACAAGGATGAACGCGCGCTGGCGATCGAACGGGAAGAGATCGAGCGTCTCGCCAAGGACCGCGACGACGAACAGGCCATTCTCGACCGTAACGTCTACGGCCGTCTCGCCGAGCTTCTGGAAAACCGCCAGGGCATCGCCGGTCCGAAGGGCTTCAAGAAGGACACCAAGATCACGCGCGCGGTGCTCGACGAGCATCCGCGGTCGCAATGGTGGATGTTTGCCTCGCCCAACGACAAGCTGATGGCCGAAATCGAGGCGATGCGGAAGCAGTACGACGAATCGAAGAAGGGCCTTGAACAGCGCTTCCTCGA
>Ga0185299_10002905_pt1 | contig 24547 bp, 25 predicted proteins | sample PaiPotPPA55metaG_FD_128002 | JGI IMG/M metagenome (GOLD analysis project Ga0185299, IMG submission 128002) | Iron sulfur acid spring bacterial and archeal communities from Banff, Canada, to study Microbial Dark Matter (Phase II) - Paint Pots PPA... ... | reverse complement strand
CATCGGAAATCGTGCGGTCAACCGCACCCGAGCCGGCTCCCTTGCGAACTCGACCCCGCGCCGAAGCCGCTTCCCAGGCCGCCTTCTGCTGCCCAAACTCGTCGCTCGCTGCCCGCTGCGCGCTCGTGGGACGCTCGATCATCTTCGCCAACGGCTCTTCCTTTGTCTAGGCCGCAAAAAGGTCAGCCGAACAGCTCATAAGCAATAGATTTCGGCGCGCCGTCGCCTTTTCCCAACTTTGGGAATTATTGAGGGTGTCTTCGCGTTCATCGTACTAGTTAACCATCCTATAGGTAGGTGCAATCATGAATACTTTTTATCGTAAAACTCTGGGGACGATGCTCGCTGCGGGACTGCTGCTTGCGGGCGCGTTCGCACATCCCGCTATGGCAGCGGCTCAGGCGGTGCCCGGCGCTCCAGGCGTGGCGAACGTCAGCGTGGCCAACGGCAATGTCACAATAGTGCGCGGCGACAGCGGCGCGCAAGTAGCCGCAACGATCAACGCCCCCGTGCTGCCGGGCGACTATGTCGCGACGAGCGGAGGCTCCAATGCTGAAGTCCAGCTGGACGGCATCTCGAGTCTGCGCCTCGCACCGAATACCCAGGTGCGTTTCATCAATCTCTACCCGAGTTCTCGCGAGATGCAGCTTGGCTACGGTACTGTGGATCTCTCGGAACTGCAAGGTGCCGACGGCAGTCCGCAAATCGATACCCCATCGCTCACGGTTCGCGCGAACCAAGCCGGCGACTGCCGCGTCTCGGTTCTCGGCAACGGGCAGACGCTCGTTACCGTGCGCAGCGGTGCGGCCACCGTCTCGAGCGGAGCGGGATCGCAGACAATTACCCCGGGCACGACCCTCGTAGCTTCGGGTTCCTATTCGAGTCCGTCGATCGGCGCGCAGGGCGCGATCGGATATGACTCATTCGATCAGTTCAACAGCTCGCGCGATCAATCGATGGTCGGCGCGTACAACTCCAATCCCTATCTCGCACCGCAGCTCGCGGGGTACTCCAATCTCGCGAACTATGGCCAATGGCAAAACGTACCCGGCTACGGGTATGCTTGGGCACCCCACAATCAGAGTAACTTCGCGCCCTACCAGAACGGCCAATGGGTTTGGGAGCCCGGTTACGGCTACACCTGGGTAGGCAACGAGCCGTGGGGCTACGCGCCGTACCATTACGGCACGTGGTTCAACAACTCGAACTATGGCGGATGGCTGTGGCAGCCGCCGAATTATCAGCCGAATTATCAGACTCAAACCGGAACATCGCTGGCCTCATCGTGGCTGCCCGCACTCGTCACGTTCTTCTTAGCAGGCGGGAACGGCAACGGCAACGGTCTCAATCTTGGAAGCCTCTTTAGCTTGCTCAACGGCAATGGCTCATCACCGTACGGCGGCCAGATTGGTTGGGTCCCGTTAGCGCCCGGCGAGCAGTATCAACCCACGTATGGAGGCTGGAATCCGAACGCGTCGTATCCGACGACGAACGTCACCAACGTTACCAACATCTATAATTACTATACTAATGCGCGGTACTATCGTGGTGTCACGATGGTGCCGGTCAGTGCCTGGCGCGCCGGCAACTTTAGGCACCCGATCATCATGCGGGCGCAGCAGTTGCGACGCGTGCTGTTGATTCGTGGTGCGATTCCGGTCGTTCCGACCATCGCGAACCTGCATTACGCTCGCGCTACGGTGGCACACCGCGTGGTGCTGGCGCGAACGTTTGCGTCACCTCGGTTTGTGGCGAAGGCTCCCGTCTTGACGCACGTTTCGTTCACGAGATCCCAAACGCAGATCAAGACGATCGCCAGCCAAAAACCCAAACTCGTTGCGCCTCCGACGCACATCGCGGTCGTGCACCCCGTGTATCGGCCGATTGTGCATGCACCGATTCACGTAATCACGATTGTCCATCCGGTACCGCATCACATTACGGCTCCCGGCAAGGCGACGCATCCGACAACGATTCTCAAGCCGACGCATCCGGCAACGATTCTCAAGCCGACGCATCCGACAACGACACTCAAACCGACGCATCCGACAACGATTCTCAAGCCGACGCTGCATCCGCACGTGGCCACACCCAAACCGGTAGTGCCGCTCGTCATCAAGCATACGCCGCGTCCATATGTGGCCCCAAAACCGGTGGCGCCGCTCGTGATCAAGCACACGCCGCGTCCATATGTGGCCCCAAAACCGGTGGCGCCGATCGTGATCAAGCATACGCCGCCTCCGTACGTGGCCCCAAAACCGGTGGCGCCGATCGTGATCAAACATACGCCGCCTCCGTACGTGGCCCCAAAACCGGCAACGCCTCCAGTGATGGTGAAGCATGCGCCGGTTTCGCAACCGGTGGTACCGAAGCCGGTCGCGCATCCGGTAATGCCGGTAAGGTCTCCGCCTGCTCGCCCAGTGACACCGGTGAAACCTCCGACTCATCCGGCAGCCGCCAAGGCGACCGCGCATCCCAAGGCGACACCCACGCCTCGGTAAAACGCCACGTTGCATCGTTTCGCAACGGAATCAAAAACGGGATCACCGCACTGCGGTGGTCCCGTTCTTAATTTTTCAGGGCGGCCTGACTTAGCTTCCGGAGTTCTGCCCGCCGTTCTGCCGCATACTCTGCAGTTGCTGCTGTTGCTGCGGAGTTAGGATGGCATTGATCTGGGCGCGCAGGGCCTGCATGGCCTGCGGGTCTCGCGCGCTGCCGGGTGGATGCGCCTGACGGAACTGCGCGATCAGATTTTGAATTCTTGTTTTTTGATCGTCGCTCAAATTGAGAGCCGCAAACCGGTTCATCATACGGTCCGCTTGGTTGCCGCGTGACGCCTGCAGACTCGCATTGAGCTGCGCCTGCTGGTCGGGCGTGAGGACAGCGAAGATCTGATCGTGCAACGTCTTGCGCGCTGCTGGGTCCGGTGCGCTCCCTTGCGCGTGCGCCTGGCGAAATTGCGCCATCAAACCGTCAATTTTTTGTTTTTGATCCGGCGTCAGGTTTAATGCGGCAAGAGCGCGGATCATGCCGCCGCGCTGCGGCGCGCCGGCGCCGGGCTGCGTGGGCTGGTCAGGTGCGGTTTGCGCCAACGAAGCGGCCGGCATCGCCAGGGCAGCGATTAAGCCACCAAAGATAAGAAAAGTGCGGATGGATTTCAAAGCAGACTCCTTGGGTCACGACAAGTGAGGGTGTGCTGTAGCGTAACGGAATCGGCTTGGAAACTGTTGTGAGCCCGATGAGAAAGCTATGAGAAAGCTATGAGAATAGCGAGCAGGCGCCAGGCGTGTCTGTAGGCCCGGCTAGAGGAGCATCACACGCAAGCGTTCAGGTTATTGGACCATTCTTTCTGGACCGTGTACCCGCCGAGCTGCTTCTGTTGCCAAGTAGGCACGGCGCACATATCGCCGATCTCATACCCGTTTGACGCATACCATCCGTTCGCGAACGGATCGGTTATCGCCTCACAGATTTCGTGAGATAGCACGGACGTCAAGGAGTCCAGCGCCGGCGTCCCGCCTAGGCACGGTGCGCAATCGGGAAATGGTATGACCCCGTAAGCCGTCGCGCCGAGCGCCTCATGGTAGCCGCAAAAATCAACGCAGGAACCCTCATTGAACGCTGAGACCTGGACATTTGGGGGGAGAAAGACAATCCAAAGCGCGTTCGCTCCGAGGCCGGGCTCGGTTTTCCAAAGGTTTGTGAGCACGGCTTGAACATCGCTATCGGTAATCTTCGCGCCGACCGCTCCCGAAACGGCGACTGACCCGCGGTAGGCGCCGTGAACGATTTTTTGCGTTGGCGGGCTGTATTCTGCTAGCTGATCGATCAGGGCGCTGGTGACGATCCACTGCAAGAAGTTCCCAATCGGCGCGACCATGCCGGATGCCGCCGGATCGTTCGTCCACGGATCTCCCCACAAAACAGCCTTGATCTGAACGCTCGTTAGGACGGGGCCACCGTGATAAACGAGGCTCTGCGGGCCCGCTGCCATGAGCGCGTCGTAATGCTTTGAAGGCACCCGTGTCGGGACGATTTGATGCGTCATTTTTTCTTTCATCTTCTTATTCACCGCTCAGCGTAATCAAATTTCATAATTTGTCTCCTCTTACGCGTGCGCTTTCACAAACTGCACGATTTTCAGATGCAACCTATCTGCGGGGAAGCCTGCGGTAATGATTTCAGAGTTGTGATTTCCCGAACCCATGAAGAACTCGGCGCTTGCACCGGCTAGTCGTAGCTTTAGAAAGAAAATCCGCGCCTGAGTGCACAGCAGAGGAATGTCACTTTGGGCGCATACAATTTCAAAAGGCGGAGCGTCACGACTCACATACCTTAGCGGCGAAAGATTCCAGCGATCGTTCCGTGTTCTGCCAAAGGCACCGTAGGCCACCGCCCCGCTAAGGTAGCTCAAGTCGTCTATTCCTGAAATCGCGATGACCCCATGGATAACCGCAGGCGAAAGATGATACTTCCTCAGATACTGCGGATCGAGTGCGACCAGAGCGACGAGGTGGGCGCCCGACGAGTGGCCGGACAAGATGACGGAGTTTGTCCTGCCGCCGTATTCGTGGGCATGCTGTAGAGTCCAGGCCGTAACGTGGGCGATATCGTCGGCCATTTGGGCGCCGTTCACCGTTGGCCATAAACGGTATGACGGCACAACGACGACGAATCCTTCGCCAGCCAGCGAGCGTCCCAAGTACGAATAATCTTTGCGATCGTGTTCGCGCCAGTCGCCGCCGTGAACAAAAATTACTACCGGCGCATTGCGCGCTCTGGCGGGAGCGAAGACATCGAGTCGATGTTTTTCGCGCGCAACATCTGTTGCGTAGGCGAGATCGAGGCGCTCGACTATCGCAGGATTTGGTGCTACCGAATGGGTTAGAGCGGCGATCGTTCCGACGAGTACTACGGAAGCACCGAAGATCTTCACACCGTTCGGGCGGTTACACTTAAAGGGTCCGACTAATGCGCTTCTCAAATCATCGGTTTTCTGTCATCGGCAAAAGGCGCTTCAACGCAGCTGAAACAGATGACGCAACGAGAGCGCGGCCATGTGGGGTTAGATGAACGTCGACGGTGCCATAGAGCGCTTGGTGAGCGGCTGACTTTAAATCAGAGATGAAAACCGGCCACATGTCAACGTACGGCGCTCCGGCAGCTTGCATGGTAAGACGCCACTGGCTGGAGGTATTTTGCGGAGTCATGGCTGTTTGCGGCATCTTCACCCACGTGCCTTCGCTAGGTCCGAGTTCTAAGGCCGTGGGAAGAGCCACGAACAGAATCGGAATGCGCGCTTGCGCATATATTTCATTAATTTGTCGAAGGATCGCAGCCGCTGCAACGTCGGAGCCTATTTGCGCGGTCATTTCGGGAACGCCTTTCAAGCTCACCAAGTTTACTAAAAATACGACCGCTCCATAGCAGTGCGTTTTTGCGATTAATGAAAGATAGTCGGCCGCTTGGCTGAGATCAGCGTCGACCGTTTGAAGCGCGGTTACTCTGACGCTCCAGCGATGCTGCCGCTGGGAAGCGCCCAGAGTCGCTTCTATTTGCCCAGGTATGGAGCTCTCCCAGTCAGCATCCCAATATATGTACGAGTTGCCAACAAGGGCAATCTGCAGCTGGTGGTTCGCGGGATTGCACGCCGGGAGAAGCTGCTCCGACGCCAGGATCGCGCTTCGTCGGTCGAAGCCCGTGATGCGACGAATGCGCCTGTTGCCGCTATCGGCGACGATGACATCGTTGTTTCGGTAAAGCACTCCGGTTGGTGCGTCAAACCACGACTGCGAGCCGGCACCGTCGCGAAAGCTGCCGGAGGACTCAGCCGCCGTTTCGGTCGCCTGCCCTCCGATCACGCGTCCATACCCGCTGTTGAAGTCGAGGTACCTAACCGTGTGCGTGCGCGCATCGGTATAAATAACGGCGTGATTGTCAACCGCCGTTATGGCCGACGCATACCCTATCGTGTTCCCACCCTGTAGTAGATTTTGAGGGGTGGCACGCAATGCCTCACCCGTGGGCTGGACTCCTACGATTCCGAGCGCGTCCGCAACGAACAGCGTCTCGCCGCGCGAGTCTTCGTAGACCGAAATGCCAACCGGCTGGTCGATGGCGATTGGAAGTTTTACGGTGGTCACGATCCCATGGTTATCGATCTTTCGGATCCCGCTTCCGGAGTCTGCGATGAACAGATTGCCGCTGCCATCGCTTGCGAGTCCTATCGGGTGCGAGAAAAGAGCGGCGGAACGGGGCCCGTCCGTATCGCCCGCTTTGAATGGGGTGCCCGCGTAGGTCGAGACGATACCGTCGCGCGTGATCCGCCGGATGACCGAAGTACCCGTGTCGGCAACAAAGATTGAATCGCCGCTGATCGCGATGCCGCTGGGGCCGTTGAATTGCGCCTGCAAAGCCGCTCCGTCCCGATAGCCCCCTGGAACCCACAACCCGAGCACGTTTGCGGCGCCGGAGCCGGCGAGCGTCCGCACCGAACCGCCCAGACTAAGGACGCGAACACGTTGAGAGGCCGTATCAACGATATAGAGGTTACCGTTACGATCGCTCGCTACCCCGGACGGAAACAAGAACGTCGCGGCCGATAGGGCTGCACCGTCTTGCTGGCCTGCCTTTCCTGTGCCCGCAATGGTTGTGACGCGAATCTGGTCGGCCGCAGCGAACCCCGATAACGCTTGGAATGTTGCTAGGAAAAACACGAAATAGACAAGCTTGTTCATAAGAGCGCTGTTCGGCTCGTTGGCTTGCGTCCCCGTCGAGGTGTCTGTCCAATGTACGCGCACGCAAGCCCTATCGCCCGGGCGGGCCGGCACGAAAGCGCTGCTCAAGGCTGGGAAGAGCCCTGCCGCCGTCGAATCGCGATTCGGAGAATACCGTTCTTTACGACGTTTCTTTACGACGTTCAAAAGGAGACACGATGCACACGACTCTCACTACGTTGTTGCTCGCGGTTCTCGCCGCGGTCAGCGTTTCGGCATGCTCGAAATCGTCGAACTCGGCGGCGAACTCTACAGCTCAGACGGCCGCCTCGACGGCGCCCGCCGGCAACGTCGCCTCGAGCGATAACGCCGCTGCTTCGCCTGCTCCTGCGCCTGCTGCCGCGGGCGCTGGTGGCGCGTCCGGTACTCCCCCGATTTATCCGGGCGCGGTGCCGGGTACTCGGCCGGAGGGCGTCGGCATCAAAGCGCCACCCAAACAGGTCAAGGCTTACTCCACTGCGGACGGCTTCGCTACTGTAAAAGCGTGGTATAAAGCGCATCTTAAAGGCGCGCCCGAAATGGCGCAGCCGGGTATGGAAAAGAGCGAGGACGCGTTCCTCGTAGGACGGGGCCCGAGTGGAGCGGTCGTCATGATCCAGAGCTTCAAAGGCAAGACGTGGATCCTGATCGGACCGCCTATGTAACAACTTCCCTGGCGCGGAACCTAGCGATACGCTCGATCAACTTCTCCGGCACGGCTTCCTCGAATGGAAAGCGGATCGTTCCTTTGTCGATTTTGTACAGGCGCAGGTCGTCGACGCGACGGGCGCTGGGTCAGCCCGCTGCGGTAAGCGCGCTCAGTGCGAGCGCGGCGACCGTAATAACGATCACTGCTTTGGATCTAAGGACAGCCAGCTGATCTTACCGGCTGAGTCGGTCGCGATCGAGCAGATCCACTGATCGGTCGTCGGCATCAAGGGTACCGAAATCGGCCGCTCCAAGGTCAGAGCGTACTGCGAAACCGGAACGCCGTCCAAGATCCTGTTGCCCGAGTATGTAAACGACTTCACGTCGCCACCGCTCCGCAGCAGCTGGGACACCTGGGTCACGTCCGAATCGGTGAAGTGCGCGTTGACGTCGGCCGTGTACAAGCTGCGATCGATCTTGCCGGCACGCAAAGCGTCGAGCTGCGCGCGCGCCAATTTGGTCAGGGCCGGATCTTCGGACGGGGTGCTGGTTGCCGTCGGGGTTTCCCCCGCAGGCGTCGACGTAGCCGCCATAACCTCGGAACCGCCGAGTGCGCAGAGCACTAGCGCGGCTACTGGAATCGAAAAGAAGAAGCGCACGAGAACCGCCTTCTCTTTAATTGCTTCGGACTCAGTAGCAGGTAGCTGACCTTGCCGTCTTTTTCGGCCGCGATCGACAAGACCTAGTCTGCTGTCGTCGGCATCTTCGGCAGCGAGATTGGATGCTCGACGTCACGGCATATTGCGCGACCGCAACGCCCTCTTCGACGCATTCCCGGAGTACGCGAAGGTCCCGACCTCGCCGGCGCCACTCAGCACCCGGGCGATTTGCGAAACGTTCGCATCGGTGAAAAGCGCGTTGACCTCAGCGAGTGCGGTTACTACCCGACCGATCAGCAGTTTCGGGAATGGTACGACCGCCGCGAGGTCGAGGGAACGCTGATAGTTTCGGCGGGAGCACCTAGGTGCGCTGACCCCGAACCTTGACTTTATGTTTTATTTAATATAAAGTAGGTATTAAGTAAATAATTGTAGCTGTTAGGAGGAACTTTTACGTGAGGAAGCCTGCCTTGTCCATCGCCGCCCTTGTGACCCGGATTGCCGTCGTGGGGCTGGGGCTCGCCTTGTTTTTCGAGCAAGCCGGCGCGCGTCAGCTGCTGCATCTCGACGGATCGGACGGCCGGGTCATGATGACGCCGGTCTATTGGGTCAGCCTGCTGGCGCCGGCCTTCTTCCTGATAGCGTTGTGGGCGGCGTCGGACACCCTCGTCCGCATCGACCGGGGCGACGCCTTCGGTCCAGCGATGGTCAGAGGGCTGAAGGAAATCGGCGGCAGTCTGATGCTCGGAGCGTTTGCCGACACTGTGGTGCAGCCCAGCTTGATCTTTCTCATCGGCAATGGGTTCCGCGAAATGCGCGGCGTCAGGTTCAATTATGACGTCGAGAACCTGACGCTGGCCCTGGTCGGGCTTGTACTCCTCCTGCTGGCGCGCCAAGGGCAGAAGCTGAAATCGAAACTGGACCAGTTCGTCTGATGCCGGTGCGCGTTACGTTGGATGTCATGCTGGCGCGGCGCAAGATGCGTGCCCGCGACGTCGCCGCGCAGATCGGCCTGTCGGAAACCCAACTCAGCCTGCTGCGAACGGGCAAAGTCAGGGGCATGCGCTTCGACACTCTGTCTAAGCTCTGCCTCGTCCTCGAGTGCGCGCCGGGAGATATCCTCGACTATGATCGGGATGACACGGACCTGCATTTAAACGAAGATTAAGGTGACACGGTCCGTCGTTACAGGCTTGCCAGTGTATCGCCAACGGGAATCGAATCCGTGGCGAAACGTTCACGGACTTAGTCGCGCTTGACGAAGAGAGGTTAAGATCCGTTTGCGTTTGTCTGAACGAGGGTAACAGAACCCGCGGTTCGTGCGTTGGGATACGACAGGAAGAGATCTGCTGAGGTTCTACAGATGACCCTGGTTCGCGTTTGCGTCCTCTTGGCCGGTGTTTTTGCGCTTGCGGCGACCGCCGGAAACGATACGATGGCCCCGCTTTCTCAGTATCTGATGAGCCCTCAGGCCGAGATCGCGCTCTCGCGCAGCGCGGCGCCGGCGGCGATTTCGAAGCGTGCGACGATCATGGTTCTCGGGGCGCACGGCTACGCCGTCGCGCAGAAGGGCCAGAACGGCTTCAGATGCATCGTCGAGCGGGGCTGGATGCAACCGTTCGGCGCCCCAAACTTCTGGAGCGTTAAGATGCGCGCCCCCATCTGCTACAACGCGGCGGCGGCGCGTACCGTGCTTGTTTACACCTTCAAGCGAACGGAGATGGCCCTCGCGGGAGCGAGCAAATCGCAGATCCAGGACCGCATCGTAGCGGCGATCGCCGCCAACGCGCTGCCGAGGCCGGAGCCCAGCTCGATGGCGTACATGATGTCGAAGTCGCAGTACTTGAACGACGACGCCAAAGCGTGGTATCCGCACGTGATGATTTTCACGCCTATGTATGACAGCGCGAATGCGGGAGCGACCTGGGGCGCCGATCGCCGCCTCTCGCCCGTCGTCTTCGACGCGCAGGACAAGATGCCGGAGCCGTGGACGTGCTTCTTCATTCCCGTCGCGCACTGGTCCGATGGGACGCTCGCGCCACTATATTCGGGAACGTAGTGCGCGAGAGCAGGCAAAAGGTCTGCGCCTAAGACGAGCGTGACCGCGTGCTGTCCCGATTCGCGCTGCACAACGTACGTGATTGTGCGGCTGAGGGTGTCGCGTTGGCACGTTCGAATCCCAAGCCGCAGAAGTGCAAGCTGAGACCCCATCGATGCTCAGTATACTGACCAATTCCGCCGCATGCAGCGACGCGCCATGCATAGTTGACTGTCAACAGTCTGGAAATGCGACGATGTCACCAGTATCGAGATTATAGAATGCATTGCAGTGCATATTTAGGACCCTCCTAAAGCGAGTTATGCCGGGGACGCTAGGGCGAGGATCGTCCACAAAAATCGTAAAAGCATTGCGAGGATGACCATCGTAACCGCTAAAAGTATACTTTACAAATCGCCGCTGTGACGGCGAAACTTCCGACAACGCATGGGCGAGGTCCGCCTGTTGCCTCGGCAACAAATGCGGTGTCCCGCGACAATTGATGCATTGGACGGGAAATGCCGGATTGGCCTTTCCGCGATTATTATCAGCGTGATAGGCACATCCCGCGATAAAGTGTCGCGTCGTTTGCCTTCGAACATTCGAACACTGCGTTTGCGTGTTTCATCTGGCGAATGCGGGTTTAACTTAACACTTGCATCGGCATCGCATCAATCTGCAGTCACGAGACGCTGACGATGAATTCGACTGACGTCGCGCCGGATTTCTACGTATCCGCGCCTTTGCGTTACGCCGGAGGAGAGCGGTCACCCCGCGCCCGAAACGGTGAGGCAGGAGGTATTCCAATGCGTTTTCTTGTGCTCTTCGCGTTCATTGCGGCGGCCGTTGCACCGGCCGGCGCCCAGACCCCGGGCGGGATGGCCGCCATGCAATACTACGTAGGCACGTGGGCCTGCACGGCCGCCGGCGAGCCGGATTCGAACGCGACCGCGACCTACGCGATCGAGAACGGCGTCATGCGTGATTCGGTCGTCGTGCCGCCGCAAGGAAAAATGACCGCACCGTACCAGCTTGCAATCGTTACGATGTTTGACGCAAAGAACAATCGTTACGTGCAAACGAGCCTCGACAACCAGGCCCTGTGGGCGGTCTCGTTCGCCAAGGCGTTTACCGGGAACACGGAAGAGTGGGTGAATAACGTCACGTACGACGGTAAGCTTGGCCATGTCGAAGTCGTGCGCACCGATCGGAACACCTTTGACATCATCGGGTATTCGACCATGTCGCAGACCAAGCCCGACTACAAGGTGACCTGCCACCGTTCGTAGCGGTATGCTCCTTAAGCCGCTCCGTGCGGGAAGCGTCCGTTCATCATCGTCATCGCGACGGGGACGCGAGAGATCTCGCTGGGCGCGACCTTAAACAGATTTTCTTATAAAGGTCGCTAGTAATCGCGCCACAACATCGCAACGATCGTGCCCTCGTCTTGAAAGATCTTCGTAATGGCGTCGATACTGGTGAGCGGCACGTTGTTCACTACGAGCTCGAACGTAAGGTGCTTGCCGCTCTTTGTTGTGATGTAGCCTGCGAAGGATTGGCCCTTCAACAACATCTGCGATGGGGAACCTGCGACATAGGTGCCGGTCTTAGCGCGTACCTTACCGGTCGCGCCCGCGAGGGACGGATCGCGCTGGAAATCCTTGACGAAGCCCAGCGAGCCGTCGACTCCGAGGATCGGAAGCGCGTTGAAGAACGCAGCGTGCTGCGGCGCTTCCCACAGCCCGTTAAGCATATGCGTTACGGCGCGATTGGTTGCGGTTGAATTGCCGCCGCCGCTTCCGTCGACGAAGTGATACTGGCGTGCCGCAATACCGTAATCCATGGCGAGCGTCCGCTGCTCGACTCCAAGCGCGCCGGTCATCGAGTCAACCCCATGCGTGAGGCCGAATAGGACCAAGCTCGTGTCGGCGCCGATGTTGTAACTGATCTTCAAGATCAGCTTTGCATCCTGTCCGTAGGCAAGACCGGTCAGTTGCGCGACCTTCACAGCGGGTCGATACGCGCCTTTGACGGGCAGCAAACGAGCCGGGTTAGGTTCGACCGCGGGCGCATCGACGGTTACGCCGGCCGCCTTCAGCGCTTCGACGAAGACCGTTCGCGCATAATTCGATGGCTGAACGACGCGCACGGTGCGAACCAATGTAGGGCGCCCAGTTAGCGGCGGGACGAAATTGCTTGGCAGGCTGCCTGCGATTGTCGACGAGCAGTTCGGCGAACCGATACACGCGGGCAGAATCGGATCGACCTTCAATGCGTTCGACGTGTTCGGCCCGCCGGTGCGAAGCCGATTGCGGACGGCGAGCGCGGCCGATTGCGGCCGCCACGCGACGTCACCGGGACTGCCGGCGGTACGCCGCGGCACGATCGAAAGATCGACCACATCGTCGTTGACGAAGATTGGTTTCACGTTGAATTGGCCGCGAAAGTAGAACGGCTTGAAGAGCCGGTCGTCGACGACGATCTCGCCGGTCACACGCCTGATGCCGGCCGCTTTGACCGCCCGTGCCAGCCGGCGATATCCCGCAAGCGGATCGGGCTTGGTCAATACCGCGTTGCCCAGACTATCGGCTTCGTTGTGGTCCCAACTGCTGACGGCGATCGAGCCGTCGGGGTTCGTGCGACCACCCATCGTCAGATCGCCCGACGCCACCAGTATCAAATTGCCGCGCAAAGCGCCACCGACGACGCTGCCCGTACGATACACGGGCGTGTCGTAGGTGTGTGCCGCGCCCACTCTGTTGAGCAGTTCGCCCACGCTGAAAACTTTTCGGACCGATCCGATGAAGAACGCGCGGCCCGGGTTCAGATCGACCAGCACCTTCGCGCCATCCTCGACGCGCAGACCCCACGTCGCGTTTCTGTAAGCCGGCTTGTTGAAAATCGCTCGCACATCCGATGGCACCGACGCAGCGGGGCTCGAGCGCGCAATCAGCGCCGAACCCGTCAGCGCGCAACCGAGAGTTACCGCCACCGCAAGGAAAACCCGAAGTCTCATTGAGGCGAGGTAGGAAGGCGGCCGACGGATATCCTGCTCGCTCGCACGGCGAGATAAGCCGCATTCATCGGCATAAAGCGAAATGCAGTGCTTTTTTATTTGGTTCGCAATCGGCCATGCCCAAAGGCCGGCGACGTCATGACCCCCCGCGATGCGGGGATCCGCCCAACGAAAAGGCTTGCTGCCCACGACCACGACCCCGTCGTCGACGGCCGCCAATGTGAAGTCGGCCAGTGGCACGACTTCCATGCGCCAGACCTCGCGTCCGCTCCGCCGATCGACCAGAGTCAGCCAGCTGTCCGGACTCGTGTCGTTGTTTTCGTCGATGACCTGGTGCACGCGCCGATCGGACACGATCGCAAATTGACCGTCGCCAACGTAGCGCTCGTAGTTCCATGAGGTCGCTCCGCGCCAGAGCGTCGCGCCGGTCCGGCGTAGCAATGCGTCGTACGACTCGCCGTCCTGCTCCGGCGTGCGCGCGCCGCATACGAGCACCGCGTCCGGCTCGAGGAGATTCGGAGGATCCAGGCAGATGCCGAGGCTCCGGTGCTGCCACCGCGTCGTTCCGCGCGTATCGATGGCGGTCAGATCACTCGCGCTGAGGAGGTTGTGTTCGTCGCGATGCTGCTCCCAGAGATACGCGGCGTCCGCGTCTGCGAGAACCGCCCCGATCGTAACATGGTCAGGCTTGACGCGCCATCTCATCGCCTTCGCCTTCGGGTCGTAGCGATACTTGCCGAATCTCTCGCGCAACTCACGCTTCCATTGCAGCGCGCCCGTCTTTCGATCGACCGCGTACACGGCGCTGTCGTCAGGCGTCATTTCATTGACGTGCCGGACCCCGTAGACGTACACGGTGCGCTCCGTTACCACCGGCGCCACCGCAGCGGGAACCGCAAACTGTCTTGACCACAGTTTCTCTCCTGCCAGCTCTAGCGAACTGAGCGAACCATCCCGTCCCGCCACATACAGCACCCTGCCCGCAAGCGTCGCATGACCGAACGATTCCGGCGCCCTGAATTTCACCGGCCGCCCGGATGCCGTATCGAACGCGTGCATCGAGCCATGGCCGTCGTCGGTGAAGATCGCGTGCGCTCCGACCCCGACGATGTGCGCAGCCGGCGCCCGTCCCGACCAATGCTTCTGCCGGTCTTCACATCGAACGCGTGCAGAGTCCGCGTTTGGGAATCCCACGTTTGATCGCGTACACGACGCCCGCGCGAATGACCGGCGTATCGGTGACCTGAAGAGTCGAATTGTGCCAGAGCAGCTTGATAACCGGGCCGCCGTACTTCGGACGGCCTGAATTCAGCAGCGCGGCACACGCCGCCAAGACAAGGGTCGCACAGACGAGCGCCGATCGTCGCAACATCATCATCGCAAGCGCGGTTCGCTAGGGGCCCGGGGGTGGGAGCGGCTGTCCGTTCAGTTTGCTCGCGAGCGCGTCCAGCTTTTCAACGATCAACGCCGAGTTCTTTTGCATCGAGACCGCAGCATCGTCGTTGCGCATAGTGAGCGTGTCCAGTGCCGTCCCCACGCGAAATCATCGGAAACGCAAAGTCGGCATGCAGCCCCGTATCGCGGATGCTGTGCAGGTCGATTGGCCGGTTCCAGGCTCGTAGGGCGACAATAGCCGGATCGTTTTCGCTGCGCCGGTGAAAAAGCCCGTCATGACGGGCTTTCAAGTGTAGCGCCAACGGGAATCGAATCCGTTCCCGATAGGTCGTCAACGGTCGTCGATGGTCGAAAACGCCGATAAAATCAACGCGTTAATGCCCCTGTCGGGCGTCGAAAGTCGCTAACGGTTGCCATCGATGGCAACCGAATGGCAACCGCGTTACCGGCCTACTTGGACCCGCCACGCTCAGCCCGCAGAGGAGCGCGCCACTTCATGCGGACAGCATGCCATGTTAGCGAAAAGGTCTTTTTTCCGGACTCTGCGGGGATGCTTAGGTGATGCGTCATCCACTCGAGTCGGGCGCGGTCACGATGGGATAGGAGTTAAGCGATCTAAAACGGACCCCCACACCGCGACTCTCGGTTGCCGGGCTGCGGGTGCGGTGAGGCGTTCCGTTCGATTTTGGTACGGCGCTGAACGCTATTGCTGAGGAGACGTGTCTACCGAGCCGCCTCAAATAATTATGGGAGCCGCGCCCGAGTACGAGACGGCGACTCGATCATACGGCGCGATTTTAAGTCCATCCATTGCCTCGTGCACGAGTTCGGACACGAAGGGTGGGAAGAGTTCGCGTTCGGCATCCAATGTTATCAACAACCACAGAGGACGCAGACTCGGATCGAATTGCCTAGCTTTCTCTCGTTTCTTACAAAGCGCAGTTCTAAGGCGCTCCCCGATCCATGCTCGCCCAGGATCGAGCCAGCCCCCGTCTCGCTGGCAAGGAGTCGGATTCGACACGCGCCCCATGCGGTAAAATACGTTGGCTTGATACCGAGCTAGGGTCGGCTGCGTCTCCGGATTGGGTTTAAGCAGCTCGACGTCGTCAGCGATTGCCTCAACAAGATTCGCAATTTCGCCCGCGACTTGGTCGGGTTCGCTGCGCTTACCGACTCCCGGGTCGCTTAGTCGGATCTCAAGGTTTCCGCCCCCGCAGAGCTGCCTAAATGCGCTGTCCTTTTGCTTCCTTTCCGTGACTGCGTGGTTTATCTCCTCAAGGTGCCTCGCGAACGGCATGCCGTCGTACGGTGCGACGTTCGTGTGCTCAACGTAGAGGGCTGGACGATCCGCAAATACGACGCGGATGTCCGGCCTGTCGCGACGCTCAACATTCATCGCGGACTCGTCCATATCGAGCCCGACCAGCATCTGCACGACAGCCATGGCTTCAAAGAAAGTCTGCGAGTAGAAGCTTGAGCGCGGTTTCCGAATCTCGTTACACCGATCGCCTAGCGTCATACCGTCGATAGGCACGGCCAGAACACGCCGCGCCAATGTGTTGTCATAGGACCCGCCGACGTGGGCGATAACTTCTTCGAACCTCGCTTGAAGCTCGCCAGCAGTATGTTTCGTCGTATGTTTAGACCTTCTCGCCATCGCAAAGATCGATTCGACGGCGTCGACCGCGATTCCAGACGCCACACGCTCCTTTGCACGCGTACGGCTGTGGACTTAACACACGCCAGCGCGTGTGCACGGGGCTTTCCACACGAGGCGGACGCGGAGGAATACGTCCCGCCGAGCACGTCTTCGGGGTGGAGCAGCGGACAGAACTAGCTGGGTGTTTGCCACTGGCCGAACACGAGGCTGCGAGGCGATCTAGGCCTGGAGTGCGCTGCTAGTCGGTCTCGGCTAGGGGTGCTGCGCGATCTGCGCCGCCAGAAGTTCGAGCGCGCTTGTCATTCTGCGCATGATTTCCGCAACGAGTTCTTTATTATCGAGATCGAGGAGATGGCCGCGCCTCAAGACGTTCTCCGCGCGTCCGCCGCGCCGATGCGCCGAGCCTGTGCTTCTCATGGCCTGCAGTTCTTTATGCGGGCCGACAATCGCGGCGATGTCCACAGCGCCCCAGGATTGGAGCATCTTCTCTAGCAGCGCGATTGACTGAGCGTTAGTAGTATCGACGTCAGCGGGAATTTCGCTGCGCAGCAGGTCGTTGTCGAACGACTCTATCGTTGCCTTCGCGAGACCCGTTAGCTGTGCGTCGCTTTCTTCGGGCCCGTCGGAGACGGGGACGCGAAGGCCATCATAGATGAAAGCGTCCCCCTTTTCCAGCGGACGATAAAGACTACGTCCGAACTTCGCAATAGCAGCTTCGTTCGTCGCTCGCATTGCCCGCTTGAAGTCGAAGGCTGGGTCGCCTGCCGGATCCACCCACTCGACGCCGAAATCGCGGCGGAAGCGCTCTACGCTTATGCCGCCGCCCGGCGGCGCTACGTTCTGCGCACGCCAGTGCCGTTGCTCAATATGCGGGATGTGCCCTAGATCGCCAAGATACACTTGAACCAGGTCGTCCTTACGGCGATCGAACGGGATGCCCCACAGTTCCAAGCACTGCAGGTATCCCGTTCGCACGGTGTATCGACCGGGCGAGTCGTAATAACGCCGAAGAACCTCCGCGCGGTGATAGACGGGGGTCAAAAAAGGGGCTTCGCCGAGGGTCTCGTCTGCCGAAGCCTGCAGCTCGACGCCGTTACGATCACGGCCAATGATGAAGTGTTCATGTCCAGCCGAAGGCGCGCGTGGATCACCGTTGATCCCGCGGTACGGCTCGACTACGTCCTTACCTATCACTCTGCCGAAGGCAGCGTAGTCAACGATGGAATCGGCGTTGCGCACGACTCGTCTAAACTGACCGCTCGCATCAACATGGTTATCATCCACGTCAGTTTCAACAGTAGCATCTCCGTATCGCTGGTGGTCGTGGATGCGAACGAGTCCTGCGTGGGCGACGGCCAGAAACGCACGAAGATGGTGTGCGTCTACCTTCAAGACTACGCGTTCGCCATCGCGTCTCTTTCGCGCAACGTCATGCAGCGTGCCATCAGTGTCGATGCGGCGCAGCGTGTCGCCTTCCCACCATCCATTCCAGTAGAGTACAAACGCTTGAACCAAATCGAGATCGAGCGGTCGATAGCCGTAGTACGTCGTCTCGATTACGAAGGGACGCTTGTCTTGGGCTACGGCGCTATCGGGGTCATGGTGATCCCGCTCCGGGTCCGCAGTCGCGCCATAGGCACGTCCCTCGATGTAGGCGTCGACGATTTCAGTAACCGCGTCCCCGCTGTTCACGCCGCGGGGCTCTGTCTTAACACGTGCGTGAACTTGGGCGATGTCCACCAGGTAGCTGAATGTGGAAATGCGACCTTCTTCGGTCTGCCAGACCTGGCCCACGATGATCCAGCCTGCGTTACGGCTGTTGTCGCGTGCATCGAGCCAATCCGAAAAATCGAGGGGACCAGTGGGATTTGGGCAAGGCATTCGTCTTCACAACAAACGTCTGCTACTAAGGGTTGCCCGTCGGGAGGCTGCAATGGCTACTGTTGCAGATTCCCCGGCGCGGGATCCATTTCGAGCCCGTTATCTCGACCTCCATGGCTAATTCAGCGACGACGCCCAGGCTCAGCCATGTCGAATTTGGGAGTCCGCTCCGTTTGCCGTTAGCAGGTTCGTGGTCTGCCTTATCTCGCGGCCAAGATCAAGCAGGCAAGGTCTCGAGTCGGAACCCACCGCCTTCCGCAACACGCCGTGTATGACGAACCCCTCCATAAGCTAGAAAATCTTCTGGCAATTCCACCAGGGCGGACGGATTATGCAGAAGTGTCATCTTAGTTGCAGCGTCGTCGCGCCACCTACGCGTGTACGAAATCACCGCGCTGACGCGGCCGGTTGTGCTTTCGCCGAAAGCTCCGGGCAGTCTATATTGTAGCAACTGATCGTCGCGAACAACTGCAAGTTCCTCACCGTAACAGGCTTCAACGACGTCTTCGTGGTCTATCCAATCGGTCATCGTTCGGTCAATGACGACGATTCCGCTCCCGTCCAGCGGTATCTGGTCGGCGGCTTCGATGACGCGCTTCACCACGTGGGCGGCATTCTCGTTGCCGAAGATGTGCGGCTTCCCCATCATCGTGCCGACGTACCCCTTGCCCCGTTTCGTGTGTGCTACGACGCTTACAAGCAGTCCGTCGGCTTCGAAGAGATGCGGTGGTTTCCCACCGTCGTGATGAAACTCGGCGATCTGCCGTTTTATCGCCTTGACAGCCTTCGGCACTTCCATCAAGGTCAATGCGAATTTCTCGAGGCCTAAGACATACGGCTGGTCGATCACTCGTAGGCGGCGCTGCACATCAGTTTGCACTGCCGCGTCGCCCCGAAGGTTGAGCAAGTCGAGTGGACTCTTGATCTCCCACCAGGTCCTCGGCGCTGTTTGTGCCATGAACTCGCACTGGCGTGCGCCGACGTGGGGTTCTAACACGATATCGACGCCCCCGCGCTTAAGCCACGCTGCAAACCACAATTCGGTCCGCGCCGACTCCATCGCAGGGCCTTCGTGCCTGCGTAGTTTCGCTCGAAATGCCTCGAACGATCCTTCGGATTCGAGCGTGAGGAGATCGGCCGTCACCTCATTCCAATACATCATGTTCATTTCGTCGTTCGGTTGGACCAGGCGCAACAAAAGTAGGTTATCGTACGCGGTGCGTCGTCGGATGAGGTTGGCAATGAACGGCTCGTCGTAGATGCGCTCAAGCGACGGGTGGGCGACGAGCGTTGCGCGCGCGCGGATCAGCGCTCCTGCTGGGTCAAGCGTCGGCAAGTCGAATATTGTCATGCGTTTTTTGTTCCTGGGAGCGTCGCCGCGCATGTTGGGTGAGCCTCCGAGTCCGCTGAGCGCTAGTCTGAAAGCCCTGTTTGCGGCCGCCCTATGCGCAAGTGTGTCCGCACCGATCGGGCCAGCAGCGCGCGATTCTTCGGATGTGGCATGCGCCCCCGCCGCGCAGCCTTGAGGGTTGTGAACAAGAGCCCCGCCCGCTCTGCGAGTTCTCGCAGCTCGCTCTTCGTCATGGCCCTGAGCCTCGCGACCGTCCCGTGCCACTGCTCGCGCTCGCGTTGAGGGTCTGGATATTCGGTGTAAACCCTCTGCGGATCGTGGACTAGCCCTTGCTCGATCTCCTCGAGATAATTGGATTCCCTGCCGATACGATGCACGGCGCCAATCCGAACGTGCCTACGTGCGAGCAGTCCTTTCGTTTGCCTCGCGCATGGCTTGCCATCAGCACCGGCCGCTTTGAACTCTTCGTGGTACTCGTACTCACGCAATACATCACCATAGGTCAGCAGCCCGGCAACCCTCGGGCCTCGCAGCTACGATGTGGTAACGCGATGCTGGATCCCCGTATGTACATCGATCCACGGACCTCGCAGCCATTTGTTCGAGTTCGTTTCGAAGGGCCGCGGCGCAGAGAAGGCCTGGGTCTCACGCAGGAGACCATCGCCTTTGAAGCTGGCTTGTCAGTCAGACACTACCAGCTCATTGAGTCCGGTGCCTCGAACCCTCGCTTGAACACCCACTTAAATTTGGCATCGGCTCTCCAACTAAAGCTGCACGATCTGCTGCGCAAAGTCAACCTTTGAGTAGGCCGCCTTAACTCGCAAAAGAGCGGAAATTTTTAAGCGAAGCCAGTTTCAACGACGCGTACGGCGTTTCCGGCGCCCTTCCTGTTACCGGAGGATTGCCAGAGCACGCAGACCTCGCCTAGCTAGCCGTTCCGTCGATGAGCGCGAAGATGGCCTGTGCCCCGGCGGCGATTCCGGAAGCAACGCGGCCATCGGCATCGAGCAGAATCGCCATCGGCGTACCATTTGCACCGAAAGCGGAAGCGAGATCTCCGTTCAGCACAACATGGGAGCGCAGTCTCATTGCACGATTATCCCGCTGTGTCGCGAAATATATCGACTCAACGAACGGCCGATCCTGAGGGGGTGGCGGCTCGAAGCGGATCAAACGGCAGTCATCCTGACCTGATTCAGAGCCGCAACGACCGCGTCAGATAGCGGATTGCCGGCATGACCGGCATCCACCACGCGCAGCTCGCTGCCTCGCCAACGCTTATGGAGGCGCCAGGCGGTTTCCAATGGGCTGCTAACGTCATAACGCCCGTGAAGCAAGATACTTGGAATCGTGCTTAGCGTGGGGGCATTGCGTAGCAGTTGGTCCTCCTCCAAGAACGCAGAGTGTTTCCAGTAATACGTTACGATTCGTGCAAAACGCAAACAAAATTCCGGGTCCTCGAAACGACGATCTGGTCTATGGTCTGGAATCAGGGAGACGTGGGCGTCTTCCCAGGCGCACCACTCCCGTGCGGCGGCTACGCAAGCTGAACCGTCGTCATCGAACAACAGCGAGTGATAGGCGTCGACGATACGCATCTCTTGGAGCGATACCGGAATATAAGAGACAAAGCGTTCCCACTGCCGGGGAAAGATGCGGCCAACGTCGCGCGTGATCCACTCTACCTCGCGACAGCTCGTCGTGGTCACGCCGCCCAAGACTATTGCGGAAACGCGTTCGGAGTGGGCCTGCGCATACGCAAGTGCAAGCGTGCTGCCCCAGGAAACGCCGAGCATGTTCCAGCGTTCGATCCCAAGATGGGTGCGGATCAACTCTAGATCGCGTATGAGGTGCTGAGTCGTATTCGCCCGAAGTTGCGATGGATCAGTTACCAACGGTCTGCTTCGACCACAGCCCCGCTGATCAAACAAAATAACTCTGTAAGCTTCTGGGTCGAAGAAGCAGCGGGCGCGTGGTGTGCTGCCGGAACCTGGTCCGCCGTGAAGATATACCGCCGGCTTACCCTTCGGATTGCCGCAACACTCCCAATAGATTGAATTACCATCGCCAACGTCAAGCAGCCCCTGATCGTAAGGTTCTATGTCTGGGTAGACCATGTGTCTGGAGATTAGCCGTGCGAGGCAAATTGTCCGCGCCTCAGGGCAGAATCAAAGCGGTGGTCCCTGCGACGGGAAAGTCAAGTCATAACCCGCGCTTTACTCGGAATGAGCTACAAACTCACCAAACGCGACTTATCGCTAGTTTAGGAGTTGCGGAAGCTCGTTCTGTCGCAAGAACGTGGGATCTACGTATCCCCCAGGAACGATCATTATGTGAGAGTCTTCGAGGGAGGTGGGTACCTTTTACTCCACCATGTCCGGGGGCGATCATAAAATACGGTCGCCCGTTTCTCATAGTAATGGAACTGAATACCCCTGTGATGACCATCAGCGGATCGCGAAAACGTATGATTTGTAGCCGGCCGGGGCATCGACGCGCGACTCCGGTATTAACGCCAATTTTGGTCCTACGGGAGTCGGTGAAGTGCCACCGCACACCATCGGCATCACGAGTATAGCAGAAGCGAAGAACCTCAATGCCAATGTCGCTATTCACGCGGCGTCCTCAAGGAACACGTTCGTTGACCTCGTCCCAATAGGGGAACTCCGCGGCTAACACGGTTGGCGGTCTGCTGCGTCATAGCCATTGCGCCAATTGGCGCTGATCGCTGTGCAATCGGCCCTGGTCGAAGTCTCAAAGATGATGCTCAATGCCATTCGCCTCTGGAGGTGAAGCATAAACTTGTATCTACGCCTTGCAGTTCCATTCGAACGTTAGAGCGAAACTCATCTCACGCATGTCAAGCTTTTCTCGAATCTCTTGAGGATCCGAAGGGTCTGCGAGTGGGTCACATTCACCACTTCTGCCCGGTGTCAACGGCGCGCTCCCAAGGCTCGAATGGTATACCTGCCGCTGCATATCTCGATCTTACGTCTCGCTTCAGGCTCGCATAATCGTAAGCATCCATCTTCGCATAGCCCTTTGCATACAGCGACGCAACCGCTTCACGTAAGAGCCAAAGGTCGCTGGCGAGGAGGTCTTTGCTACCATAAAGTTGATTTTGCGCATCGTCATCAAGCGCCTTAATTTGTCGCTTAACCTCCAACAAATAATACGCGGTGGCTAGGTTACGGTCGTCGCAGTTGTCGATCAAGTGCTCGTCGATGTAGTCCAGATCGTGCGTGAAATTCGCATATTCAGCTTTCGCCAAGTCTGCACTAGATTCGTCCGACTCTCCGAGATAGGTCTGGTATTCGTTCCATTCTTGTCTCGCGATGGATAAGCGAGCCTCAAGTTCATAGCATGCTGCTCTTGCGCTTAGCGGCGACGAAGCCAAAAATACTAAGAATGCTGTAACGCCTACCGCAAAACGCTTCATCGCTTTGCCCTCCATCCGAACAGCCTATTCGAGCGGCTTTTCGATATATTATCCAAGTTCGGGCCACTTTCGGATGCCAAAGCGACGCGCGAAGGCGTAGCGGTCGCCATTTTTTATGCGCTCGTCCAGGTCACGCGCTTCATCGTCCGGCTGCGCTTTGCGGTCCAGCGGTTCGAGATCATCGCAGTTCCCGCCTCGAAGAAGCTCGCGATCTTCGCGAATGCCATCCGGTCTGAAACTCATGCCTTTACCTGTGCTGCGACAAGGAACCATGCGATTCCGGTGATCGTCAAGATTGCGATCTCGTATTCGAAGGCCCGCGCGTTCGCGACGCGGTGTAGTCCTAGTTTGAGCTGGTACTGCGCGTCGTTGTAGTCCGGGGAGCCCGGGGTAGCATAGGGGTCGGGCCGACAGCGCGGCTCATCCCACGAAGAGCAAACTTGAGGAAGCAGACCAGGCGCGATCGCACGACCGATCTCGGCATGCCTCGCGAATGCAGCCACGAGGTTTAGCGCTGAAGCGCCAAGCGCGAAGACGAGGATGGCGATACGGAAAGATCGGACCATCGCCGGCTCCTTTGCCCTGCGGAGCGGCCTTCCCCGTTAGATTGGCGGCGCTAGACTACCCTGCGCCAGATGCTCCCGTCGTCGTTACGAAACGCGAGGGCTTGTGCCTCGCGACGGACCGCCGCCGCCCACAAAGACGCCATAGACCGGCGGCCTTCCTACTCTGCACGGTGGCGAACGCATGGTGCGCAAAGGCCGGCGATGACGCAATCATCCGTGCGCTCCGCTTGGCCAAACAGAATTACCTAAGCCGCCTCGCCCTTGCTCAAGGAAACCGGGTACTTCACAGCGTTTTCTGCCATCTTATCAGCGATGGCTTTCGGCAGGTCAACGCTTAGCTTAACTGTGATGCGGATGCAGTAGATCATCACATCCGTCTAACTCCTCAGCCACTCTGGAATGTGCTGACCCAGCGACCGCTTGGGCATGGTCCGGATCCAGCCACTGAAAGATCTCCAGCAATACCGCGGCTTCAACGACGAGCGCAGATGCAAGGTTCTTCGGATTGTGAAACTGATCCCAATCGCGCTCACCTCCAAAAATCCTCAGCGAGTTCTGGATTCCCTCAATATCTGGTGCCTGTGCCATGGTCTTGTCTCCGAGCTAGCCCTCGAGGGGTTGGGATGCGTGATGGTTGAGAACAAGGGTTTGTTCGCTTGTAACAAGCGCGTCCCGGATTCCTAATGAGTTCGTTGCTGTCGTGGAGTTCGACATCTACGGCATAATAGTTACTGCTCACCAAGATGGCTGAGCCGCTCTAATGCGTCATCGATCATCTTTATTCCAGACATCGCCCCTGTGCGAAGGGTTTTGCTGACACCGTGGTCTCGGACATCCTTGAAGACCGCCCGAGCCTTCATCAGTTCAGCGCCGCCCAACCGGAACTGCCCGGTCAACATCGCACCTTTGCCGCCAAGAATAAATATGTGCCTTCTCGTAGTTGCGCCCTCTGTGCTTCTTCCGGGTTGCTACTGACGCGGGAAATGTCTAATTGTTGTGCGGCTGCCAGAACGCAATGCGCGTCTAACGCACGGCCATCGTTGTGCGAGTCAGCATTCAAACACTGTCGCTCGTCATCCGTCTGCGCAGATGCTATCGCAACAGCAAAGAAGAATGCTATGGCTACGAAGAAGCCCCTT
>Ga0185299_10002903_pt1 | contig 24554 bp, 30 predicted proteins | sample PaiPotPPA55metaG_FD_128002 | JGI IMG/M metagenome (GOLD analysis project Ga0185299, IMG submission 128002) | Iron sulfur acid spring bacterial and archeal communities from Banff, Canada, to study Microbial Dark Matter (Phase II) - Paint Pots PPA... ... | reverse complement strand
TCGTCGCATGGGTCAGCTCCGAATCAAGCTGACCCCCTATGAATCACGCAACCAGACGCTTGGGAATCCACTAATTGAGGACAGGCCCTAATTGAGGACAGGCCCTAGCTGGCCGACGAAAATCCCGGTGGTGTTGTGGCCGGGGTGGGAGAGACTTCCGATATAGTCTTTCTCGACCGGGTCGAAGTCGATGGCGAAAAACACGACGGGATTTGGACCCGCGGCCGCCCGCGCCGCCAGCAGCGCTGGCTCGTTGCCCCCCGCGACCAGCATGTCCACGCCTCGGGCCGCCAGCTCGCGGTAGGTCTGGCCATAGCCTTCGATGCTCGGGGCCTGGATAAACTCGAAAGTGAAATTGCGGCCCTCCACGTAGCCGAGCTCGGCCATGCGTTGCTCGAAGGCGGCGTAATGCGGGGCTCCTCGCGGCAGCATTCCCGAGTAGCCGACGCGCACCCCCTTGGCTTGTTGCGCGGTCGCGCCGAACGGCCATGCCGTGGCCGCGCTGCCCGCCAATGCGATGAAGTCTCGGCGCCGCATGTGCTCGGATCCAGAGCCTCAGGGTAACCCCGATCGGCGCAAAAGAGTAGCACATTCTACTAATCGTACTGTGTCACAAAACGTCCAGGCGCCAGCTGCTTTTCTTTCGCCTTGCCGCAGAAACAGATGGGAGATCTCGGCGGCCGGTCTCGCATGACTGAAGAGATAGCCCTGTATCTCCGTGCAGCCCACGGACTGGAGCTTCTCCAGTTGTTGCCCGGTCTCGACGCCTTCGGCGGTCGATACCGTGCTGAGGCTCTTGGCAAGGGTCGCGATGGCACGGACAATGGCGAGGGGCTCCGATCCGTTCGACAGATCATTGATGAAGGAGCGATCGATCTTGATCTTGTCGAATGGGAAGCTGCGCAAATAGCTCAGCGAGGAGTATCCGGTCCCGAGATCATCCATTGCGATCTGCACACCGAGCTCGCGCAGCTGATGCAAGGTGGCGAGAGTCGCAAACGTATTCTGCATCAGGACCGACTCGGTGATCTCAAGCTGCAGCGCGTGGGCGCCATGCCGGAGGGCGCGCAGAATCGTTTACGGTTTGCGGCCATTGTTGCTGATCATTGGGTCAGGAGGAGCTGCGGATGGGCCTGTTTCAACCACGCGATCCATTTTGCGAGTTGCGCAAAAGTCCACCGCATGAAATTCACTATCTCGCGCAGATCGATGTGGAAGGCAGACGAGCACCGCTGAGCTGCATCATCTGGGACATATCCGGCAGCGGCGCAAAGCTCACCGTCGCCGACGGGCAACAGCTGCCCGATGAGTTCACGCTCGTCTTCCGCAGGCATTGCCGTGTCGTGCGGCGCTACGACGGACAGATCGCAGTGCGGTTCGTCGGCGCCTGATGCGCCGAGGGGTAGCGCCCCGGCCGGGCATCCGCTATCGCCCGGCGCATGCAGCCGGCTCTCTCGATCGAGAACCTGTCAAAGACTTATGCGTCGGGCTTCAACGCTCTCAAACGCGTCAATCTCGATGTGCGCCGCGGGGAGATTTTCGCGCTGCTGGGGCCCAACGGCGCGGGTAAGACAACCCTCATCAATATTGTCTGCGGGATAGTGACCGCATCGGAAGGAAGGGTTCGCGTCGCGGGCCATGACATCATTGCGGACTACCGCGCCGCCCGATCCATGATCGGTCTCGTTCCGCAGGAGCTCCATACCGACGCTTTCGAGACGGTCTGGGCGACGGTGAGCTTCAGCCGCGGGCTGTTCGGCAAGCCGCGCAATCCCGCTTACGTCGAGAAGGTGCTCAAGGAGCTCTCGCTCTGGGAGAAGAAGGACAGCAAGATCATGACGCTCTCCGGCGGCATGAAGCGCCGCGTGCTGATCGCAAAGGCGTTGTCGCACCAGCCGCAGATCCTGTTTCTGGATGAGCCAACGGCCGGAGTCGACGTGCGATTGCGCCAGGACATGTGGCGCAACGTTCAGGCGCTGCGCGCCGCAGGCGTCACCATCATCCTGACCACGCATTACATCGAAGAGGCGGAAGAGATGGCCGACCGCATCGGTGTGATCAATCACGGCAAGCTCATTCTGGTCGAGGACAAGGCCGAGCTCATGCGCAAACTGGGCAACAAGCAGCTCACCTTGCACCTGCAAAAGCCGCTCGAAGCGATACCGCCCGAGCTCGGCATCTATTCCCTGACATTGACGGACGCCGGCCGCGCCCTGGTCTACAACTATGACACCAACGCGGAACGCACCGGCATCACCGGGCTGCTGCAGGATCTGCGCCAGGCAGGCATCAGGTTCCGCGACCTGGAGACGAGCCAGAGCTCGCTGGAAGACATCTTCGTCGATCTGGTGCGGCAGGGATGATGAACCTGCGCGCGGTCCACGCAATCTACCGGTTCGAGATGGCACGCACCGGGCGCACGCTGCTCCAGAGCATCGTCTCTCCGGTGATCTCGACATCGCTCTATTTCGTCGTGTTCGGCGCGGCCATCGGCTCGCGCATCAGCGAGATCGAGGGCGTGAGCTACGGCGCGTTCATCGTGCCGGGACTGATCATGCTCACGCTGCTGACCCAGAGCGTGATGAACGCATCGTTTGGCATCTATTTTCCCAGGTTTACCGGCACCATCTACGAGATCCTCTCGGCACCGGTCTCGTATCTCGAGATCGTTCTCGGCTATGTCGGCGCGGCCGCAACCAAGTCGATCATTCTGGGTCTGATCATCCTGCTTACGGCAAGCTTCTGCGTGCCGCTGCGCATCGCCCATCCCTTCTGGATGATCATGTTCCTCGTGCTCACCGCGGTTACTTTCAGCCTGCTCGGCTTCATCATCGGCATCGTGGCGGACGGCTTCGAGAAGCTGCAGGTGGTGCCCCTGCTCGTCATCACGCCGCTCACCTTTCTGGGCGGCAGCTTCTACTCGATCGACGTGCTGCCGCCCGCCTGGCAGACCATCACCTTGTTCAATCCGGTGGTCTATCTGGTCAGCGGATTTCGCTGGGCCTTCTTCGAGGTTGCCGACGTGAACGTGGCGGTGAGCCTCGCGATGACGGGCGTGTTTCTGAGCGCGTGCCTCGCTGCCGTGTGGTGGATCTTCAAGACCGGCTATCGGCTCAAGAGCTGACCTTCTAACCGTACTGCGCCACAAAATACGTATTCTGTCATTCCGGGGCCGCGAGCGTAGCGAGCGGAGCCCGGAATCCATAACCACAGACCGTCCGGTTGCGAACGGCGAGCGAGCAACTGCCGGCTGGGCTTATGGTTTCCGGGCTAGACGCCTCGGAATGACAGCGTAGTTTGTGACGCAACCGCTAATGGGCTCTGTATGTGGGCAAAGGCGCGCCTCTTCAATATCTCCGGGCTTCAGAGTCTCGCGCGCCGTGCCCACCCTACGAGTCAGCTTGCCATGCTAATTTCGCGTCGGGTGTCAAGCAGGACGGAGGTGATAAGAGATGAAGATCGCCATCATTGGAGCAGGAAATGTCGGCCGTGCGCTCGGTAGCGGCTGGCGCAAGTCCGGTCACGGCGTGACATTGGGCGTGCGCGATCCGGCAGGCAGCCGGGCGATCGACCTCAAGCAGCAAGGTTTCACCATCGCCGCGCCAAGGGATGCCGCCGCCCGCGCGGATGTGGTCGTGCTCGCCGTGCCGTGGGGCGCGCTTCGCTCGACGCTGGAGAGCCTCGGCTCGCTTGCAGGCAAGATCGTCGTCGATGCAACCAATCCGCTGACCGCGGATATGTCGCTCGCGGTTGGACATTCCGATTCGGCTGGCGAGACAGTGGCGCGGCTCGCCCCTGGCGCACGGGTGGTCAAGGCCTTCAACACCACCGGGGCCAGCAACATGGCGGACAGCCGCTACTCCAACGGCAAGCTTGTCATGCTGGTGGCCGGCGACGATACGCAAGCCAAGGCGAGCGTGATGTCGCTTGCGAACGATCTGGGGTTCGAGGCGGTTGACGCAGGTCCGCTCGCGATGAGCCGTTATCTCGAGCCGATGGCGATGGTGTGGATCAAGCTGGCGCTGGTGCAGAAGCTCGGAAGGAATTTTGGGTTCGCTTTGTTGCGCAAAGGCTGAGCCATGCGGCGGCAGCTGCGTCACCGGTCACGGTGGGTTACGCCGACAAGTCGGCTGTTCACAGCCAACTTGTGCGGCTAATGGTACTGCGTCACAAACTACGCTGTCATTCCGGGGCGTCGGCAAGTCGGTTTCACCGACTTACCGACGAGCCCGGAAACCATAACCCCAAGCAGTAATGTCTGCCACCGCAGCGTAACCACTTTCATCACTGCACGGCCTGTGGTTATGGATTCCGGGCTCCGCTCGCACTCGGTCGGCGCGAAGCGCCGATCCGAGCACTCGCGGCCCCGGAATGACGGGCTAGCGTAGTTTCTGACGCAGTGCGGCTAATCCACCCTACAACTCTGCCCTCAGTGCGACATGAGAACCGGGAGCGTCATGGAGGCAAGAATGCCGCGCGTAACCCCGCCGAGAATGAACTCGCGCAAGCGCGAATGGCCGTAGCCGCCCATCACCAGAAAATCGGCAGCGCTGTCGGCTGAGTAGGACAAGATGACGTTCTCGATGCTGATGTCGCCCTTGGAGGTGCGCCTCGCGGTTGCCGGAACGCCATGGCGGACAAGGTGCGCGATCATGTCGGCGCCGGCGATCTCCTGCTCCTTGCGCTCTTCAGACACTATGACGACATCGACTGCCTTGGCGCGTTCGAGAAAGGGCATCGCGTCGGCAATGGCGCGGGCAGCCGTGCGTTCGCCATCCCAGCACACGACGATGCGATCGAGCTTGAGCCCTTGCTGCTGAATGTACGGCACCAGGACGACCGGGCGTCCCGATTCGAACAGTGCCGCTTCGATGAGGAGATCCTCCGATGCGCCATGCTCGCGCTGTGCTTGCCCGACCACAGCCACGTCAAATCGCCGGGCGATGGAGGCGAACAACGTGGCCGCCCCACCCAGACTGGCATCGAGCGTGCGCGTCTCGGCCGACACGCCCGACGCCTTGGCTCGCGCGGTGAAGTGCTCGACCGCAGTCCTGGCGATCTTGGTGTTTTCCTCCTGCTGCAGCTCGATCAGATCGACCGGGATTGCCCCCAATGCGCCATCGGGAATGACTGCGTCATAGACGAATGCGGTTCCGACCAGATGCGCTTCGAACGTCGCCGCAACGGAGATAGCGTAGTCTGCGGCGAAGTCCTGAGGTCCTCGCCCGACCAGATTGACAACGATATCCTTGATCATGGCAGGGACCCTCGGCTCGATTACTTCTTCTGGCCGTCGGGCCCGAATTGCTTGAGATAACCCCAAAGATCGGCGATGTCCTTGTCGTTCTTGATTCCGACGAATGCCATCTTGGTGCCCGGGATCGCCTGCATGGGCGCGCGGATATAGGAGGGGAACGACTGCTCGTTCCAGGTGATGCCGGAAGATTTGTTGGCCGGCGAGTAGCTGTAGCCCTCGAAGGTGCCAGCCTGGCGCCCGTCGATGCCGTTGAGAGGGGGTCCGAGCTTGATCTTGGCTTCGGGCCCGACATCGTGGCAGGGCGAGCATAGCCGTTTGAACACCTGCTCTCCGGCGGCGGGATCCTGCGCCAGAGATGGCCCGGTGCAAGCAGCAAGAGCCACGACGGCCATCAGCACGGTCTTCATCAAGTCCTCCTGTTTGCCCTCACGCTAATTCCTGCCTTGGCGGCCAGGGGAGGAAGATCAGCCTGGGCGAGAACGCCCAGTCCTCCGAGCGGCTTGGCATCAAGTCGCGCAACGCGGTGTTCGAATGACGGCAACTCCCCGTCCTGTCAATCTGTGCGAGACGCCCTTCCGCCAGAGGCGGAGCGCGAGAACAGGAATTCATCGGCGGTTCCTGCTATATCTGTGCGCACAGCAAGGTCGCCTTTGCGCCCGCAGCTCGTTGTTTCAAGGACCGCTACGGTGTCACTGAAGCTGCCTACGGACGAATCCACACTGGCGCGTCGCGACGAGATTGTGGCGATGCTGCGTTCCATAGTGCCGGGAGAAGGCGTCATCGCGACCGAGGCAGAGATGCGCCCGTACGAATGCGACGGCCTCACCGCCTATCGCCAGCTCCCCATGGTCGTAGTGCTCCCCGACACGACGGAGCAGGTGAGCCGCGTGCTCAGCCTGTGCCATCGGGAAGGCATCAAGGTCGTGCCCCGAGGGGCAGGCACATCGCTTTCCGGAGGGGCCCTGCCGCTCGCGGACGGGGTCCTTCTCGGCATGGCCAAATTCAACCGCATCCGCGAGATCGATTTCGCCAACCGCGTAGCGGTGGTCGAGCCCGGGGTGACGAATCTTGCGGTGACACAAGCGGTCGAGCATGCCGGTTTCTACTACGCGCCCGATCCGTCTTCGCAGATCGCCTGCACCATTGGCGGCAATCTGGCGGAGAACGCAGGAGGCGTGCACTGCCTCAAATACGGGACAACCACGAACAACGTGCTCGGCTGCGAGCTGGTGTTGATCGACGGCGAGGTCGTACGCCTGGGCGGCAAGCATCTCGATGCCGGCGGTTACGACCTTCTCGGCATCGTGACGGGGTCGGAGGGGCTCCTCGGCGTCGTCACCGAGATTACCGTGCGCATCCTCCAGCGGGCGGAATGCGCGCGCGCCGTGCTCGTGGGTTTTCCGTCCTCCGAAAGTGCCGGCGAATGCGTCAGCCGAATCATCTCTGCCGGGATCATCCCTGCTGGAATGGAGATGATGGACCGACCGGCAATCCACGCGGTGGAGGAATTCGTTCACGCCGGTTATCCGCTCGATGCGGAGGCGCTGCTCATTGTCGAAGCGGACGGTCCGGAGGCCGAGGTGGATTACCTGGTCGGAAGGATCGAATCGATTGCGATGTCGTGCGGGGCAGGCACGTGCCGCATCTCCCGGTCCGAGCAGGAAAGGCTGCTGTTCTGGGCCGGGCGCAAGGCGGCCTTCCCGGCCGTCGGACGCATCTCCCCCGACTATTACTGCATGGACGGCACCATCCCGCGCGCCCGGCTGCCGCAAGTGCTCGCCCGGATGCGCGAGATGTCCGAGCAGCATGGGCTGGCCGTCGCCAATGTGTTCCACGCCGGCGACGGCAACCTGCACCCTCTCATCCTGTACGATGCCAATAAACCCGGTGAGCTGGAGAAAGCCGAAACATTTGGAGCAGAGATCCTCAAGCTCTGCGTTGACGTTGGCGGCGTGCTCACCGGCGAGCACGGCGTCGGGGTGGAAAAACGCGATCTGATGCCGACGATGTTTTCCGAAGCCGACCTTGCCCAGCAGCAGCGGCTCAAATGCGCATTCGACAGCAAGGGCCTGCTCAATCCGGGGAAGGTCTTTCCCACCTTGCACCGCTGTGCCGAGCTCGGTCGCCTGCATGTCCACGCGGGGCAGGTGCCGTTTCCCCACCTGGAGCGGTTCTAGGCGTGAACGATGTCATCACGCCGAAGGATACCAAATCCGTTGAGCGGACGGTGCAATGGGCCATCGCCGAAGGCAAGACGCTGGAGCTCGTCGGTGCCGGATCGAGGCGCACTGTCGGTCGGCCGACGCAAACCGATCTGACCCTGGATTTGCACGCGCTCGCCGGGGTCACGCTCTACGAGCCCGACGAGCTGGTTCTGTCGGCAAGAGCCGGCACGCCGCTTGCCGAGATCGAGGCGCTGCTCGCGGAGAAGGCCCAGCAGCTCGCGTTCGAGCCGATGGACTGCGGGTCGATCCTTGGGGGCATGGCCGGCGGTGGCACCATCGGGGGCACGCTCGCGGCGAGCTTCTCGGGCCCGCGTCGGTTGAAGGCGGGCGCGGCACGCGACCATCTCCTCGGCTTTCACGCGGTCTCGGGGCGGGGTGAAGTCTTCAAATCCGGCGGGCGGGTTGTGAAGAACGTTACCGGTTACGATCTGTCCAAACTGATGGCCGGCTCCTGGGGGACGCTCGCGGTCCTGACCGACGTCACTCTCAAGACGCTGCCTCGGCCGGAGACCGAGGAGACGGTCCTCCTGCGCGGGCTCGATCCGGCCAAGGCCGTGGCCGCGATGGCTGCGGCCATGGCTTCCCCCGACGACGTATCAGGGGCGGCGCACTTGCCGGCGCAAGTCGCTGCTCTGATGCCGGGAGCTGAAATTGCCGGTGCCGGAGCGGCGGTGACGGCGCTGCGGCTCGAAGGGTTTGCGGCCTCGCTTCCGCATCGCAAGTCGATGCTGCAGGCTAGGCTGCGATCTTTTGCGGCAGCGAGCGCCGTTGGGCCGGCTGCATCGCGCCGACTGTGGCAAGCGGTGCGCGATGTTACGCCCTTTGCCGCGACCGGAAACGAGGTCGAGCGCCCGCTTTGGCGCATTTCGACCGCGCCAAGCTGCGGCGCAAGGCTCGCCGAGAGCATGGCCAATGAGGCGGACGCAGACATGATTTTCGACTGGGCAGGCGGATTGGTCTGGCTGCGGCTCGAGCCCTCGGCTGATGCGGGAGCGGCACTTGTTCGCCGCCTGCTGGCGCCGTTGGGCGGACATGCCACGCTTGTTCGGGCTCCCGCCTCGGTCCGGGCAGCGGTCGACGTTTTCCCGCCGCAGGATGCGGCGCTGCTCGCCTTGACGAAGAGGGTCAAGGAAAGCTTCGATCCCAAAGGCGTTCTCAATCCGGGACGGATGTGGGCAGGAGTATAATGCAGACGTCCTTCAGCCTCGCCCAGCTCGCAAATCCCGACACTGCGGAAGCAGAGCGAATCCTGCGCACCTGCGTTCACTGCGGCTTTTGCACGGCGACCTGTCCGACTTACGTGCTGCTCGGGGACGAGCTCGATTCGCCGCGCGGGCGCATCTACCTGATCAAGGACATGCTCGAGAGCGGCGGGCGTGCCCGGCCCGAAGTCGTTCGGCACATCGATCGCTGCCTTTCCTGTCTTTCCTGCATGACCACCTGTCCCTCGGGCGTGCACTACATGCATCTGGTCGACCACGCCCGCGTCCACATCGAGGAGACGTACAAGCGGCCCTTGGTGCAGCGTGTCATGCGCGGGGCATTGGCCCGGCTCCTGCCGAGCAATCGCGCTTTCCGCTGGGCGCTCCGCGCCGCCCGCGTGGGCCGTCCGCTGGCTGATGTCTTCGCTGCCGTGGGACTTAAATCGATCGCGGCAATGCTGCGGCTGGCGCCGGCGCGCCTGGCCAAGCCGGCGGGCCCGGAGCGGCGCCGTTTGTACCCCTCGGTTGGACCGCGCAAAGGCCGGGTGGCACTGCTCACGGGCTGCGTCAGTCCGGTCGTCGCCCCTGCGATCAACGAAGCGGCCATACGCCTGCTGACACGCCATGGCATTGAAGTCGTCGTGCCCAGCAAAGCGTGCTGCGGCGCCGTCGTTCATCACCTCGGCCGGGGGCACGAGGCTTGCATGGCCGCGCGCCGTCAGATCGACGCCTGGATCGCCGAGCTCGACCAGCATGGCCTCGACGCCATTCTGGTGACTGCCTCGGGCTGCGGGACCATGGTCAAGGACTACGGCTACATGCTGCGGACCGACAAGGCCTACGCTGGAAAGGCGGCACGCGTATCAGGGCTTGCCATGGATATCAGCGAATATTTGACCCGGCTTCCGTTGGTCTCAACGGACCGTCCTGCCGGGCTGGTGGTCGCTTATCATTCGGCCTGCTCGCTGCAGCACGGACAAAAAATTGGGAGAGCACCAAAAGAATTGCTTTCCAAGATCGGATTCGTAGTAAAAGATGTGCCGGAAAGTCATTTGTGCTGCGGCTCGGCTGGAACGTACAATATTCTACAGCCGGAGCTGGCAGGGAGGTTGCGGGAACGCAAAGTCGCGAATATCGAGAAGGTCAAGCCCGATGTGATCGCAGCCGGAAATCTCGGTTGTATCATGCAGATTGCAGCGGGCACGGCGATCCCGGTGGTGCATACGGTCGAGCTGATCGACTGGGCAACCGGGGGACGCGCACCGGACGCGCTCGCCGGAAAGGAGTTGCCGCCGCGGCAGGAAATGGTCGCGGCGATGTGAGCGTGGAGGTGTCGAGTGATAGCGAGATCTGAGCCGCAACCGATCGGGAGGCGATAATGGCGAAGAAGGCGAAGAAGGCAAAGTCGAAGGCGAAGAAAGCGAGTAAGGCGAAAAAGGCCGCAGCCGTTTCAAAGAAGAAGCGTCCGGCAGCGAAGAAAGCGGCGAAGAAGTCGGCGCCGCGCAAGTCGGCCCCAAAGGCGGCTGCAAAGGCGGCTCCAAAGAGGAAAGCAGCGCCAAGGCCGTCGCCAGCGCCAGCGCCAGCGCCCATGCCGTCCTGGACGCCGCCCTCGCCCATGGATGATACCTCGGGTCACGGCGGCGGCGATCATGGGGGTGGTGGCTCGTCATAAGCGCCGGGACGCAGAACCGGCTGCTTGCTGACCTCCTCCTCTGAGGGGGCGCATGCAATGCGCCCTTCTCGAAAGCCTCATCCTGAGGAGGCGCACCGATCTCGGGTTTACCCGAGATCGGCATATCAAGTGCGGTGCGCCGTCTCGAAGGATGAACGCTGGCGCGATCTCGCTTGTGGCCGTCCTTCGAGACGCGTGCAAGCGCGCTCCTCAGGACGAGGTTGATTAATGCGGCGATACTCGTTGCGTCAGGCCCCACTGCGACCGCCTTGGCGGACGCTGCCCTGAGGATCGCGCCCGCGTGGGCACGGCGGGCCGGATTTTCTTTCCCGCAGGCATATCGGAGCGCGCTTCTGCCCATCCAATGGGCCACGGGCTTGGGGATTAACTGACAGGCTGTGCAAAGCCGCGCGCGCACAACAAGCAGGCAATCAGGGAACGATTTTAACGCGCGCGCCGTGCCCACCCGTTCCGCTCGATCTCACGCTCATGCAGACGGTTGAATCTCCGCGCGCCCCGGCAGCGCCGCGCCGCCGTCATTGCGACCGGAGGTCGTGAAGTGCTCGGGGCTTTCTTTGCCGCCCTGGGCGCGTTCACCTTCGCCCTGAACAACGCGACTCTGCGACGCGGCGTGCTGACGGGAACGGTCATGCAGGCCATGGCCGTGACCGTTCCCGTGGGAGCGCTGGGGTTCCTGGCCTTGGCAATCATCGCCGGCGCGGTTCCGGAATTGCTCCGCTTTCCGCTTGCCGCGGCCCTCTGGATGGCCGGTCAGGGCATCATGCATTTCGTCATCGGACGGTTCTTCAATTACCGAGCCAGCCAGCTCGTCGGCGTCAACCTTTCGGCTCCCGTCGTGCAGCTGCAAGTGGTGGTGGCCATGGTGCTTGCAGTCATTACTTTGAACGAGCCGTTTACCGGGCTCCAGTCGATCGGCGCCGTACTCATGCTCGGCGGCTCGTTCCTGACCCAGACGCACGCGGTGCAGCGCGCGCCGAAGGCTCCCGCCCCGGCTTTCAGGCCGAGCTATTTTGCAGGCTATCTGTGCAGCTCCTGCGCGGCGATCGCGTACGGCATTTCCCCGCTCATGGTGCGGCTTGCCTTCGACAGCGCCCCGCAGGCGAGCGTCATTGCCGGGGCGGCCATCGCCTATGCGGCGGCAGCACTCGTCTTTTCCCTCGCGCTGTTGCGTCCTGCGGTCCGGCGGGACATTGCGCAGCTCAAGCGCGAGAATGTGCCGTGGTTTCTTTACGCGGCCGTGCTGGTCACGGCATCACAGGGCTTCGTGTATGCGTCGCTTGCTGTCGCGCCGCTGATGGTGGTCACGCCGATCCTGCAACTGTCGCTTGTGTTCCGGGTATTTCTGTCCTGGCTCATGAACCGCGAGTACGAGGTGCTCAACCTCAGCGTGATCGTGGGATCGGCCGCCGCCATCATCGGCTCGATCCTGGTCTCGTTGAGCACCGATTACGTTGTGGCCGCCCTCGCCCTTCCAGACCCTATCTCCGCAGTGCTGCGGTTCCGGCTGGCGGGATGAAGCCGCAGAAAGTCACAAGCGTGCTGCGGATCGCATTGAGGATCGCCGCGGGTACGCTGGTTTACGTCGTGATCGTCGCATCGGCGAGGGCGCTGCCTGCGGCTGCCGGTTTGATGCTGACATTCCCGGCCCTCAATGGGCTGGCGTTCTTCTTTTCCGGCGATGCAACGGCGGCATCCATGGCAAGAACCATGCTCTGGCTGCCCGTCGTCAACGGTGCGCTTTGCGCTCTTTACATGCTGGTCCTGCTGGCGCTTGGAACCAGCAGCTCAGCAGTATTGACGGGGTGGCTGCTGCTTCTTCTCGTCCTGGTGCTGTGGTGCGCGTGTGTGTCTCGGAAAACAATCATGCAGGGAATAGCGCCGAGCTATCAGCTCGCCTACGCCATCGGCGCGACAGTGATTGGAGGGGTATTCGTATTTGTCGCGCTGCGCTGGTCGGCGCAAGCGGGAGCACTGCCGCACGGTGCTTATGCGGCAGGTTCTGAACATTCGGGGATCATCGCGGCCGTTCTGCAGAGCAAGCTGAAGATCGTCTTGTTCGCCGTCGCTCTATCGGCTTTCGTCCTGTCGGCGGCCTGGCTGCCGATTTCCGACGCGGGGCGCGGCGTGCTCGCCGGTCTGCCGATTGTGCCGTTCGGCGGGCTCGTTTCCGTTGCGGCGGATCCGGCAATTGCCCTCGAGGAGCGAATTTACATCATGCGCGGCATGATCGCCAGCGTGTGGCTGGGGCCCGCGCTCGCCATCTGGTTCATTTACTACATGTCCAGGCTTTACAGCACGCGCAGAACGCTGGCCGTGGGATGGGCGAACGATTTGGCGCGTCTTGCTGCGGTCGTCGTCGGGTGGGCGGCCTGCTTCCTGATCGTCATTGCAATTTCCAAGGCGATCGATGCCTCCGGATTGCGCTGAGCGCGCAACTCGGAATCACGAATTCGAGCTTGGTCGGCTGCTCGATCGGCAGGTCGCGCGGCTTTGCACCACTCAGAATCTTTGCGGCATACGTTGCGGCGTGCCGGAAAAGATCGACCCGACTTGCCCCCTACGCAGTGGTGTGGGGAATATACGGGGACCTTGTTCCTGTTAGGTTCTAGCGCAAGAGCGGAGTGCCCTAACTCGATTTGTGTTCAATTTTGCACAGACTCGCTCCTCAGCCCTTCGCTATAAACCCGCCTTCGCGATTGTGTCGGGGGGTACCAATGTTGACATCTGCCGAGTGTCGAGCGCAGGCGGAAGAGAAACTAGCGCAGGCAGAACACGCCGATCGGCATCGGAATCGTCTCATTACCGCGGCTGAAGCTTGGCTTTTCCTCGCTGGTCAATTGAGACGAATTGAACCGGCATTCGCCCCCAAAACACTTTCAAGAAGAACTACGGCGTGGTGGATCGAGCCGAGCGCATGAGGCCGGTCCAGGGCGGCCACCTGATGAGCGGGGTAAGCTTCTATCTCATCGTGACGTTCGGCTGGCTGGTTTGTTTTCTCGTGGTCCTGCCGTGGAACTGAAACTCTAAAGCTCGCCGCAAAAGCAAACTCGACCCCACATAGAAAAGCTGTTTTATCTCCTGCATCGCGTCTAATTCGACGCCGTCGAAAAGCAAACTGAACTGCTAATCTGTCACCAATCAAAACGACGAAGGTCCGGAAGAGCGAGCTTTATCGGCCGCCTCTTTCGCCAATCTGAGCTCCCTTAACCGCGCGGTCTTTGCGCGAACCGCGTCTGCCTCGGCAACGTAAGCTGCCTTCGCCTCTCCGCCTTCCGTTTGTTTCTGCGTCTTCTTGAACTGCGCTTCGGCCCGAGCGCGCTCCCTCGTATTATCAGCCAATGGTTTTCTCCTTCTTTAACGCACAGATTGCCGGTGCTTCAGCTGGTACATTTTCGAGCGTTTATGGCGGCAAATCACAGGAGGTCCATACATTACCGATTGCCGATGTATTTTCATGGAGCAACCATCCGGTGTGCGGAGGCAGCGTTGCCCTCACGGCTGCTGCGATCTGCCGGCTAATTGCGCCGCTGACCTTGCCATCATAGCCCGAAGCGATTTCACGCCAGGCCGAGGTTGCCAACCCTGGAATTCGGCTTACTGTGCTCTACCGCAAAGCAGAAACCGGCAAGCGCCTCATGGGCAGCGCGCAGGCGATCAGCATCCTCGCTGATGTGCCCATCACTCATCTTCGATGAAATCAGATCATGGCGTGTGATGTAGCTGGAGGCTCTGCGTGAAAGTTGATCCGCCTTATCCACAACATCATTGTTATATTCGAGAAGGCACATAATATTCTCAATTCCACACTGCACGTTGTGGAAGTGATGCAGGCTGAATACCCCGCGAGAGGTCTCCTCAAGCTGGGCCCTGATGAGGCTTAGAAAGCTTGTGATGTGCGCAGATAGCATACAAACGCTTCAATCACGATGGGAGCTTGGTCGCTCCAAGCAGCCCAGCCGCCAATAAGGCAAGAATGCCCCCGGCGACCATACATACCGGGGCCTCTTTCATGCCAACGCGAGAACGCGCGACCCTGTATGGTCAAGTAGGCATGAAACAGCGATAAACAAGACAGCACCAATCATGTAATGTAAGTTGATCAATGGCCCTGTGGCTGACCTTCCTTCATTGGTCATCATCCTTGTGCTTGAGGTTTACCCCGATTCGCGTGCGATGCGGTTTTTCGCGTTCTCAATGCCGACTGCGTCATAATGCGGTATGCACCACAGGATTATGCCGAATGGAACGATCGCCACTACGATCAGCGCAGTTACCCATTCCATCTCGTCCTCCTACTCGTGGCTCTGACATGGTTGCAGCCGACCCGGCAGCGTCGCAGCGCCTCGGTTGGGGTTCTGTCGGCTATGACTTCGGTTTCGCATATCCTTCGGTTACTCGTTCAAGACGATGTGGCGGGCTATCTTATTTGAGCTCGGCTGACTTCGATGCAAGCAACAGCTTGGAGCACGCGTCCACAAGCGCGGAACTCGGGTACGAATCACCCGGCAGAGTCACGAACTCGTTGGGAAATTCGTCCCGGCGCTTCCACGAGTCGACCTTCGAAAGCGCGACTGTCTTGGCCTCCGCGTCAGGCAGTGCACGGAACTTGTCGGCGCACACGGGTGCCAGCGCCGCTATCACCGCCAGCTCTGAGCGATCCTTTGCCATCTTGTCAGCGGTACTGCCGAGCGACCAGCCGCCCCAGTAAAAGCCGACAACCATCGTTGCGACCGCACCGGCGGCTGCGCCTTGCAGCAGACGGGTCAGCGATTCTCCTTGCAGGATTGAAGGTAATTGCATGGTATTTCCTTTCGCGAGACACGTTTCAGAGCGATGCCACGGGCATCGGGTTGGGTTCCGATAGCTTAGTTGAACTGAAGATCGAACGCTTGCGATGACGTATCGATTGCTATCAACTTACGCCTTCGTCCGTCCGGAGTCTGAGCAAAATTGCTCACTTGGCTAAATCAATGGGTCGTTGCCGCCTTAAGCGCCCTTCTTCCTCTGTTCACGTCGATTGGCATGGGCAAAGTCGATTGGCATGGGCAAATGTGCTGAAGTTGAACAAAGTCGGTTGATGCTGGCCACGAAGGGCCGCCATTAATGAATGGCAAGGAAAAGAGAACCCGGCGCTTGCCGCCAGGTTCTTTGCTTCGGCCGAGGGATGGTGCAGCTTCTTGAGCGCCTCTTTTCCTGCCCGATTGGCAGTCACCATGGTGTGAAAGTAGACCGATGATTGCTTTACCGGGCTTGATCTCCCGGCACGATAAATCTGCCACTTCCAGGCGCCCGGAGGTGCTGCCCTGTTCTTCACAACAACTGAATAGTCGGTGCGGTCAAACTGCAGCTTATCCATAGTCGTCACGCCCGTGCGGGTGAAGAGGCGGTGTAGCTGGCATTGGCGAGATTCCGCAGTCTTACATCGAGCTCAACTGCCTTGGTCAAGAACACGTTGCCAAGGGCTTCAAGTTTGACTCCCTTGCTCGAGTTGGTCCGGGAGCGCAGAAAACACTGTTACGTCTTTTCGAACAAATAGTCGGCAGTCGATTTGTTTGGGATGAATACCATGGAGCTTATGCCTGAGGCTTTGAGTGTCCTACGATGAATGACACGACGCCGACACAGATCGCGCTTGCTAACGCGACGGTGCATAGAGCGACCAACGTTTGGAGATAGGGCCACATCTCGCAAAACATCCTAGTCTGCCCCGTTAGAAATATCCGCTTTTATCAACTCTGCGTCTGTATAAAATTGCTCACCTCACGAAAGGACGATAGGACAGCATCCGATCAACTGTTTTCTCCCTGCATATTTCAATATCGGTTTCTCGCACGGCAACGTTTAATCAACTTAATATCCCGGTAACTATTCTGTTTTGTCTATTGCAAAGCTTCGAAATATTCCCAAATACGGAATGCGCGAGCCATGAGGCTGCGTGATACGGAAGGTTCGGCCCTGAGGGCGGACCGTTTCGCATGTCGCTCAAACCAAAGAGGCCATGCTATGCGTACATTCGATTTTGCTCCCTTCTACCGTTCAACCGTCGGCTTCGACCGGATGTTCTCCATGCTCGACCAGCTCGGCGGCGTGGAAGGCTCGACGCCCAGCTATCCGCCCTACAATATCGAGCGCAACGGCGAGAACGCCTTTCGCATCTCGGTCGCAGTCGCCGGATTCACCGACGCTGATCTTTCGATCGAAGCCAGGGGAAACACGCTGACGATCCGCGGCGAGAAACAGGCCAACGACGAGGAGAAGGCCGGCGACCTGCTCTACAAGGGCATCGCCGAGCGGACCTTCGAGCGTAGCTTCCAGCTCGCCGACCATGTTGTGGTCAAGGACGCCAGGCTGGAGAACGGGCTTCTGCACGTCGACCTCGTGCGCGAGATCCCGGAGGCGATGAAACCTCGGGCGATCCCGATCGCGAGTTCTGGCAAGGTTTTGGAGGTCCAGCCGACGAAGGCCGCCGCCTGACGTTCTAACCGGTTGAAATTTTGGAGTGCCCCGGTTTTACGGGGCGCTTCCGGCTAGGTACAAAGTTGCGGGGGTATATGTGCGACGATGATCAGCGACAGCCCGGTCTTGACAAAGCGTCAGGAAAGATGATGGCCAGCGACGACAAGAAAATTAAAACCAACTCCGCTCCAGAAAATGAGGCCCCACCGGAGAAGAAGGGCACTTCCGGCGCAGAGCCGTCCAAGGCTGGCAGCGGAGAGCTAGCTGCCGCCTCACCCTCTGGCTATAGTAGGGGCGAAGGCCAGAAACCCGCTTCAAAAGCCTATAGGGACAACTGGAACGTGATTTTCGCGAAGAAAAAGAAGCGATAATTCGCTCGTTCGGCGGATCGAAATATCTTCCGCTGTGTTAGTGGCCGGCTCATTGCGACATGTTGCTCTGCTGCGCCCGCCGGTCCCAGGGAATAGGACCACCGCACTCACGCAGAGCTTGAAGCATTACAAGGTGCTGCACGAGCACGATAATCTTACCGGGAGTCGTATTTCCCCAAGTCCCGAGCGCGCTCACTAGGTACGGACAAGTCGGATCTTCCATTCCGCATTGGAATCGCTACAATCCCCCCCGCCTCGCCCTGCCTTAGTCGGGGGAAAGGGCCGTCCCTGTGAAAAAGAGAAAGGGAGCCTTTGTGAGGAAGAGAGTTAAAGCCTCGTTTGATCCCAAAGAGTTTCTCGCCAAGGTGGGCGACGGGAAAACAATATCCAAATACCGGAAGGATCAAACTATCTTCTCGCAAGGACAGATTGCAGACGCAGTTTTTTACATCCAGCAAGGCAAGGTCAAGCTCACCGTCGTTTCCGAGCAAGGCAAGGAAGCGGTCGTTGCAATGCTCGGACCTGGTCAGTTTTTTGGCGAAGCGTGTCTGAATGGCCATCCGCTGCGCATCGCAACAACGAGGGCGCTCGAAGAATGCGTGATTACTCGCCTGGAGAAGGCGACCATGATCGCGACCATTCACAGTGAGCCGGAATTTTCTGAACTATTCATGTCGTATCTGTTGTCTCGGAACAGTCGAATTGAAGAGGACTTGATCGACCAATTATTTAATTCGAGCGAAAAGCGCCTCGCCCGACTTCTCCTTTTGCTTGCAAATTTCGGCAAGGAAGGGAAGCCGGAGCCGATCGTGGGAACGTTCAGTCAGGAAACGCTGGCCGAGATGATCGGCACGACCCGGTCGCGCGTGAGCTTCTTCATGAACAAATTCCGCAAATTGGGCTTTATCGAATACAACGGAAAAATCGAGGTCCATAATTCCTTGTTGAACGTGGTTTTGTACGACAGGCCCGAGATCAACAGGAGGGATGCGGGCGCTGCCACCTAGTGTCTTTCATTCGGATGATCTTTCCAGGGCTTTCTAGCACCCTGGTACCGCTGATTTGCTTTGGAACGCGCGCGCCCAGTGAGCAATTGTATACAGACGCGACTGGGCATTCGGACTTAGAACTAATCCCTACGTCGTTTTTCCGTTTTTCCCTAAGGGAGGGGAATTCATCATGTCTATGCACCAATATATGCCGGACCAGGCGGTCCTTGCTGACTCCTGGACATTGTTTTGTCCCGTGTGCGCGCAGAAAATGAGAATCATCATGGCGGCACCAGCCCAGGATGGGAAGGAAACACGCACCTTTGAGTGCGTCTCCGGTCACCGGGAATGGATGACCGTGGCGCTTCATTGACGGGGTATCGCCCCAGCGGCGGCTTCTCAAGCTTCCAGCAACGGTATCGCTCATTCCCAAATGCGCTTGGTCAACAACGTCAAGATACACACGTGAAAATGATTGCACCATCACTGTTGCAACCCAGAGCACCGACCAGGCTCTCGACAATCCGAACGACAAAGGACCGAGCTAATCCGCTTCAGCCACCCGTGCGTGACGCCATGCTGGCTGCCGTTCCTAGCTTGCGCGCGTTCGCGATCTCACTCTGTGGCAAAGCCGACCGTGCGGACGACCTCGTGCAGGAAACGCTCCTGCGCGCCATAGGCAGCATCAGCTCGTTCCAGCCGGGGACGAACATGTGCGCCTGGCTATTCACCATCCTCCGCAACCTGTTCCGGTCGGAATATCGCAAGCGACGCCGCGAAGTCCAAGACACCGACGGCAGCTACCTCGACAGCCTGAAAACGCCTCCCGAGCAGCACAGTCGGGTGGAATTCGCGGATTTCCGCGACGCGCTGGCAAAGCTGCCGTTCGTCCAGCGCGAGGCCCTGCTTCTGGTCGGCGCGTCGGGCCTCTCACACGAGGAGGCGGCTGCGGTCTGTGAGACCGCGGTAGGGACGATCAAGAGCCGAGTCCATCGTGCACGCAGGCAGCTCTCGGAGCTGCTCGCCATCGACAACGCCGACAGGTTCGGTCCGGACCACACGACGCGTGCCATTTTGACGATTCCGGTCCACCCGTCGGGAGCGCCATGATCGTCCTCGATCCGAGGATGTAAGGCGCTGTGACGCGCATACCGCAGGGCACGGCTCCAACGGATGGTAGCAGGGGCTACACCTTTTCGTCGAAGATCAGTGCTCGCTTTTGTCAGTTCTGCTCCGACAGTCGATCTGTTTGGCGAGGGCATGGAAATACGCTGCGTCCTTCAGGCATGCATCTCTTACGTCTTTATCGGAACTTTGGCGTGCCGCAAAAAGGCAATCCTCAGCAAGCTCGCGATAATAATCCGCGTTCGTCACGATACTCCTCACTCTCTAAGTATAACTAAGCGGCCACCCAACGAAATCCTGGAAACGTGGCAGGCTGAGGCGGTTGGTTCGGCTATCGAAAAATGCAGCAGCCGCGCCTCGGCTGAAAGCTTAGGGATGAAGACCGGTCAACAACGTCATCTTACAAAGATAAATGCCGCCGCTGCCAGGGAAATAGGCCGCTTTGGTTACTAAATCACTGAGAACATAACCCGTAGGCATGGTCATTCTCCTACAATCGCTGCGTGATCAATTTGCTTGTACATGGGGTTGCATGGCGAAATTTACGATCGCTGGGCCAAAAGATTCTTGTGGCACCTCGATTGTGTCAGGATGGTAGGAGTGCGTCCCTACTCCTCAGGCAGGGTTCGGATCATCGAATGCGCTTGAGCCTGAGCTCTTTCGTAGAACCGCACTTCTTGCATGCGAGATTGAGATCCTCGAATTTCCAACTAAACAGAATTGGTTTGATACGGATAATGACCATTTCCGTTCCGCAGTTTGGACATGCCGACGAAGCTTCTGCTTCGGGTGGCGTTTCTGGAACTGCCACGTGATTTCCTTTCGCCGAAGCGACGTTGAACGGACACCCCGAAGAGTCCTGGTCTGGGTGTGCGAGGAAGGCCCGGATACTTTGCAGGGGCATCCCGGTCATTCTTCGATGCGGCGGATCAGTAATGGCAGCGCCGGCCGGCGCCTTCGCCCTTAAGCTAAGGCACAGCGCTGACGCATGTCACGGAAGGAGACGAGTCGCTGCTGACCTTCGTCCCACAGTACCAGCTGCACACACCTGAAACTCTCAACTAACGTAAGCCGGCTCACGTCGCGAAGCTCGGGATAGTCGCGCAGCACCCGCGGCAGACGGTAATAGGGAATACCGCTCGCGAGGTGGTGGACATGGTGCACGCCGATATTGGCAGTGAACCAGCGCAGGATCCCCGGCAGCTGGTAATGCGAGCTTCCGTGCAGGGCCGCCTCTTGAAATGTCCACTCGCCGTTGTGTGCCCAGAATGTCATCTCGAACTGGTGCTGCACGTAGAACAGCCATACTCCGACCGAGCCCGCGAGAAGCATAATTGGGAGGTGCACGAACAGGAACGGTCCGATACCGATGAGCCGGATCAGGCCGGCGGCGATCACCGCGATCGCAAAATTCGTCGCCATGGTGCTGAGCCAGGGTTGCCAGCCATTGCGTAACAGCCCGACCGGCAATCGGTGCTTTAGAATAAACAGGTACGCGGGCCCTATGCCGAACATGACGCTCGGGTGCCGGTAGACGCGATAGCGTAAGCGGCCCCAAAACGACAGCGCCAGATACTCCCGCACTGTGAGGGTATCGACATCGCCGAGCCCACGCCGTCCGAGATGGCCGGAGCTGGCATGATGCATGGCATGCGTGCGGCGCCAGAAGTCATAGGGCGTGAGCGTCAACACGCCGATCACCCGTCCCACCCAGTCGTTTGCCGAACGATTGCGAAAGAATGAACCGTGGCCGCAATCGTGCTGGATCATGAACAGCCGGACGAGGAAACCCGCAGCGGGCATCGCGAGCAGCAAGCACAGCCACCAATAGCCCAGATAAAGCGCTGTCCAAGCCAGCGCCCACAGCGCCGAAAGCGGCCCAAACGTGATTGCAATCTCGATGATACTGCGCGCGTGACTGGGCTTGCGATAGCGCCCAAGGATTTGCGCCCAGCTGCAGGCCTCGGTGGGCACAGGAGGACAGGCAGCGCGGGGTTGATACAGCAGATGCGCCTCCGTGAGACGTTGCATTTCCAATCCCGATTAAAGCCGACCGGTACCCGAATGGCGTTTCGTGTGCCCCATAATGAATGACACTATGCTGAAACAGATCGCGGTACCAAAAACGATCGTGAAAACAGCCAAGTACGTGTTTTCCAATAACGATTGCATCTGATGACCTCTTCACTGTCCCTCAGCGAGGGACTGGTTCGTTTGTGTTGGTTCTGAATTTCTCTTTTTCTTCGGACAACAACTTGAATATCTCCCGGGGGTTGTGCCTCGTCGGTGGATTTATCAATTAACCTTCGATGACGCTCGATGTTCCGCTGAAAACCGCTCCATGGGACAACCCCGCCGTGATTCGGGTGATACCTCCCATAGTGAGCCGTCCATTTCCCGATGTCTGTATAGAATTGCTCACTCTACCTCAAAAGTTCGCTGCGGTCGTTGCTAAGGCAGGTCTTAGACGCGACCCTTCGAAAACACCCGTCGCAACTGGCAAAGGGTGCCGCAGCGTCGCCGACGTGTTCGGCGACTACTAATGGAAATTCGCAGTCCTAGCTAAGCTAGGCGGTACGAGAATCAGCTCTGCCCATCCGGCGGTCAGGTCCGAAGCTGCCCCGGTATGGCCATTTTGACCCGGTGAAGTCTTCGCGCCTGTTTACTTGTCAGGAGAAACGGCCAGAGCTGCCGAAACAAGCCACGATATGCCTCGCGCCTCTCGGAACGCCTCGATCTAAGAAACGTTGACCACAAGGGCCGGGATGAACGAAGAGGAATATGCATGCACAAACAATCCCTCGTGCTAGGCGTCGCGGTGCTGCTGATTAGCGGCGGTCTCGCTTCGGCTCAGGTAGCAGTCCCCCCTGGGCAAGATAACCCAGTCGCGACTCCCCCGTCTGCCACACCCAATAAGTCGCACCTAGAAACCAGCGGCCAGAACTTCCGTGACGATAGGCTCCAGTCCGATCGTGATTCCAAAATGGTGCCCACACTGGTTCGGCCGCCGGCATCTGCTCCGAATGCTAAGCGCTGACACACAGCGTGAATGCACGCAAAGAGGGCCTCAAGTCGTTGCTCTTGCGCGGCGGGGAGGAGCAGGGTGGCCACTGATCGTAGTGATGATCGTTCCGATCGGCTAGTTCTGTGGTGGATACCGCATTATGACGCTATCGGCGTTCAAAGGGCGACAGACCTGAATCGCACGGCGAATCTGCGATCACACTAAAGACAACCTCACGTAATGCGATCAATTCGCATCTATATCTTCCGTTGAAAGCCGAGCATATCATGACACTAATCGACCGTATTCGCTCCGATCTCGGGCTTATCGTATAAAATCACGTTCAACAAAGAATTATGGACTTCAAGTTTACCGTTGTATTCGATGAAGCCTAATTTGCGGAACCTGTTCATAAAAAAGCTCACGCGCGATCGGGTCGTGCCGATCATCTCGGCCAGTGTTTCCTGACTAAACTTTCCCACGATTGGCTCTGGTCTGCCTTCCTTGCCGAAATTTGCAAGCAACAGGAGAAGCCGGGCGAGGCGTTTTTCGCTCGAATTGAACAATTGATCGATCAAATCCTCTTCAATTCGACTGTTCCGAGACAACAGATACGACATGAACAGTTCAGAAAATTCCGGCTCACTGTGAATGGTCGCGATCATGGTCGCCTTTTCCAAGCGAGTAAGCACGCACTCATCGATCGCTCTCGTCGTGGCAATGCGCAGCGGATGGCCATTCAGACATCCTTCGCCAAAAAACTGACCTGGCCCCAGGATGGCCACCACTGCTTCCTTGCCTTGCTCGGAGACGACAGTGAGCTTGATCTTGCCTTGTTGGATGTAGAAGACCGCGTCCGCCACCTGTCCTTGCGAAAAAACAACTTGACCCTTCCCATATTTGGATATCGTTTTTCCCTCGCCCACCTTGGCGAGAAACGTTTTGGGATCGAACGAGGTCTTGCCCCTTTTCCTCAAAAGCGGGTCGCTCCTTATTCAGATCAAAAAGTACGAAAGCGAGCGTTCATAGCACATTCCGACGCAAAAATGAATGCCCTGGCCTCCCAGCCGCGCAGCAGTTACGGTGATGACCCTTCGCGATCTCGCTCCTGCGCGGCGGCAAGGTCCTCCGGATCAATTACGTGCATTTCCCATGAGCCACGCTCCGCTCCGGGCAGAAAGATCGCAGTCATCACGCGACGGTAGGCCAGGAAGGACAATCCTTCGATTAGCTCTTCATCCGTTACAACCCGGTAGTCTCCTGCAGGCGAAGCGTGCTCGGCGCCATTGAGCAGGAACGGTCGCCTGAATGTCGCGGTGGTTGTGGTGGTGCGGGTTGTCATCGTTGCCATTCCCGGTCCGGGCCTTCGCCAACTTCACGGAAATGGGCCAATGCCACTGGATATGAGAAAGGATCGTGTATACATGTAGTGACCCACTCGACAATGGACAAGCAGGAGTTACTGAGAACCAGTGACCATAGGATCCCCATGCTCAACTCACAACATTACCGCGCCAAGGCGGCAGAGTACCAGGATCGTGCAAGCACGACGGATAATCTTGACGAAATCCGTGAATTCAAGAACCTGGAGCGAACGTTCGGCGAGTTGGCTGACAACGCCGAGTGGATGGAGAAAAATTCGGAAAAGATCGTGCATGCACCGGGCAAGGGTATCCATCATCGATGATCTGAAGCGGAGGCCGCTTCACCTCATTTTGCAAATGGGGTCCGTTGGAGGCAACAAAATTATTGGTCAATTTTATACAGACACGGTTCGGCTTCCACGTCTACCTACGGCCGTAACGGCCGGGCATTACAAACAATGAAAATTGCCCAGATCGCGCCGCTCAGGGAGAGTGTGCCGCCGCGGCTTTATGGCGTGTCCGAGCGCGCTTCGCAACCGCTGTTGCCAGTGGCCCACGCAACACTCGCTACCAAGCGGACTCTGCTCCTTATCTTGGGCCGGACTTGCACCGGCTGATCGCGCCAGCTTTGCCTAGCGCCTTCCACTTATTCGATCACCTCGTAGGCGCCGCCCAGCAACGTTAATGGGAAGGTGAGGCTGAGGATTTTGGCAGTCTCGCGCCGATGCGGCGGATGGGCTAACATCCCAGCTGCTCTTTCAGTGAGGAAGCACCATGAGCGACGAAACAAAACCGGTTGGCCTGTGGGAGCGGACCAAAGCTTGGGCCGATAAGAACCGCACAATTTCTGGCGCGCTCGTTGGCGGCG